>ERZ773256.5-NODE-5-length-35309-cov-4.90702_pt1 | contig 35309 bp, 54 predicted proteins | sample MGYA00580513_ERZ773256 | MGnify/ENA primary metagenome ERZ773256 (study PRJEB29015, sample SAMEA2738147) | human oral metagenome | biome: human oral; feature: human-associated habitat; material: saliva | place: China | collected 2201 ... | reverse complement strand
CATCGTTCAAATACTGGCCTGTACCTGCAGAAGCTGGGTGGTCGTAGTAGTCGTAGCTATAAAGCTGAATGGCTTCCGATACTTCGTTTCCCTTCGTTTCTTCTTTTTTTTGACTCTCCAGAAGCTCCTCAGACGTCCGTAGCACGATTTTTTTATTATCTGGGGTTAATTGTACCACCTTGTCCGTAATCTGCTGTGTGAGCGAATCTGGAGCGTCTGGGAGGGAGGAGGATTCTTCTTTAAAAGTGGTATCTATATCTGATTTTTTAACACCGAAATAATCAGCTAGTTTTTGGATAACACCAAAAGAAGGAGCGCTTCTTAACTTCATATAGTCTGTCATAGTACTTGCTGTAATTCCAACTTCTTTAGCCAACTCTTTTTGGGTAATACCACGTTGTTTTCTAAAGTGTGTAATATTTTCAGCAATAATTTTCATTCGTTTTTTTTCATCCATTTACGATTACCTCGTATTTTTTATAATTCTATTATATATCATTTTTTATTGATAGACAATCAAAAATACGAAAAAATCCTATTTTTTTGATAAAAACTATTGACAATACGAAAAAATCGTATTATACTATAATCAAGCTTAAGGAAATAACAAAAAACAAAGCGGAGGGAAACATCATGAACACATTAAACGAGAAAGCCATCAACATCTTCAAAGCAGCGTTCGCAGGAATTCAGGACAAAATGAATGTAGCCTGATTGGTAGCACCAGGGTTCGGCTCCTTGGCAGGCTGTTGCTCATAGAGCGAAAAAAAGAGAAAGGAGAGAGGGATAATGAATGCAAATGTTAAAGTCTTTTATTCACTGATTTGCAAAGACCTGAACGAAGTTATCGATGCAAAAAATAAAATCATCGCCAATACACTTGACGATGAAACTGTTGAGATAAAAATTGAATGTTTACGTGATGTTTGAACTGTAAAATCATTCGGAGATGAGGCTATCGTAGATCGCGTAATAGAGCCATGGTCGATTGTCTGATAGCTGTTGCAGGAGAGTCGCTATTGTTGCCCTCGTTTACTGTGTAGAGCATTGCAGATGCCAAGGTAGCATCAAGAACAAACTCATCTGTATATTTGCGCTTCTTGTTATCTGAGTAGGTAATTTTCAGTGTGATTCGTCCTTTATAACCTGGTTGTATCGATGATGTAAATTTTTGTCCTGGTGCAATCATATTTCCGATGAGTGAGCCGAAGCGGTGTACAGAATTCAATGAATCCAATTCTCCATCTATCTGAATATTATCGATATATGCTGGAGTTTGGCCAAAGTTTTTAAAAACATAGGTACGTTGTTGATTTTTAACTGCATAGGCATCTACATAAACATTAATATAAGGCTTTGCCATATCCTCTGTAGCTTTCTTTGTTTGCCAGAGTGAAATGGTATTAAAAACAAAACCGACAACTGCAATGATTACTGTGATATAGAGTGTCCAAATTTGGACATTATCATTGGTGATTTGTGGCATTAGATCACCTCCTTTCTAGCTTTATTATAGCAGAATTGCGAGGAACAAATAGAAAAATAAGGAGGTAGGAACGTGCAGTGGACTTTAGAGGCTATGCGAATTAACAAAGGACTTACTCAAGCAGAGTTAGCAGAGAGATTTGAAGTGTCAAGTCAAACAATTGCCCGATTAGAAAAGGATAGCTCGGATATCGGTTATCAACTATTGAAAAAATACATGCTTTTTTTCAATGTGAAGTTTGATGATATTTTTTTGGGCAAAAAATACGAAAATTTCGTAAATAACTAAAAACAGAAACTTAAGAAAGGAGAGCGTATGACAGACTTTAAAGATTTGGATTGCCAGTTCATCTTTCAGGAATCCAACTGATGATTATACAACTGTTAGTAATAGCTTTATCAATGATCCTGCGTTAGATTTTACAGCTGTTGGCATCATGATGGTAGTGCTGGCTAATCACCCGAACTGGCAAGTCTATCCAGAAGAAATAGCTAAGCGGAAAGGTGTTAGTCGTCCAACTATTAGTAAATATTTCAAAATCTTGGAAGATGCTGGGTATTTACGTCAAGTTAGGCGAAAGCCTCCAGGCCGTGGAGGAAGTCATGTATTTCGATTTTTCTCTGATAGAAAAATATCTGATTTCCAGTTTGATATCATGTCGCAACGACTTGATAAAGCGATTAGTGATTCAACTTTTGAGATGTAAGTTTTTTTCATGTCAAACTTTTTCATGTCAAACTTTTTCATGTCAAACTTTTTCATGTCAAATTTTTTACACTAATAAATATTAACTAACAACAAGTATTAACTAACAATAAATACTAACTAACAACAAGTCCTACTTCTCTTAATAAATAAAAGAGAAAAATTTCAAATTTAGGACTTTGCAAAAATGGGAAGGGAGTACTCATGAAGCAATTAAAACTAAGCATTAAACCCAAACAAGAACCTACTGAGGGCCAATCTCTTAATTCGTCAGGTTATTCAGTAAAAATCAATGACTGGGAGCTTGGGCGTGGAGTCATGGATTTTAAATTAGAAATGTCAGCAGACAAAAAACCAAAAGCCACCGTCACATTTACACCAGATGTTATTGAAACTAATGGCGTGGTTGTGGATCCTCAGGTTTTAGAAACGTTTGAGCAAGTTTACTCAGACTTTACTGCTAAAATCCAAAATGAGCAAGAAAAATCTGAGCAGGAGCTGCAGGATGTGGCAAAATCACCGGCTATTATCGAACTCTATATTGGCTTGAGACAGTCTTTGGCTCGAAAAAGATGGGAAGAGCTAAACAGCCTTTACGATTACCAACTGAACGAAAAAGAGCGTAATTTGTCAAAAGACATAACACTGGATAGCAGTGAAACAAATGCCTTTCGCAAACACGCTCTGATGATGATGGGGATTATCTAATAATCCCATGCATTCTATCTGCCAGTCTATTCTGCTCATTGATAGACTTAGACAGATTGCTAGCTACATGGCTATCTCTTGAAAATTCATCTAGGACTTTGGCGAGTGCTTTAGACAAATTTTCAGAGTTATCAATGCCGTACTCATCAAGAATCATCTTGATAACTAGGTCATGCATAACATCACCTCCTTTCTAGCTTTATTATAGCAGAAAAGGGGGTTAGAAACAGAAAGGAGGAAAGAATGAACGAACTAGTATTATCAAATAATTCTAGTCAAATCGAACTGGAAATTAAACGATTTCTATCAGTTCCTTTAAAATTAAAAATTTTACGAGAATGTTTGTTGTATTTGTTCTTCAAAATGGCTAACGATACGACAGATATAACGGTAGAGAAGTCGACCGTACATTCTAGCGATGGAGCAAGAAAGACAGTCTATACAGTAACTGTATATGACTAAACAAAAACGCACCTAACAAAGTCAGGCGCTCACTAAAAACACTAAGTAAATTATACCACGAAAGGAGCAAATATGGAAGCAGTTCAAATCGTGAGAATTAAAGATGTGATCATCGAGAAGATTTCTGCAAACGATGAAGAACTAGAGCGCATCTTTGGATGTTCAAAACGGCAAGCGGGAGATATGAGGCGAGAAATGAAAAAATTGCCTAGTCAACAAAAGCACCTCAGAAATGATGGTCAGCTTGTCACAATCAAAGGTTTTGATGCTTATCTGCAATATCGAGGCAGTCAATCATGGAAGAAAGAAATGACTAAAACCGTTAAGATGACACGATAATAAATACTAACTATACAACAATTTTTTTATGTTAAAAATAATAGAGGAATCAAAAATGAGTAAAAAATATGAATTAGTAGTCGATGACACAATAACATTCTGGGGCTGGAAGTTATTTAGAATTAGAGCTTTAATCAGTTTTGGGAGTGTGGATGCTGGAGATCTTGGCGGATATATCTATACAGAAGATAATCTAAGTCAAAAAGGCGATGCATGGGTATCGGGCGATGCCAAAGTATGGGGCAATGCCAAAGTATCGGGCGATGCCAAAGTATCGGGCAATGCCGAAGTATCGGGCAATGCCAAAGTATCGGGCGATGCCGAAGTATGGGGCAATGCCGAAGTATGGGGCAATGCCAAAGTATGGGGCAATGCCAAAGTATGGGGCAATGCCGAAGTATCGGGCGATGCCGAAGTATGGGGCAATGCCGAAGTATCGGGCGATGCCAAAGTATCGGATTTTGAGGATGTTATCGTTTTTAAAAACCATTGGTCAAGCGGACGGCATTTTACTTACACGAAATCTAATAAAATGTGGAGAGTAGGCTGTTTCTACGGAACGGGTCAAGAACTGATTGATAAAGCTTATAGAGATAGCGAAAAATCTGGGAATTTCTATAAGGCTTATGTGGAATTTATAGCATCCTTAGAGGGGTTAGGAGAATGATATGGCAAATACCATTTACAAAAAACTACTCAATATCCAACGTGATCTAAAAGCACCAAAAGGTCAATACAATAACTTTGGTAAGTATAGCTACCGTAATGCAGAGGATATTATGGAGGCTTTAAAACCATTACTTGTTGAGAATAATGCAATTACCTATATTGAGGATGACACTATTGAATACATTGGGCAACGGTACTATCTTGTAGCAACAATATCATTTGTTGATGTTGAGACTGGTGAGAAAATCACAGTAAAGGCAAGGGCAAGAGAGGAAGAGAACAAGAAAGGCATGGATGGTTCACAAATCACTGGTGCAGCATCAAGCTATGCTAGAAAATATGCTTTAAGCGGTCTTTTCTTGATTGATGATAATAAAGATGCTGATAGCAATGAGTATCATAAACAAAACGACCAGCAGAAACCCAAACAACAAGGTCAACAGCAACAACAAGGAAACCAGCAAGCCCAAGAACAACAGGTGAGGTACATTGATAACATTCAGTATCAAGAAATCATCAAGAACGTTGAAGAGATTGCGACGATTAAGGGAGCGCCATTTGATACAGTTGCAAATTTTGTATTGAGCAAGTATCAAATAGACGATTTCCACAAAGTACCAGTTGATGGCTATAACATAGTGATGGACTATCTCACTAAACAAATTCAAAAAGCATACGAAAAACAAGGAGTATAAGATATGACAGAAAATAAAATTTATTCACCATGGGCTTTCACAGAAAACGAAAGCCAAAAACAGAAATCTAATCTTTCAGCTTTAAAAGAGTTAAAAGAGAAATATATCATCAAGGACAAGTGGAATTATGACAAAATGAGTGAACAAGAACAAGAAACGGTTGATGTTGTATATGGTCGAGTTGGTGGTGGTTACGGAAACTCACTTTATGAAATTTATAAGAATACCCCTAAATTATCAAAAACAGAGCTTGCCTTAATTTGTGATAATGGAAATTTGTGTTTTGGACATTCATCATCAGGTAGTAAAATCAAAATTTACACAGACTAGGAGAACAAAGACGTGATAAAAGATGTAACTAATAGTTTGACAGAAATTAAGGTAGATTTCCAACCTGCAGTAATCAATGTTGATTATGATAGCGTGGAGAAACAACTTGCAGCAATCGTTGCACAGTACACAGATTATGAGGTGACAGCATCCACTTATAAGATTGATTATGATGAGCGTACACGCCTTAATAAATTAAAAGAGGCGTTGGAAACTCGGCGTAAGGAAATCAAAAATAACATCAATAATCCATACAAGGAATTTGAGAAGTGGTACAAGAAAACAGTTGAGCCATTGGATAATGTTATCTCAAACATCACAGCAGGACTTAATGCGATTGATGAACATGAACGATTAATGCGCGTGGATGTCGTGCGTGCCACATTTGAGGATAAGTGTATGGTCGCAGGGATTGAAAAATCCACATTTGCTGACAAATACGATGAGTACAGCCTTAAGAAACATTTTAAAACAGGCAAGTATGAGCTGAAAAAGACAACACTTGACGAAATGGATGCCTGGGTGCTTTCAGAAATTGATGCCCTGGAAGAATATAAGGCCAACAAGCAAGCTATCCAAGAGCAAGCTAAAGAGTATAATTTGCCAGCTGACAGCTATATCAGACATCTTGAAGATGGTAAGAGTCTTGTTGATATTCTCAAGATGATGAAATCAGATCGTGATGCTGAGATTGCACGCAAAGAGCAGAAAGAGGCTCAAGAAAAAGCAGAAGCTGAACGACTTGAAGAAATTGCTCAATTGGCCAAGGAAAATGCTAATGCGCATATCAAGGCTTACGATGCTGAAACAGGCGAGATTTTGGAGCAGGGTACAATTACAAACGTGCGAGAGGTGGCAAAATTTGAGCCTAGCGAGCCTTTAACAATTAATTTGCGTTTGACATTGCATGGTGGAAAATCTCAGCTTAATCAGTTGCAAGAATGGCTTGAGGATAACTTTATCAGTTTTGAAACTTTGGAGGGTTAGGTGGAATTTAGAAAGTATCAACTTATTTTAGAATTTGAGGAGGCTAACAGGCCTCTCACACAAATTGAAAAGAAAAGCCTTGCTAGTTACTCTATCGAGTATTTAAAAGTGGGGCTAGATAGCTTAGAACGTGAATATTGCAGCAGGAGGTATGCACAATGAAATTTAATGAATTGATTGAAAATGTAAAAGGTTGGTCAACGGCTAAGGAGCTTGACAAAGCAAGCCCATTATCTCAAATGCTCAAACTCAATGAAGAGTGGGGGGAGCTTAATGGTGCGACAGTACGAAAGGATAAGGAAAAGATAGCTGATAGCGTTGGAGATATGATGGTTGTCTTGACTATCCTAGCTCAACAGATGAACTTTTCTAAAATCCATTTGTCTCTCAATCCAGATGAGAACGGACAGCATAATTTTCATTATGTAGATCAGTGGTCAGTAGAGTTACTGTACTTGCACATTGCTAATGAAATTGGGTTGCTTGCGCGTGGTTTGGTTGATGTTTCAACTAATACAAACCGCATTAACGCACGCACTCAAATTCAGTTAAGCAGTCGCAACATTGCAATTTATCTGGTGTCTGTTGCTAAGAAATTTGACTTGACTTTGACAGAGTGCCTTGAATTGGCATGGAATGAAATCAAAGACCGTCAAGGAAAGATGGTGGATGGTGTGTTTGTTAAGGAGTCAGACCTATGAAATATTTTTATGTCAGTGGTAAAATTGCAGATCTTGATTTGGGGTCAGAAATCAATGCAGAAAATTCATTTATGGCCGCTATTGAGTTTGTGAAACGATACACCGACTTATTAAAGTTTGGTTCAAATGAAATCAAGGTATTAGAAGTAGAGGAGGTGCACAATGATAAATAACGTTGTTTTAGTAGGGCGACTTACAAGAGATGCCGAACTGAGATACACGCAATCTAATATTGCGGTTGCTACGTTTACTCTTGCTGTAAATCGTCCATTTAAGAACGAGGCTGGAGAGCGTGAGGCTGATTTTATCAATTGCGTTATCTGGAGACAGTCAGCTGAAAATCTTGCTAATTGGGCTAAAAAAGGCTCATTGATTGGTATCACAGGAGTAATTCAAACACGTAGCTATGATAATCAACAAGGCCAACGTGTTTATGTCACAGAGGTTGTTGCTAGTAATTTCCAATTGCTAGAAAGTCGAAACAGTCAGCAAAATAATCAAGGCCATCAAGATCATCATGGCGGTTATCAACAACAGGGTTACAGCAACCAGGGCAGTTCTTTCCAAAACGGAAATAACACAGGGAACAATTTCCAAAATGGAAATGGTTACGGGCAACAAGGTAGTTTCTTTGAGGGGAACACAACAAATCCAGTTCCTGATTTCACCCGTGATAACAATCCATTTGGCAGACCGACAAACCCACTGGATATCAGTGATGATGATTTGCCGTTTTAAGAGCCTATGATCATGCTAGAAAAGGAGTACGCCCTCTACAAAGGCGATGAACTGTTGGGCATGGGTACTGTAAAGGAATTAGCCAGACAGTTTAATGTAAAAATAGAAACAATACACTACTACAACACGCCAACGTACAAGAGGAGAACGAACCCTAACAGAGCAAGGCGACTTGTACCGTTGGATTAGGATGAGGAGGATAATTAGATGGAAAAAATCAGAATACTAGATGCGTGTTGTGGTTCTCGAATGTTTTGGTTTGATAAAAATGAGAGTCATACAACTTTCATGGACATCAGACAAGAAAAGTTTGATATACATGATAAAAAGGTCAACGTATCCCCGGATGTTATCGGTGATTTTCGTGACATGCCATTTGAAAATAATACTTTTAATTTGGTTGTCTTTGACCCTCCACATCTAAAATGGGCTGGACCTAATTCGATAATGAAAGCTCAGTATGGACAGCTTGATAAAGTTACCTGGTCGGAAGATTTGGCCAAGGGTTTTGAAGAATGTATGAGAGTTCTAAAAGTTGGAGGCACACTAGTCTTTAAATGGTCTGATTCTCAGATAAATGTAAAGAAATTACTAGAGGTGATACCATTCAAGCCCTTATTTGGTCAGCGAAGAGGCACCACACACTGGCTAACGTTTGTAAAGTTTGAGGAGGACAAGAATGGAGTGGGCGGATTGGGTGGATTGGGAACCTGAAACCAAAACGGACATCAAGACCAAAATTGAAAATGACGGGTACACTTTTCCACATTATGACAAGAAAAACAATGGCGTCAAGTACGTTATTTCTACAATGGACATCAAACGAGACTGCCTAAGGCTTGGGGTGCCATTTGAAGATGTGTATCCTTTGCAAACAACCCTTTTTTAACACAAAAAATCTAAGGAAGATAATTAGCATGACTTTTGTGGTATGTATAACTATCTGCCTTAGCTAGAATTTGAATGTGAGGATGAATAAGATGAATAGAGTTAAAGCAGATTTACAATGCCCATTTTGTGGACATTGTAAAGTAGTCAAGATAGGAGCGCATCGCAAGGCTATCACTTGCCCATCGTGTAAACAAGCTGTTTTCTTATCGTGGGCAACTGGTGTAGAGGGCTATGTTGATGAGCATGGATTTTATTTCCACGCTTACGAGCCGTTCAATATCCGAAAAATCAACCAAGAGTTTCAAGATGCTTTTGAAGATGCACCACCTAAACACTCTTTCACCATCAGAAATAAGATGAGATGGTGAAATTACTTTTACAATCAGTATTAAACCAATTTGAAAAGGAAACAGAAAATGACAAACATTGAAATCGTTATGGTACTTACAACTTTGATGTCTATCACATGGGCAGCGATTGTTACAATTCACACTATGCAAGCTATCAAAAAGCATAAAGCAAAAGTGGATTATTATCAGAAACCACAAGTGCAATGCGAAATTGCACGTCATGTACTTAAAAACAAATGGTACTCAGATGGTGGGGAGGTATTTAGATGAAAGTATTTGATGGCGCTAAAATGCGTGCTATCCGTAAAGAGGCAGAGCTTACTCAGTATGATCTTGCCCCTATGGTTGGCATTAGTCAAAATCGAGTAAGTGACATTGAGAGAAACGTTACAACTCCAACAATTGAGGAAATAGAGGCATTTGCCGATGCCCTAAATACTCAAGTATCATCATTTTTAAGCAACGAGTCAGAAATTGAGGTTATTGCTAATACCTTTACCAAAAAGAAAAAGGATACGGATGCAGAGTCTCACTTTGACACCTCAACCGAGCAAATGGAGCTATTTGTTGATGATACTTTACTAGGTCATGACCTAGCAGGATATGTCTTGATCAGCCATAAAAGATATCTGGAGTTGTTAGATAGTCAAGATCGCTTAAATCAGTTACAAAAACTTTTGAAGTAAGGAGGACAATATGGATAAAAAACTTATTGGGTTAGAACTAACCCACATTGCAGATGGAGGTTTACAGGAAAAACTAGACAAAGAGCTTGAAAAAGTCTTTGACAACATCCTTGACCTAAATACAGATGCGAAAGCAAAACGAAAAGTGACTATCACACTTACAATGTCAGCTAATGAAGAGCGTACAGTGGTTGATACTATCATGGAGGTAAAATCTAAATTTGCGCCTCAAAATGGAGTAGCTACAACAATTCTTGTTGGGCGTGATTTTGATACAGGACAAGTACATGCTAACGAGCTAAAAAGTACAGTACCTGGTCAAATGTACTTTGATGAAAACGGAGAAATTCTGACGGATATTGGGCAACCAGTGGCAGAAATTGAACAACAAGCAGAAACAAAACCAGATATTATTGATTTCAACAAAAAGAAAGTAGGTAACTAATATGACAACAGAAAATCTTAAATCAGCATTGGAATACGCAGTAGAACTAAATGAGTGTGGATTAGAAATTTTAACAGCTGCAGATGGCACAGAGTATTATGATGCCAACAAATTCAACCTCAAAGAACTTGACCCTAAACGCTATCCTAAAACTTTGGAGCTATCAACCTTGACAAGCCTTGTTGACTATCTCAAAACAGACCTAAACAATTTGAAAAACCAACGCTTGATTGTAGCAGTTGAGAAAAATGACGAGGTGTGCGTTTGGTCTGAAAATGATGAGCTCGAACATCGTACATTGCTTGTTGATGTTAAGGCACGCATCCCAGAGCTATCTTTTGGCCGTTTCCTATCGCCAGAACAATTCAACATCATGTTGCAATCAAACTTTATTGATGATAATGATCGTGGCACATTGCTAGAATTTGCTAGCGCATTGAAAATTGAGAATGGGGCTGAAATTGAAGATAATGGAGTATATCAAGTAGCAACAGTTAAAACAGGAGTGGCAAGTCTTGCTAAAGGGAAAACACCTAACCCAGTTACATTGCGCCCATATCGTACATTTGGCGAGGTCGAACAACCAGCAAGCCTATTTGTCTTTAGGATTGATAAGCAAGCCAATATGGCTTTATTTGAGGCAGATGGCAAGCGCTGGGTAGCTGATGCGGTAGGAAACATTGCAGCCTATCTAAAAGAGCAACTAGCAGACCAAAAACATATCACAGTATTAGCATAAGAGAGGAAAAAAAACAATGACTAAAGAAACTAAAAACGCAGTATCAGCTGAAACTATCGTAGAGAACTTGAAAGAATTTGCGGAGACATTACACGATGAGTGCAAAGAGGCAATGCTCTACTATCTTTCAGCAAAGAATGCGAGTAAATTTAAAATAGCTAATATTATGCATAATATTAGTCATGATTTGCTAGATATCTTAGACGGAAAGAGTGCTAAAGAAATTCTTGATGAATCTGGTGAGGAAGATAGCTCTTTTGTTGGTTCAATCGCTATCAATGTAGAAACTGGGAAAGTTGAGGGGATTGATGACATCAAGGACACCAAAGTAAAAGAACAGATTTTAGCAGCTGTAAGTAAAGTGGTTGAAGAGTTAGGCGGTAATTAGATGATCTTGTTTCTGAAATTGATGGTTATCAGCGCTTGCTTACTCCTTGCTATTCTGATTTTCGTTGCTGGTCATAAAACCTACAAAGAGGGGAGAGCGGACAAGGTGGTTTGGTTTATCTTTGATGTTTATGCTATCGCTTTGATTTATACAGTAATAAAGATTTTGGAGACATGACATGAAAAATAAAAATCGAGTTGGACTGTTTTGCGCACTTGTTGCTTTGTCGCTATCAATGCTAAATCTAGGTTTGATAATCTCTAAAAATCGCTATAAACCGCAGGTGGTCAAGCTGGAGCAACAAGTGGATGAATTGAAAAAAAGAAAACCAGTCATTATTTATCAAGTTGATAATGCTGGTGGTGAGCTTATCGGAACAGTCACAGAAAAAGCTATTGTTGATGGGCATTATACAGTCACAATTGGAGCTTATGGCAAGTTTCTTGTTACGAAAGAACAGTATGAGAGTATCAATGTGGGCGACGATGCCCCAGGCTATTTGAAGAAATGAGGAAATTAAGATGAGTGATTACAAACAACGGATGATCGATGAATACAAACAATTAAAAGAGCGCGCTAACAAGTTAAGTTTGATGATTAGTAACTATTACGTAGGAACGCTTGATTTTAAACTAAAATGTCCTATTGAGTTACTTGAAACACAACATTATACAATGTGTGCATATCTCAAAATCCTTGAACAGCGCGCAGAAATTGAAAATATTGAGCTTCAAGGTAATCAAAATGAAATTTGAATTTTCTTTACCTCGAAACACTAAGCTAAAATCTCTAAATATGGTTATCAATAGTAATGACAGGCAACATCAAACAGATAAAGCTAAAGTTACTAAGCGCATCAGAGCTTTTGCTTATTGGCATACATCGATGAACAAGGATAAAGGGAGGGCTGCTTTTAGCCCCTCTAACCCTTGTGAGGTTACAGTTACAATTTACAGCCCTACTAAGTCAAAACTTGACCCACCTAATTTATATCCGACAGTCAAGGCTATCATTGATGGCATGACTGATGCAGGTATTTGGACAGACGATAATCACAAGGTTATCAAAAAGTTATCTTTTGTCTATGGTGGCTTGAGCGAGGAGAAAGGGCATTATAGATTAGTTTTTGATATAGAGGAGGTGAAAGATTGACGAAATTCGTTCAACTCGTGCCGTTTAAATACGGAGAGTTAAAAAAGCCTATCACGGTTAATGTGAATTGTATCAAGACCATTTTGAAAGGCGATGATTGTTTTAGCAAAGTATTCGTTAGCGAAGAAATGAAAGAGCATCTTGAAGAGCAACTAACTGCTAATAAGTTCATGTATGTAATCGAACCAACATACGAAGAGCTTTCAGCTATTTTAACTCAAGGAGAGGTTGAGAAATGAACCCAGAAATAATTGACAATGTAAATAACCCAAGCCACTACCAAGGACGATATGGTATGCAATCTATCGATGCTCTAAGAAATTTTATGACACCTGAACAATTAAAGGGTTTTTATCTAGGAAATGCTTTGAAATATCAGTTGAGGTTTCAAAAAAAGAATGGGCTTGAAGATTTGAAAAAAGCTCGTAAAAATCTGGAGTGGTTAATTGAAGAATTTGAGGTAGAAAAATGAAATCTAAAAAAACAGGTATTATCAGTGGTGCGCTATTTGTAATCGTTGCATCACCGTTCGTGGTTCAGTATGGTTGGAATGAAATTATCACAACGATTATTCCAGTCAGTAACATTACAGTTTGGCAAGCATTAGGGATGGATGCACTACTATCTTTCATCTGGCCTGTATTATCTAGCAAAAAAGAATCTGAAGAGGATTATTCGTATGCGGTAAAGAGCAGTATTTCAAAAATCATTACATGTGCATTTTTGATATGGTTAGCTAGTCTATTTATTTAGTGAGATTTGGAGGTAATGGATGACGAAGAAGAAAATAGAGCGCTTATCAGTTATCCATCGCAGGGAAATCAATTGGCTCAAGTGGTATTTTTTGAGGGATAAGCAAAATCCGAAAAGAACCATTTTGGAGCAAAAGATACATGAGGCATTTTTAGATAATAACATTGAGCAGTCTGTATTTTTGGTAAATCTGAAAACTGTAACAGATGAATATATAGAGAAATCAGATAGAAAGATGTTAAAAACGATAAAAGAGGTTTATGTATTTGAAAATATCAATGTGATTGGCGCGTGTCAGAAAATTTTATATCTAAGTCCTAGCCCGGCGTACACATATATCAACAAATGGTTTGATAAGTATTTTGTTTCAACTTACAAGCACATCCCCCTATCTAAATAACCGTAAAAATACCCTATCCTATGTATCTATAATCAAGGTACATAGGTTTTTTATTAGGAGGATAATATGGATAATTTGACAACAAAACCATATCACAGACAGAATACTATTAACCAGTATAATTTGTTGGATTACGATGCCACGCGCACAGATGGGAAATATAATTTGCCAACCCTTGAACCAGTTGATCATGTGCCTAAAAAGCTACAGGGATTTAACTATGTTTTGAATAAACCTGACTATTCAGCTACCGTGCATTTTTTCTTAGATGATTATCAGTTTGAAAGAATTTGGAAACGCCCAGATTTTTACCTAGAGAAACTAGCTGATTTTGATTGTGTACTTACACCGGATTTTAGCTTATACACAGACATGCCAATAGCTATGCAGGTTTGGAATACTTATCGCTCAAGATTGATAGGCCAAATGATGCAGAATTGGGGTTATACAGTTATACCTACTGTATCATGGGCAAACAAAGAAAGCCATGATTTTTGTTTTGATGGTTTGCCGAAACATAGCACAGTGGCCATCAGTACAGTAGGCATAAAACAACGCAAAGAGCGCTTTGAATTGTGGAAAGATGGAGTAGATACCATGATTAAAAAGATAGCGCCAAAGCGTATTTTGGTATATGGTGGTGAGGTTGATTATGATTATAAAGGTATTGAGGTAATTTATTTTGGAAATGATACAACAGAAAGGATGGACAAATGGGCGGTCGAGGAGCAAGCTCTGGAATGAGTAACAAAGGCAAAAAGTATGGGACAGAATATAGTACCTTGCATACAGCAGGTAATATAAAATTTGTCACTCAAAATGGCAGTGGTGGACAAGTAGCACCTATGGAAACCATGACCAAAGGTAGAGTATATGTATTAGTTGATAAGCATAAAAACACCTTGAAAAGCATCACATACAATGATACGAATAATAAACGTAGTAAGCAGATAGATTTAGACCATGAACATAAAAAGATGCAGCCCCATACTCACCACGGTTATTTCCATGCTGAATATGAAGTAAGTAAGAAAGGTGCTACAAATCTGACCACTAAAGAGAAGAAGATGGTTGCTAGAGTGATGAAAGAGTGGTATAATTATAATAGAAAGCGCAAGGGATAGTATAGAAGGAGTACACCTTGATAGAGGTAGCCACGGTGCGAATCCGTGTCATTGCGCTGTATCTAGCCCCTTAATTGGGGCTTTTTTTGCGCCTTAAATCAAAAATAACAGTAAAACATCCCCTCTTTTAGCATATAAAATGAAATCATGAGTAGCAATACTTGTGATTTTTTGTTGGAAAGGAGGGAGCGAATGAATGAAAGACAGAGGCGCTTTGCAGATGAGTACATAAAGACAGGAAACGGCTATCAATCAGCAATTAAGGCTGGTTATAGTGAGAGTTATGCCAATAATCGTATTACTGAACTGTTGGGAAATGTTGGGATAAAAGAGTACATAAATAAGCAGATGCAAGAGCTGCATAAGTCAAATATCATGGATGCGACAGAGGCGCTCTATATCCTTTCTGAAATCGCTAGAGGTAAACGAGATGAGGAGATTTTGATACTTAATCCAACAACAGGAAAAGTAGAAAGACATATTAAGAAAGCAGATAATGCAACAGTTATTAAAGCTATTACTGAAATCTTGAAACGATATCCAACAGCTAAACAATCTGAAAAACTAGAGCTTGAGATTGAGAAATTAAAATCACAGTTGATAGATACACAAATGGAAGATGACACCATCACAATTATTGACAGTTGGGAGGGTGACGATGAAGATAATTGATATTCAAAAAAATGTCAATCCTCATTTCAAGAGTGTTTGGAAATCCAAGAAACCTTACAACATTTTGAAAGGTGGGCGAAACTCATTCAAATCATCAGTTATTACCTTAAAGCTGATTGTCATGATGACCTGGTACATCATAAGAGGTGAAACTGCCAATATTGTAATTATCCGTAAAGTAGCTAATACAATCCGTGATAGTGTTTACAATCAAATCCAATGGGGACTATCGTTGTTTGGTCTAACTAGTCGTTTTAAGATGACAGTCAGCCCATTTAAGATAAGTCACAAAAAGACAGGCTCAACATTTTATTTTTACGGCCTCGATGACTATCAAAAGTTGAAATCCAACAACATTGGGAATATTATTGCGGTTTGGTATGAAGAGGCTGCTGAATTTTCAAGCGCAGAAGAATTTGACCAGACCAACATTACATTTATGAGGCAGAAACATCCACGCGCTCAATTTGTTAAAATCTTTTGGTCATATAACCCTCCTATAAATCCGTACAGTTGGATAAATGAGTGGTATGAGGAAATGAACACGCTAGATAATTACTTATGCCATTCTAGCACTTATCTTGATGATGAGTTGGGGTTTGTAAATGATCAGATGTTAGCTGATATCGAGCGTATAAAAAAGAATGACTATGATTATTACAGGTATGTCTATCTAGGTGAGTCAGTTGGTTTAGGGAATAATATCTATAACATGAGTACATTTCACCCGTTAGATGCTTTGCCTAGTGATGATAGGTTGATAGGTATATCTTTTGCATTGGACGGTGGGCATCAGCAATCAGCTACTGCATGTTGTGCTTTTGGGATAACTGCTAAAGGTAAGGTTATCTTACTTGATACCTGGTATTACTCACCAGCTGGCCAAGTGATAAAGAAAGCACCTAGCCAACTATCACAGGACATCAACGGCTTTATACAATCTGTTGTCAGCAAGTACAGAGTACCTATCTTGCAATATACGATTGATAGCGCAGAGGGAGCATTGAGAAACCAGATGTATCTTGATTTCAGTATTAGATGGCATCCGGTGGCTAAATTGAAGAAAGTGACAATGATTGATACATTCCAATCGCTATTAGCACAAGGTCGCTTTTATTATCTTGATACAGAGAATAACAAGGTATTTATTGAAGAACATAAGATGTACAGATGGGATGAAAAGACACTGCAGTCCGATAGCCCAAATGTCATTAAAGATGATGACCATACATGCGATGTTGCCCAGTATTTTATATTAGACAATTCTAAGATACTTGGTTTGCGTGTTGGTAATTCATAAGGAGGGCAACAATGAACTTAATTCAAAAAGTAAAAGACTTTTTCAACCGTGGGAGGTATAACATGGAAACATCAAACCTAAACAGCATCTTGGAGCACCCAAAGGTAGCTGTAACACAATCCGAATTTAACAGGATACAGCTCAATCTAGCTTACTATCAATCTAAATTTGATGATGTGGAGTACATCAACACCGATGGCGACAGAAAGCGTAGAAAGATACAACACTTACCGATTGCACGAACTGCAGCTAAAAAGATTGCCAGCCTTGTTTACAACGAGCAAGCGGCAATTACAGCAGAGGATGAGACACTAAATAATTTTCTTGATAATATGCTAGGCAATGATCGCTTTAACAAAAACTTTGAGCGATATTTAGAGAGTTGTCTGGCTTTGGGTGGGCTTGCTATGAGACCTTATATTGATGGAGATAAGGTTAGAGTGGCATTTATTCAAGCACCAGTATTTTTGCCATTACAAAGCAATACACAGGATGTATCAAGTGCGGCAATCCTCACAAAGACAATTAAGTCAGAGAGCAAAAAGAATGTATATTATACGTTAGTTGAGTTTCATGAGTGGGTAACTCAAGATGGCAAAGAGGTAGGGAGTACAAAGGATAAGAACCTATACCGCATTACTAACGAGCTTTACAAATCAACATCAGACGGCACGCTGGGTGATCGTGTAAATTTGAGTGAGCTATATCCTGACTTGCAACCAGTAACAACGATACAAGGACTATCACGCCCATTGTTTGTTTATCTCAAGACACCAGGGATGAATAACAAGGATATCAACAGCCCTCTTGGTTTATCTATCTTTGATAACGCCAAGACCACTATTGATTTTATCAATCGCACGTACGATGAATTTATGTGGGAAATTAAAATGGGTCAAAGGCGCGTGATTGTGCCTGAGCAAATAACGCAACTCAAAGTACAAGATATCCACGGTGAAATCAAATTTAAGCGACGTTTTGATACTGACCAAAATGTTTACATGCAAGTAGGAGCAGGCAATATGGATAGTGGTAGCATTATTGACCTTACAACTCCTATCCGCTCATCAGATTATATTTCAGCCATTTCAGAGGGTTTGAAGCTCTTTGAAATGCAGATTGGTGTATCAAGTGGCATGTTTACCTTTGATGGGCAAGGAGTAAAGACAGCAACAGAAATCGTCAGCGAGAACTCAGACACCTATCAAATGCGAAATAGCATTGTTGCACTTGTTGAGCAAGCTATCAAAGAGCTTTGTGTTTCAATGTGTGAACTTGGTAAAGCAGTAGGGGTTTACAGCGGAGAAATTCCAGAGCTTGATGATATTTCAGTTAATTTGGATGATGGTGTATTTACTGATAGGCATGCAGAGCTTGATTACTGGATGAAGATGGTAGCAGCTGGATTTGCGACACAGAAAAGAGGTATTGCTAAAGTATTGAACATCACAAATGAAGAAGCAGAGAAAGAACTTGCTGAAATCAATGGAGAGTTACCACCAGAGAGTGATGCAGAACTGGCTTTGTATGGAAAAACAGAGAAGAAAGCAGAAGAGGGAGAGCTATAAACTGCTATAAATTACAATAAACGACACATAAGGAGTTGAGAATGACTGATAAACGTAAGATGCCAACTCTAAATGATCAGCGATTTTCTTTGCACATGCAGGGCGTGAGTGATATTTACTCTAAAATGCAAATTGAGTTGTTTGATAGTATGATAAAGCGACTTAAAGAGCGTGGCAATGCTGATCTTGCAAAAAATCCGTATATATGGCAACTAGAAAAGCTCAATGATATGTACATGCTGAATGAGGAGAACTTAAAGATTATTGTTGAGCGTACAGGAATTGCTGAAAGTCTTTTGAGAGAAGTTATTGCTAATGAGGGGTTAAAGGTCTATAAGGACACAAAGGAGCAACTAGAGGAAGATTTGAAAAGGGAATCTAGTGGCAAAGTTAGAAATGGTGTAATCGATGCTCTTGAGTCTTATACTCAACAAGCTATAAGTGACCTTAATCTTATCAATTCAACATTACCAGCAAGCATACAGACTGTTTTCAAGTCGGTTGTAGAGCAGACAGTTGCCCAAGTGGTATCAGGGACTAAAACGAGTGATAGGGCTTTAAATGATACTATCATGTCGTGGCAAAAAAAAGGCTTTACTGGATTTACTGATAGCGCAGGGAGAGAGTGGCGAGCAGATAGCTATGCCAGAACAATTATCAAAACGACAACTTACAGGGTTTACAATGATATGCGTACGAGGCCTGCAGAGGAATTAGGGATAGATACTTTTTACTACTCTATCAAGTCGTCTGCTAGAGCTGCATGTGCTCCATTGCAAGGTAAGATTGTCACTAAAGGTCAAGGCAGAACAATAAACGGCCTTACTATTCATAGTTTGCTAGATTATGGTTTTGGTACTGCTGGGGGATGTCTAGGTGTCCATTGTGGTCATTATCTTACGCCTTTTATCGTAGGAGTAAATGAAATACCAGACTTGCCAGACTATATGAAAGACCTCACGCCAGAACAGGCAGAAGAAAATGCACGCATCGAGGCTAAACAAAGAGCCTTAGAGCGCAATATCAAGCATCACAAAGAAAGATTGCACTATGCTAGTACATTAGGTGATGATAATCTGATACAAGCTGAGAGGCTAAAAGTTAGAGCTTATCAAGGGAAAATAAGAGCTCTTGTAGAACAACACGAATTTTTAAGCCGTGATTACAGTAGAGAAAGAGCATATATCTAATTATCAAGAGGGTTACTAAACAACCCTCTTTTTTTTGTGCCTAAAACCGTAAAAAATCCCATTCCATCCAAAGTAAACTGAAATAGTAAATAATATTTTGCTTTTCGGTGGGAGTTGTCCACCTAAAAAGAACTAAGGAGGTACAAATGGCATTTACAACAGAGGAACTACTCAAACTTGGATTGACAGAGGAACAGGCTAAATCAGTCTTTGCCTTGCGAGGAAAAGAGCTCAACGAGGACAAATCAGCCTTGGAAACTATCACACAAGAGCGAGATAGTCTCAAAACACAGTTGCAAAAGGCAGAGGAGCAAGTTGAACACTTGAAATCGCTTGAAGGTATCAGCACTAAACAGAAAGAGGCGATTGATGAATTACAGGCTGAATATGACAAGTATAAACAAGAGGCTGCTGATGAACTGGCAAAAACAAATAAGGTGAATGCTATCAACCTTGCTTTGAAAGATACCACAGCACACAATCCATCAACCTTGATGAAGTTTATTGATGTTGATGCCATTGAACTAGATGACAGTGGCAAACCTAAACTAGATGACATCCTCAATGGTCTAAAGGAAAGTGACCCATATCTTTTTAAAGCAGAAGAAGATGGCAAGCCTAACCCAAATATCGTTGCGTTTGGAAATCCAACAGCAACAGACCCAGCACCAGATGCCTTTGCACAGGCATTAGGGCTAACAGAATAAAAAGGAGGAATAGTAGATGTCAATCAATTACATCACAAAACATGAGGGGCAGTTTGAAAAACGCCTCATGCAAGGCTCATTGACTGCCATTCTTGAAACGCCAAAAGTAAATTGGCTCGGCGCAAAATCATTTGAATTGCCAACAATCTCTGTAACAGGATATAAGGCACATACACGCTCTAAGGGTTACAACTCAGGTACAGTATCAAACGATAAAAACGTTTATACTCTTGGATTTGACCGAGATGTTGAGTTTTTTGTTGATACAGCAGATGTTGACGAAACAAACCAAGAGCTTTCAGTTGCTAACATCTCAAATACATTCATTTCAGAACATGCAACACCAGAAGTTGATGCTTACCGCTTTTCTAAAATTGCAACAGCTGCAATTAATGGTCATCATTTCAAACAAGAAGATAGCATTACACCGGAGAATGTCTATGGAATCTTGAAAGCTGCTATTTTGCCAATGCGTAAATATGGAGCATCAAACCTTGTCATGTATGTATCTAGCGAGGTAATGGATGCCCTAGAGCGTGCCAAAGACTTTACACGCGCAATCGCTACTACATCACCTCAAGGAATTGACACACGTGTAACATCGCTAGATGGAGTGCAACTTATCGAGGTTTGGGATGATGCACGTTTCAAAACTCAATTTGATTTCACAACTGGATTTGTGAAAGCTGGTGGCGGTAAAGATATCAATTTCTTGATCGTGGCTAAGACAGCTATCATTGCTAAGGCCAAATTTAACTCTATCTATCTCTTTGCTCCTGGGCAACACACAGAGGGTGATGGTTACCTATACCAAAACCGTTTGTACCATGATTTGTTTGTCTTGAAATCTCAAGAAGATGGGGTTTACGTTTCACATAAATCAGCATAGGAGGTAGCAGATGAAGAAATACATCAAAGAAAATCAAGTTTATACCGTGCAAGAGGGTAGTGAGCTTGAGGTGCAACTTATGGCAGATGGCTTTGAGGAATTGGTGGAAGATGGTGGCGAGCTTGAAACATCAAAGGAAACTAAGGATAAAGGTAAAGAATAATGGCTAAGTATAAAGCAATTAAGAACCTAATTTTAAAGACACCTGGTATTTATGTGACAGAGGGAGAATTTGTTGAGCTTGAACCGAATTATGCCGATCAAGTCAATAAAGACCTCAAGCAAACATTTCCAGATGTCGATGCAGTTTTAGAGCTTGTAGAAGATGTGCCCACACAATTTGAGCAGGCTGAATAAATAAGGGGTGGCAACACCCTTTATTTTTAAGGGAGGTTACGCATGACTTATTTAACACAAGATGAATTTACTAAGCTAGGTTTTGATGAGGTTACAAACTTTGAAAAATTGGCAAGCAGGGCAAAGATAGCGATTGACCTATACACTAACGGTTTTTATCAGAAAGGCATTGACTTTGAAAAAGAAATTGCCTATCGAAAAGATGCTGTTAAGCTTGCTATGGGTTTTCAAATCGCCTATCTCGATGCCTCTGGTATTATGTCAGCTGATGACAAACAGCTAGCCAATAGTGTCTCTATTGGCCGTACATCAATCTCTTATAGTACCTCACAAAGCACATCAGCAGGTCAGCAATTCAATTTGTCTATGGATGCTGAAAATACTTTGAGACAAGCTGGCTTTAGCCTAGTTGTTGGAGTTGCATATGATCGATAAGCGGTTATTAAAAGGGATTGACAAGCGTTTGTTAAAGGATGTCCTAACCATAAAAAAAGTAGCTGATAAAAACGATTATGGAGATGAAGTGTATTCGGAGCCATTGATTATTAAAAATGTACGTTTTGATAGATCAGTGGGGGCATCTGGTAATCGTAACTCAAAATCTGGTACAGGGAATTCAAAATCAAGGCAAAAACAAGGGGTTATATACCTCTATCCATCCCTTTCTTTTGTGACAGCCGATAATAATTGGATGGGTGCAAAAGTAAACGATGGGATAAGAGATTACACAATTAATGGATATCAAACTAACTATTATGATGGTAAGATATTCAGTCAAGAAATTGAGGTGATCTAATGAGTATTGCTATTAAAGTTGACTTGCAAAGAGCCAAACAGAAACTTTCGAGCGAATCCATGACCAGAGGAAAGATTGCAGTCGCTAGCAAAATCTTGCTAGATAATGAGCAATATATTCCCTTGAGAGGTGGAGATTTGAGAGCCTCTGGCCGAATCGTTGGACAAGGTGATGCTGTTATCTATGGAACAGTTTATGCTAGAGCGCAATTTTACGGCTCAAACGGTATTGTCACCTTTAGGAGATACACCACTCCGGGAACTGGCAAACGATGGGATCAAGTTGCTACTCGCAATCATGCCGAAGAATGGGCTAGAGAATTTGTGAAAGGGATGGGGCTTTGATGCGAGAGAATGACTTTCAAAATGTACTTTTAAAGCATATCAAGACTTTAAATTTACCAATTCAACCACGCTTTGATTATTTTGAGGATGACAAAGATGACCTGGTTATCAATCAGATACCAGGCGGAAAAGTGGACAGAGAGTATATGGATGGTACACAAGAAGTTTCTTTGCCGTTTGAAATTGCTGTAAAGGCAAAAAAGAACACAGTAGCCAATGACACTATCTGGTTAGTCACATCAGAACTATCAAAGATAGACTTAGTTTTGCCAAGTGACAATAATTCTTATGAATATATGGGAATGGAAGTCAGCAGGCCTGCCATGAAAGGTAAGGATGAGCAAGGCTATTATTATTACACAATTGAAATTGTGGCAAAAATCGTAATAGAGAGGAATAAACAATGACAAGACAAAAAAACGCCCTCCGTGGCCATTTTGTAGCTCCATACAACGGAGGAACTGAACCATCAACAGAAGATGCATGGTTGGAACTTGCTAAATGGATCTCAGACGTATCAGATGATACAGACGAGAAAACAGATGATCAAGCATACTATGACGGTGATGGAGTTGAAGAAACAACCGTGGTCAGTGTAAAAGGTGCTTATACCTTTGAGGGTACTTACGATCCAGACGATAAGGCACAGGCTCTTATTGCTGGGATGAAGTACAAGACAGGGGATGACCGTAAGCTATGGCATAAGGTTGTTTCTTCTGACAAGAAGAAACAATGGGTGGGAGCTGCAACTGCAACAGAAATCAAAGCCGGCTCCGGTGCTGCTTCTGACTTTGAAGCATTTGGATGCAAACTTTCGTTTAACTCAACGCCCAAAGAAACTGGTATTGGGTAATAGCTTTTGGTAAGGGCGGGCATTTAAGCCTTGCCCTTTTTAACAACAGGAAAAGGAGTAGAAACATGACAGATATTCAGATTGAACTAAAACGTACAGGATTTCCGGTAAAGATTGGAGAAGTAGAGCTATGGTTTGATACAAGTCAAGAGAGCTTAATGCGCTTTTATGACATGGAAGAAGAACTAAAACGTCGCCTTGTCCAATATGAATTATATGTGGTATCTGCAAATATCAATAACAAAATTGAGCGTGATGGAGTAACTAAAGAAGTAGTTGCTGGGGCTATTGAATTGGAGAAGAAACAGCTTGAGATTCAATATGATCTTATTTTTGGCGACGGTACATTTGACAAGTTATATTCTGTATATCCAGATTATAACGCCCTAAATAACGCTCTAGAACAGATCGCAATCATGTTGCATGACAAGTTGGAAGAAGTTGCTGAGCAACACAAAACGGTGGTGAAAGAGCGTGCTAGTCACTATTTAAACAAAGGGAAAGCTCCTCAAAATAAGAACAACAAGAAACACAAAAAGAATAAAAAGAAATAGCTAGGTAAAAAATTATGTCTATGAAATTAAATGATGCTTTAATCACAAATTTTTCTATTGCTGATAGGGAGTATGACATAGACCTGTCTTTTAATAAGGTTCTGGATGTCTTTGAAATCTTGAAAGAGGAGGAAATGACGCATCTAGAACAAGCTCAGTTGATTGTCCATTTGCTAACTGGCCAAGAATTATACGACATCAAAGAGGTTGTGGATTGTTGGATTTACATAAAAGAGCATTTTTTAGAAATTGAAAAAGAAACCGTTCAGTATGATTTGTTAGGCAATCCAATGCCAACAGCAAAAGATGAAGAAGAACAAGAAAAATTGATTGATTTTGAACAAGATGCGGAGTACATTTACGCTAGTTTTTTACAAGCCTACGGCATCAATCTTTTAAAGTCTCAAAATAAGTTGACATGGACAGAATTTAAAGCACTTTTAAACGCTTTGCCAGATAACACAATCATGCAACAGATTATAGAAATCCGAGCATGGAAACCAGAATATGGTGGGGATAAGAATAAAATGCGCAAATTACAAGCTAAATATAGTTTAGGAAAGGAGGGAGAAGATAATGGCTGATGGAAAAGTTACCATCGTTGTAGACGTTGATGGCAATAAAGTCAAGGTTCTAAACGATGAGTTAGATAAAACGGCACAGAAAGGTGATAGAGGGAGTAGCTCCCTAAAGAAATTTGCGGTAGGTAGTGCAGTTTTCCAACTTGCCGCTAAAGGCGCTGAACTTTTGGGAGAGGCTTTAGGAAGTGCTATTCAGCGTTTTGATACCCTTGAAAGTTATCCACGAGTGATGAAAGCAATGGGACACAGTACCGAGGATGTAACACGCTCAACTAAAAAGCTTGCTAATGGGATTGAGGGTTTGCCTACGACTTTGAACGAAGTAGTTGGTACAGCTCAACGCCTTACCTCGATTACTGGAGATATAAACAAATCAACAGATTTAACACTTGCTCTTAATAATGCCTTTCTTGCCTCTGGGTCGTCTAGTACTGATGCAAGCCGTGGTTTACAACAGTTCAGTCAGATGTTATCAGCTGGTAAGGTTGATATGCAAAGCTGGAAAACATTACAGGAAACCATGCCCTATGCTTTGCAAAAGACTGCTGAATCATTCGGTTTTGCTGGTCAATCTGCTCAGAATGATTTCTATTCTGCATTAAAAGAGGGGCGTATCACTTTCGACCAATTTTCAAGCAAATTGGTTGAATTGAATGGTGGCGTTGGTGGTTTTGCTGAACTTGCTAAATCTAATAGTAAAGGGATTCAGACATCTTTTGGTAACTTAAAAAATGCGGTTGTTAAGGGAGTAGCTAACACAATCAAAGCCCTTGATGACTTGACAAAGGCAGCAACAGGAAAAACAATTGCTGAAAACTTTGACGCGCTGAAAGTGATTATCAATGCCGCTTTTGGTGTAATTGTCAATGTTATTAAAGCTAGTACGCCTATTTTTCAGGCTTTGTTTAGTATTTTGGGTACTGGAGTTTCTGTGATTTCATTTTTGACACCGGCTATTATCGGTTTAGTTGCTGCTTTGGTAACTATGCGTGCCATCAATCAAGCGGTAAAAACGACTAAGGACTTGATAAGCGCGTGGAAAACATTCAAAACAACAGCCACAGGAGCGATTCAGATCATCAACCTAATGACCGCTGCGCAGGCTACTTGTGGTTCGGTAACAAAAGCTCAAATGGTCGCAAATCTGGCAAATAATGGAGCTTTGACAACGTCTAATTTGCTTTATGGGGTTTTAACTGGTGCTATCAGTTTGGAAACTGCTGCGACTATTGCCGCAACTGCTGCAACTACCGCATTTAAAGCAGCACTGACCGCTTTAACTGGCCCTGTTGGTTGGGTAATTGGTGCTATCGGTTTACTGGTCGGCGCTGGTGTTGCTTTGTGGCAATGGCTAACTGCTGAGAGCGAGGAAACAAAACGCCTTAAATCGGAACAAGAGGAGTTAGTTAAGAGTACGGATCAATTAACGGATTCTGTTAAACAAAGTGCACAAGAACGTCAAAAAAATCTTGAGTCTGTAAAAGGTAATACAGAATCTTACCAAAAATTGGCTGACGAAATTGTCCAACTCTCTCAAAAAACCAATAAAACTGCAGCAGATAAGGGAAATCTCAAGAAAAAGATTGATGCTTTGAATGCCTCTGTTAGTGGCTTGAATCTAGTTTATGACAAAAATACCGATTCTTTGTCTCATAACAGCGACCAAATCAAAGCTCGTATCTCAGCGATGGAGGCAGAATCAACATGGGAGACATCTCAAAAAAATCTGCTTGATATCGAGAAGAAACGCGCTGAAATTGGCGAACAAATGAAATTGATTGCTGAACAACGCAAAAAATGGAATGAAGAGTCCAATGTCAGTGACAGCGCTAGAAAAGAAAAACTGCAAGAACTCAATGACAAGGAAACAGAGCTTAAAAATATTCAAACAGAATTGCAAACTGAGTACGAAAAAACCTCTCAAGTTCAACAGGCGGCATCTGAGGCAATGGCAACAGCTGCTGAAAATGGGTCTAATCGACAAGTTATATCATATGAGAGTATGTCTAAGGCTCAACAAAAAGCGGTTGATGACATGCGTACCAAATACAATGAGTTGCTTGAAACCACAACGAACATGTTTGATCAGATACAAATGAAGTCAGCTATTAGTGTTGATGAAATGATTGCAAATCTCCAAAAAAACCAAGAAGCGGTTAATAATTGGGCAACAAACCTCAATACACTAGCCGAACGCGGAGTAAATGAGGGGATTTTGGCTAAATTGCAACAGATGGGGCCTAAAGGTGGGCTGTACGTTCAAGAACTTGTCAACGCCTCAGATGAAAAATTGGCAACATTGAACGAAGTCTTTACTCAAGGTGGTGAGTCAGCTATGAATGGCTTAACTGCTGGTATGGATACGGGTGCTTTGGGTATCACAGACAAGATCAAGGGCATTGTACAAAGTCAAGTATCGAGTTTGCAAGAGGAAATTGCAGCTGCTGACTTTTCTAGTTTGGGGCAAGAAATCCCCAACGGGGTCAGTCAAGGGATAGAACAAGGAGCTTCTACCGCTGGAGAATCTTCTAAAAACATGGCTAATGATATAAAAGAATCCTTTACAAGTGAAATGGACATCCATTCTCCATCCCGTGTATTTAACGAATATGGAGGTTTTATCACTACTGGGTTAGCTGAGGGGCTAGATAAAGGTACCAATCAACCTGTATCATCTGTTACTAACTTAGCCAATCAGATTAAGAAACCATTTGATAGTTTGCAGAGTGATTTCACATACATTGGTGAAATGGCGATGTCTGGTCTTAATACAGGGCTTTGGAGTGGTTCTAGTTCAGTTATGGCAACAGCTAACTCAATTGCTGAAAGGGTAAAAAACACCATCAAGAGTGCACTAGATATCCATAGTCCATCTCGTGTTATGCGTGATGAAGTTGGACGATTTATCCCTCAAGGTATTGCTGTTGGTATCGATGCGGATGCTGGCGTTGTTAAAAGGACAATGTTGCGATTAAAAGAAAGTATGATGATTGATGCTAGACCAGAAATTGCACTTGGTTTGAACAAGAAACTAGGTGCTCAAGTGACTGTTAAACAAAGTAGCAAGCAGACAATAGCTGAAAAAATCAAGGTCACTATGGACAAATCTAGTGAATTGTTGGAGAAAGCGCTAGATGTCGCAGAAACGGCTGTAAACCGTCCGTCATTCATGTATCTTGATGACGGTACTTTAGTAGCTAAGACAAGTGACAAGTACTCTAGACAACAATCTGAGCAACTAAGACGAGATAACAGAATGAAAGGGATATTGACATGACAAAGATAATGACTTTCAACGGCGTTGATATGTCTAAGTTTTTTCGAATAACCGATATTATCCGCCCGATTGGTAACAAGAGGAGCGTGTCAACCGATAACGCCCCTCTTTTGGGGGTAAATATCCAACAGGTAAAGATTGGTGAAAAAGAGCATACTATCAAGTTTACAATGATGGCGACAGATGGGCGTGCTTTGGAGCAATTAAAACATGAGCTTGCAGACGTTCTAAATGTGCTAGAACCAGTAAAGATTACTTATGGCGATGAGCCAGACAAATACTATATGGGGTTGCCGGTAGATGAGATTACTCCAGAAAATTTGACAAGATGGTTCCAGCGCTCAGAGTTAAAAATAATAATTCCAGACGGTGTAGCACATAGCTCAGCTTATAAGAATTTCAATAGTGATTCAAACGCACAGACTACAACCGATAAAATGGTTTTTGACTTAGTAAACAATGGGACGGTTGAGGCCTTTCCAATTATCAGAGTTAAGCATAATGCTGAAAATGGATATATAGGTCTTGTCAATAATAATACGGCTTTTGAGATGGGAAACCGTGAGGAGGCTGATACTGAAACAGTAAAGCGCTCTGAGGTCTTGCTTGACTTTCGAGGCGACAAAATCGCTCAAGGGTTGACGCAAGCAGTAAAAAATAGCTCAGTGACTAATGGTTCAGAGAATTTAATTGGGACATCGGAGCTAATTACAACAGGCAGTAAGAAACGTGTCAAATTAAGAGAACAGTTTAGCGGAACATATAATAAAAGCTATTCAACAGGCTTATCATGGGAGATACCAGCTGACTCAACAGGTCAAAAAGGCTCTCTAAATGATTATATTTTTTGTAAATTAGTCTATCAACTTGAGTCAATAGCTCAATGTGGCTTTATCAAGGTGGCTGTATCAGATACAGCAGGTCAGTTTTTGTATGGGGTTGAAACTTACAAGAGATATAACGGTCTATATTGTGGATTTAATGTCTTTGCCACTAATAATAACGGAGATTATAACTTTCTCAATACTTTGGATTTTGATTCATCTAGCGATAGCAATAGAAATCCTTTTACATTATCAAGAGGACAGTTTGAAATTAAGCGAAATGATGAGAAAATCCAAGTTTACTACAACGGTTCATACTATAATTTTGTCGTCCCTGAAATCAGGGGCAAAAAGTCAGCTAAAATCCATGTCACGATAGGCGCTTTTCACGGAAAGCCAATCATCCCTCACTTATATCTTGACGAGTTGATGTATCGTAAGGACTTTGTGCAAGCATCAAGAGACATTCCTAATCGCTATCCTATCGGTTCAAATGTTGTAATTAACAGTGAAGATGATACGGTCTATATTGACGGAATCGCTAAAGCTGAAGAGGTTGTCGATGGCTCACAATGGCTATCTATACCGCCTGGAAATTCTAAACTTGAGATGTATTTTTCAAGTTTTATAAAGAAAAAACCAACCGTGACAATCGAATTTGAAGAAAGGTGGCTATAATGCTTTTAACAATTCATGATGCAAACTTACAAAAGGTTGCTTTTGTTGATAACCGCAAACAAAGTACACTTAATTATTATGGTGATACATGGAATAGAAGCTTACCAACAGGATCATCTACTTTTGAATTTACTGTATTTAAAAAGGCTATTAAGTCAGACACTCCAACCCAAAAAGCCTATTCTTATCTGAATGAACGGGCGTGGGTATCTTTCAAATATCATGGCAAGAGCTTTATTTTCAACGTTATGCAGGTTGAAGAAAATGAGCAGACAATTAAATGTTATTGCGAAAACCTCAATCTTGAGCTTATCAATGAGATAACCAACCCTTACAAGGCTACAAAGGCTATGAGCTTTGCTGAATATTGTGAGGCTATGGGCTTGTTAAACTATACTCACCTATCCATCGGCATCAATGAAATTTCAGATTACAAGCGTACTCTGGAATGGGAGGGGCAAGAAACCAAACTAGCCCGTCTATTAAGCCTAGCCAAACGATTTGATGCAGAGATTGAATTTGATACACAGTTAAATGCTGACAGTACAATTAAGAAATTCTCTATCAATATCTATCATGAAAACGATGACAACCATCAAGGCGTAGGCCGTATCAGAAACGATATACAGTTAAAATATGGCAAAAATATCAATTCTATTACTAGAAAAGTTGATAAAACTGGCATTTTTAACTCAATCAAACCAACAGGAAAAAGACGAGTTAAAAATAATAAAGGTGAGGAAGTTGAAGAAGTTGTTACAATAAGTGGTCTTGACGAGTGGAAAAAGTACAACAAGGATGGAATTTGTGAATTTTATCAATTAGGGGCTCATCTTGTTGCACCTATCTCTATGCAGCTATATCCATCAACATTCACAAATTCAACAGGTGAACTAGACCAGTACACAAGAAAAGATTTTTCTTACGATACTGACAACCCTAAAGAATTAAGACGTTTGGCATACAATGAACTGAAAAAACATTGTTATCCAGCAATCACTTATGAAGTCGATGGCTTTGTCGATGTTGAAATCGGCGATACAGTCAAAATTCATGATTCAGGATTCAATCCTTTGCTGGTAGTTCAAGCGCGAGTTACTGAACAGAAAATCAGCTTTTCAAATCCAGCAAGCAACAAAACAGTATTTTCGAACTTTAAAGCCTTCGAAAATCAGTTATCAGACGGAATACAAGAGGCTCTTGAGCGCTTATTTGAGCAGTCTAAACCTTACATCATCAAGCTATCTACTAGCAATGGTATCATTTTTAAAAATCAAACTGGAGAAAGCATTATCACTCCTACACTTTACAAGGGTGGTAAGTTGATAACAGCTGGAGTTACTTGGAGATGGTCTTTAAATGGGATTGTAACAACTGGTCAGACATACACAGCTAGAGGTAGAGATGTTTCTGGCGTAATCACATTGACTGTTGCAGCTTACATTGATAATGAAGAAGTCGCAGTAGATGAAATTTCTCTAGTAAATGTATCAGACGGCTTAAATGGCCCTAAAGGAGACAAAGGTGACCCAGGCAAGGACGGTGTTGCTGGTAAGAATGGTGTGGGCTTGCATTCCACTGTAATCACTTATGCACCATCTACCTCAGGAACTAACGCTCCAAACTCTGGATGGGCAAGTTCTGTTCCAGTTATTCAAGCTGGACAATATCTTTGGACTAAAACAACTTGGAATTACACAGACAACACCTCTGAGACAGGCTACTCAGTAGCTAGGATTGGTAGAGACGGAAATACTGGTAGAGATGGTGTCGCTGGCAAGGACGGCGTTGGCATTCGTGCAACAGCCGTAGTTTATGCTAGTTCCACATCAGGAACTGTTCCACCATCTAGTGGATGGGCATCTCAAATCCCTAGCGTACCAGCTGGGCAGTATTTGTGGACTAAAACAACCTGGAGCTACACAGATAACACCTCTGAGACAGGTTTTTCTGTTGCAAAAATGGGTGAAACTGGCCAAAAAGGAGATAGAGGAGAGCCAGGACCTAGAGGTCCTCAAGGTGAACGTGGTCAACAAGGTTTGCCTGGTCTCCAAGGTTTACAAGGTCCAAAAGGTGACCAAGGTATCCCTGGTCCTAAAGGCGCTGACGGCCGTACAAAGTACACTCACATTGCCTACGCCGATACTATCTCAGGGAGTGGATTTAGCCAGACAAACGCCGACAAGGCCTATATAGGGGTATATGTTGATTTCAACTCAACTGACAGCGTCAACCCTGCTGACTATCGCTGGACGAGATGGCGTGGTCGCGATGGTGCCGATGGACTACCAGGTAAAGCTGGAGCAGATGGAAGAACACCTTATGTTCACTTTGCGTACTCTGACAATGCGGATGGTTCTGGTTTGACAATGACAGATAATGGACAGCGCTATTTTGGTCATTATTCAGACTATGAAAAAACCGATAGCTCAGATAAAACGAAGTACAAATGGGCTGATCGTTGGGCTAAAGTTGAGGTTGGTTCACAGAACAGGTTTGTTCAAAACACTTCTGTTGCAGGGTATTTAGGGAATGCTGGGGTTGTTTACGCAGCTAATACCGTGAACAAGGAAAGAACGTCCGATTTTATTGAAATCGATGGAGCATCCAATCTCATCTATCAGCTTTGGGTAACTATCCCTGCTGGAGGAATGCCTTGGCATGCTTGGCAATTTTACGATTCTAATAAATCACTTATCGGAACTCGACTTACAGGTAAGGACAGTTATACTGTTCGTTCTCAAAAGTGGCATATCGTCAATAATATTACAGTACCAGCTACTGCTAAATTTATTAGACTATCTGCTAGAACTTACGAAGACGCTAAAATTAAATTAGAGATAGGCACTATCCCCACAGACTGGTCTCCATCTCCTGAAGATATTCAGAGAGACATTGACTCTAAAGCTGATCAAGGGCTGACTCAGGAACAAATCAATGCGCTAAATGAAAAGACTGGGATTATTCAAGCTGAGCTTGAGGCTAAGGCTAGCGCTGACACACTTGATAATTGGATAAAGGCTTACAAGGACTTTGTCAAGGCCAACGAGACAGCGAGGGCGCAAGCTGAGAAAGATTTGATTTCAGCTAGTCAGCGTGTTTCTAACATTGCTAAGGATCTTGGAGAATTATCTGACCGCTGGAATTTCATCGATAGCTATATGAGCTCATCTAATGAGGGTCTTGTCATTGGTAAGAATGACGGTAGTTCTAGCATGATGTTCAACCCTAACGGACGCATCTCAATGTATTCAGCAGGGGTAGAGGTTATGTATATTTCTCAAGGTGTAATCCACATCGAGAACGGTATTTTCTCTAAAACTATCCAGATAGGACGCTTTAGAGAAGAGCAGTATCACATTAACCCAGATATGAACGTAATTAGATATGCAGGAGGTGCTTAATGGCTGATTTTTGGTCAAATACTAATAGAGGTTATCGTATAAGATTGTGGATAGATCAAACCTCGCAGAGCATTGAAGACAATAGCAGTCAAGTCAGGGTTAGACTTGCCTTGTTAAATACTTTTACGACTTTCGCAGAATACAACTGTACTGCTTCGGTGACTATTGATGGACAGATTATCAACTGGTCAGGACGTCCATCAATGCTTAGTCAAAATCAGGTAATCATGCTAATTGACCGAACTGTCACAGTCGGCCATAACGCAGACGGAACCAAGACATTTAATTTGTCCGCTAGCTTTTCAGGGAGTGGTGGATGGTCTCCTGGTGATCTAAATATTGATGGTAACTCGTTTACTTTGACAACAATCCCAAGATCTAGCTCTGTGAGCGTGAGCACTGGGGTCATTGGCAATGCGGTTACTATCAACATTAACCGTCAAAGTTCCAGTTTTAAGCATACAGTGCGCTATGCCTGGGCTGGTAAGAGTGGAACGATTGCGACGAATGTAGACACATCCACAGCGTGGATGATCCCTCTTGACTTCGCAAACGACATCCCCAACTCAGCGAGTGGGACAGGGACTATCTACGTTGATACGTATTCAGGCTCTACCAAGACAGGCACACAGTCAGCCACATTCACGGCAAGCGTGCCAGATAATCTCAAGCCTACATTTTCAGGTATCACATTGTCAGATTTGAACTCTGCAGCACAGAACCTTATCCCAAGCGGTAACATGTTCATTCAGGTAATCTCTAACATCAAAGTAGCGTTTAATGGTGCAGTTGGTTCTTACGGCTCATCCATCACTGGATACTATGCTGAGATTGTCGGCAAGAACCAATCCACAAGCTCAAACGGTGGCAGTCTTGGCATTATGAACTACCACGGAGCTATCAAAATCAGAGCAAGAGTCTCTGATAGCCGTGGCAGATGGTCAGATACTAGAGAGGTATCTGTAACAGTGCTTGAGTATTTTGCTCCTGCTTTGAGTTTTGGCATAGCAAGAACAGGCTCAACATCTAGCACCCTAACAGCTACAAGAAATGCCAAAATCGCCCCTCTGACAGTGGCAGGAAGTCAAAAAAACTCAATGAGATTGACATTCAAGGTTGCTCGGTTAGGTACTACTAATTTTCAAGCGGATACAGGACAAGCTACTGGAGCATGGACAAGTATCTCAAGTCTAGTCAATTCACAAGCTAACCTTGCTGGGAACTATCTAGCAAATCAGTCCTGGGTTGTGATCGGCACGCTTGAGGACAAATTCACACGGACTGATTTCATGGTCAATGTGGCCACAGAGAGCGTGGTTTTGTCTTATGACCGCTCTGGCGTGGGCGTCAATAAAATTCGTGAGCAAGGCGCTCTTGATGTTAAGGGTGACATCTACGCTAATAATCAGCCTATCCAACAGTATCAAATCACTGACAATAATGGATGTGGGAAGATCATCAAACAGGATTTTAATTCCATGAAAAATACTGGCTTTTGGTGGATAGACGGAAACTCTCAAAATAATCCATTTGGGGCTTGGGGGATGTTGGAGGTCTTCAGACCTAACCCTAACTCTCAGGAATGTATCCAACGCTTCACAACATCTTTAGGATATATGGCAGTTAGGGAGAATGGTTTTGATAACAACTGGAGGCCATGGCGCTACCTAGTGCAACAATCAAAATCCACTAACAATTCTGATTATGTAGCTCTGCTAAAATCAGAAAGCGATCCGACTTCTTGGCGAAACATAACTCTACAAAATGGGTGGCAACATCATCAGCAGTACAATGATGTACAATATTCAAAGTCGTTCGATGGAGTGGTGTACTTGCGTGGAGTTGCGACGAAAGGGAAGACAGCTTATGGAACGGTTATAGCTCAATTACCAGTGGGATTTAGACCGTTACATTCAACTTACGTTTTTGCGCTCAACGATGATTTTACAATCGCAGTTTTATGTATTTTAACATCGGGAGAAATAGTTGTAAGAAAGAACGTTGACGCTACATGGCTCAACTTTGATAACGTATCATTTAAAATATAACAATCGTAAAAAATCCCTAATTATTAACGGATAATTAATTTATAAAGGAGGAAATGACAATGCTAAAAGTCACTAAAACACGTCAGCTAGTAGCTGAATTTTTCGCACAAGATGGCGACCAACAAAAATTGGTCAAAACTACTGTAGTCAACACAGACAATGAAGCTGTTTCAACAACATCTGAAACACTGCATGACCCGGATTTGTACGCTAAAAATCGTAGTAGCATGCGTAAACATGAACAAGAGTTGCGAGAAATGCGCTATAAGATTGAAGATGCAATTTTGGCAGAGCTGGAAACAGATGAACATAAAGAGTAGGAGGTGTGTATGCCAGAATACGAGCATTTAATTGTGCAAATTTTTCTCACTCTAATTCCTGTCATCGGTCTTTACTTCTCTATGAAAGATAAAGCTACCAAGCAAGAAAATCGTCTCACGATTTTAGAGAAAGACATTGAAAATCTGCATGAATTCAAGACATCGGCCAACAAACGGCTAGATAACCACGACGAGCAAA
>ERZ773256.4-NODE-4-length-41903-cov-3.88836_pt1 | contig 41903 bp, 54 predicted proteins | sample MGYA00580513_ERZ773256 | MGnify/ENA primary metagenome ERZ773256 (study PRJEB29015, sample SAMEA2738147) | human oral metagenome | biome: human oral; feature: human-associated habitat; material: saliva | place: China | collected 2201 ... | reverse complement strand
TATCTTATCATATAGTTGGAAAACTCCTCTGTACCACTCCCAAATGTCAGCGGGGCTCCTTATGTAAAGTTCTACTCCGAAATGGTCATCAGCCTTAGTTACTTTGTGTGTAGCAGTCTCCGTTGGAGCGCACGCCTTTCTGTATGCACTAAGTGTAGCCTCTTTCCTCACAACTGAAAAGTATAGATGCTCCTCACTAAAAGTTAGGTGCTCAATTAAGTGTTTAAGCAACTCGGGAGCTTTGAGCATCCCCTTTTCCGTGCTTACGACAATACTATCGGGTGATGGGATAAGAACGTGCCTCCCGTCACCAATAGTGTAGTCGCTATTTAAGGAGAACAAGACCTCCGATACTCCACTAATCCTGTGGCGGAGGACAGTCCCCTTCTTAAGAGCTGTTGCAGTGGTAGAGAACCCATTAGAAATCGAAAAGGGTAATCCCATTTACCTTGTTTTTGAAGATGTTGTACGATAGCGTGATGTTCTTGCTCTCCATTTTCAGTGGTGCGCCAAGTACTTTAAGGAGTTTGTCTAAGGCTTCTACCACCTTGGTGCAATAGATGCAGTCCTCGGGAGAGTACTTAACCCCTTCACCTAAGTACGAGTCAATCTTACGGGCTACCTCTCTATCAAAGGTTATAACGTAACCAGCTATGTCACGTGCGGTATAAGTTATACGAGCAACGTGAGCTTCCTCCTTGGTTAGAGGTATGCGATTTTTCAGCAAAAGCTCATCATACTGAAATTGGTGTATCATTATATCCTTCTCTATGGAGGAGAGGAACTCCGTGGCATCCCTATGTACCTTTCGGTATAGGTCCGCCTTCATAACATTGATAGAGTCCCTTTCGTGTTGCGCTATGGCTTCACGGAGTTCACGACTAATAGCTTTTGTCTTCTCTATACGGGAGTAACTAAGAGCGTCCAAAGCACTACCCAATAGTTGGAAGCACACGTCTATCAGAATTTGGGGAATGTACGTGAAGCGAACTCTCTCCTCCATCGGAACACGTTCTGCTATGATTCTGTACATTTCACTTTCAGTGAGCCTTTTTACTCCGCCACTCTGAAAAGGTAGGTTAGTTGTAGTTGTCTGTTTCATATCGTGCAGGCTTCATCATAACGTTTTAGCTGTTCCGCTGTTGGTTTTCGTGAGTTCCCCAAAGTGAAACATAACTTGCTAGCGTCCGTGTCAGTTACATCGTAGATAAAGTCTGCTGTTTTACCTAGGCGGATAACTGAACCGCTAACAAAACCAATGATGGTCCTTGGGTTTGTGTCGTAGACCCCCTTGGGAACCTCAAACATATAGTCTACGGTGTTTACTCTTGATACGAGTACCTCACCTTTCAGCACTTCGTGTAAACTCATACTACCTTAGCTGTTTCGTTATACTTAGCGAACTCCTCTTTCGTAGGAACTCTACACTGCGATAGAATTATCCTAAGAGGGTACTCATCTGGGTACAACTTACTTCCTGATACAGATTGTAGAGACCCGTCTATGTACGTAAGCTCCTTCTCAAGAAAGTAATTTACCTTGATGCGCCTACCTAACTGAAAGAATACCTCCTGTGCGAGATTACCTTCATAGATTAGGACGGACCCTTCCTCTATTATTGCCCCTTGTAGGGAACTCAACATCAGTCTTTCACCCGTTTTTGCTACGGGGTCTGTCGTTACTGACTCCATTGTCGTATGATTTCTTTTAAGTAGATGGTGTCCCCTCCAACACTAACAGCGGTGGATAGTGCTTTTAGTAGGACCTCCATCACGAGGGTTTTCTCAGTAGATGATGATGGCCTTTGAATGTTGTTGCCCCCAAAGGCGTAATGTGGTGTAGTAACCTTTGCGAACATCCTCCAGCAGGTGCTTTGCTTAACACCCCTAACGGATATGCCTATGGTAGCGTTGCTCCTTTCAAAGAGGAACTCCCCAGCACCCAAGGTGTTGAGGAGTACCACTACGTCCATCATATTTTGATAGCTTGTAAGAACTCGGCCCTAAGAGGTCCATTAAAGAATACCCCACCGAGCTTAGAGGTTAGTGTATCACCGCCCTCGTCTTCCTTACCCCTGAAACTAACGCAGAAATGTTCTGCCTTGATGACGACAGCAACATTCTCAGTCTCTAAGAGGTAACTAAGCGTGTGGTAAATCTGCTCTACTAAGCGTTCTTGTACCTGGGGTCTTCGGCAAAAGAACTCTACAACCCTATTAAGTTTGGATAGTCCAATTACCTTCCCCTCGGGAATGTACGCTACGTAAGCCTGACCACGAATGGGCATCCAATGATGCTCACACATAGACTTCACACTGATGCCTCTTTCAAGTACCATACTACCATACTCCATAGAGTTACCGATGGTCATAATCTTGGGGAAGTTTTTGTAGTCCAATCCCCAAAATAATTCAGAGTGATACATCTTAGCCAATCGGCGAGGTGTCTCCATAAGAGACTCATCTGTTAGGTCCAGACCAAGATTATGATGCAGTAGGCTGAACAGCTTTTCGGAGTCTTCTCGGAGAGTATCTTCCTCCTTAATAAGGCGCACCATAGGTGTCTCCACTCCCATAGACTTTAAGTGTTCGTGAACTGCTCTACCTAATGCAAGGTCGGTTTTGTTTTTGTCTAATGCCATTATAAGTTGTTTATTGCTTCAAGGGTTACTTTTAGCTGGTCCTCAGATAAGTGCTTGCCGAGGATAAGTTTCACCTCACGCAGAGAGACCTCTCGGTCCTCCAAGCTCTTTCGTGTAGTAAACATTGGGTTGTTGCTACACACATCAAGAGGGTAAGAAACTGCTACCACCTTTGTGGTATCATAGAAGCGTGCTTCATTCCCGACAATGGCTGCACGAGTACCAGCCTGCACAACCCTACTCCAAGAGTCTCCGTGAATAAGCACCGAGGAGTTTATCTGTATCTCCATTAGTCACGATGGATGCCTAAATCAATGAGTGCCGTTTCAAGGTCTTCCTTGAACGCTTCGGACGTTAGTTCTCTCATTCGGTTAGCTACTCTCTTCACCAAGGCTTCGCTGATAAGTTCAGAAGGAACGCCAGCCTCTAAAAGGTCATCCTCTCCGAGAGAAGTTACCACAACCTTTTCACTATTCATAGTCTCTAATAGTTATTGCGGAGGGGAAACGAGGTATGCCATCATCGGATAGTCCTTGGTACTGAATGGTGGCTACCTTACCGATAATCTCCTCCTTGTTTGTAAAGTACTTAGTACGCAATTCTCTAGTTCCTTGTGGTTTCACATTGAACCTTCCACCTGCGCATTCACATACAAAGATAGCAGTTCCTTCGTCTCTACCTGATGCCTCTACTACATCTACTATTGGGAACTCCTCAGTATCAAACCTTTTCAGCTTTATTAGGTCATTGCTTCGGAATCCAAACTCATAAAGACCTCGGGTGTTTCGGATGATAGCCCCTTCGTAACCTTGACCTACGAATTGGTCGTGTTTGTCCTGTACCTCCTCAAGAGTGTCAGCGGTATATGTGGGACTAAGATACACAACAGAGTCCTTGGAGACCCCCTTGAAGTCCTCACACAATCCCTTCTGCCTTTCAGAGTAGGTAGCACCTTGTATAGGTCTATCGTAAACCACAAACCTAATTTTAGAGGTGAGGTCAGATACCTTCTTAACCGCAGAGATTATCTCTTGGAACGTTAGCTCCTTGTGGCAGTACAGCTCCCCGTCTAAGGGTAACTTGTCAAGGTTGTCCTTAGCCCACTTTTCAAGGTGGGGAATTTTATAGGGCTTCCCATTACGGGATAAGATGTGTACACCCTCGTCATCTGAGAAGATAATACAGCGCACGCCATCATACTTAGGTTGTACGAAACAAGGGAACACAATCTTCTGCTGGGAGAAACCACAAGCAAGCATAGGCTTCATCCTCCCATTAGCGTCAGTGTTGTGTTCTCCCTTTGGAGGTTCATAGGAAAACCCTTTATCGTGCAACCTCTTCACAAGAGACTCTGCATCAAACACCGCCTTTTCTTCTGGGGTTTTATAGTTGGACTTTCCTTCGTTCACTCCCTCTGTGTAAGCGTACCTGTCAAAGGTACTCTTCCCACCGATGGTCATTATCTTCTCAGTTTCCAAAATTGGAACTCCTCCTTGTAGGTACACCCGCACGTAGTACGTACGCACGTTTCCATTTTTAGATAGGGCGTAAAGTGGAGGAGCGGAGAACAAGCTACCACGTGGTAGAATGGGGTCCTTACACGTAGGTTGTTCCTCCTTGATTGTTACCCCCTCTGTGCTACCGCACGGGGGGAAAAGTATGGGTATAAGTGTTAGCATATTTGGTACTTATTTATACTTTAATATACGCATAACTAACGAGAAAAACAAATGGAGCTAAGATTGCTCTTAACCCCATCTGTCGTTCTACTAAAGCAAACAGCTACGCCAATATCGTGGCAAGCGTTAGGTACAAAGAAAGTAGCACGCCTAACTCTATGAAGAGTAACCAGCATTTCGGCTTGACTACACACAAAGATAAGCATACCCCTAATACTATGCAAGACAAATACCAATACTCTGTGCTTAAGCACCAAGAGAAGGATGCCACACAAGCAACTACTGCCGCACCAAAGTGCACCTCATAGGTTAGGGGCATATTGTAGTTAGGGGCTACCGCTACGAAGATAGTAGCCGCACAAGTTAGGTAGGCAAGGAACTCTGTACCCTCCGAAGAAGCGCCTAGCAGGATGGGCATAATGGTAGCCGCACATACAGCGAGTACTGCTGTGAACAACCAAGCCCCTTTGCCCCGCTCCTTATGGTAGTGGTACGTGTCGGAGATACTAGGAGTTAGCTCCTTAAACACTATGAAGGAGTACACCAAGTACCCAATTAGAAGCCCTAGAGACGCTAGGACTATGATAAGTTTCACACTCATAATTCTCTTTAATTGATTAGAATTAAACCAAACTTTCGTACTTACTCCAGTCAATGGAGGCTCTAGCGGTCCACCATTTTTGGTACACCCCCTCCACAAACTTTAGCGTGGTGAGGTAGAACTCTGTGAACTCCTCAAGCGTTGTGAACTCGTGGAATTGCGGTTCCGTATCTGTACCAAACTTAATAGTCGTAGGTAGACTTTTACCTTGGGTCTGATAGGCGATGTCGTAGAGGACCTTGTAGTTCAGCTTATCCTCATTAGTGAGGTTCACGAATAACCCCTTCCATTCAAAACCCCGAAGGACCTCAGCGTCCGTCATAGTCTTATACCAATCAACCACCACCGCCTTTATCTGGTCAATGGTTGGTTTATATGGTAAAATGGTCTGAATTACGTCAGTGCCAAACACCCAAGAGAGTATCCACTCTCCTCTTACCTCATTATAAGGAAGTAGAGAGGGGGATGCCCCCTCTACTCCTTTAGTTACTAAGTATTCCATTACAAGAAATCTGTTATGTTAATGAACTCCTGCACGCTCTTCACCTCACGGATTTCTCCGTCAAACATAGAGCGAACAACCAATCTTCCTAGTTCTCTTGAGTCTCCTCCAGTTCTAAAATAACAGAGACCCCTATCATCCGTGATGTAACCAACAGACAAGGGTAATTTCTGTTCCCCTTCGGTGTTCCAGATACTTGACTGCCCAGTATAGTAGGTGGACTTAGAGGCTCCTTGGAAACCATAGGGGGTAATCCCAAGGATGTCCATATACTTCTCGTGGCGAACTCTTTGGATGTAGGTTTCCCACGCCCTCGTTAGCAGAATCTGAGTGGTAGCACCATCACCTCTGACGGCTCTAAGGAAATACTTATCTGGAGTATCAGAGACACCAAAATACAGACTACCTCCAAGGTTGTTATAGTAACCTGTTTGCAGTAGTTCATACCCCATAAGTTTGATAGTCTGACAGCGAACCCACTCCTTAGAGACCCCGTTTTCTTTCCAGTACCCCCAGACACCATTGTTCTTCGTTATGTCGGACATACCGCTTTCTAGGGCTAGGCCTTGTCGTACAGAATTACTAACCCAATCTACTTCACCCCACAAGTACCCTTGAAGCGACCCATTACGCATAAACACCAAGTTAATGATGTTCTTGTACTCATCGTAGGAGAAGACCTTTAGACCTCTTGAAGCTAAGACCTCAGCGTGGGTTTCAAAAGAGATACCTGTGCTGGGTACATTTGCGACTGGGTTGCTCTTATAGACTGCCGAAGCCTCCCTACCATTGATAGAGATAGTCTTGAAAGCACTTACAAGAGTGGCCTTATGGTGTACCCACTCAGGCTCAATATCAATGATGTCATCCGTATAGGACAGCACCGCATACAGGTCTGGTGAGGCTAGCAACTCTGGGTTGTTAGGTACTGAGAAGTAACACCACTCTGCACCCTCCACAACATTCATAACTACGTACATCCCCATAGAGAACGCTCCAGAAGAATTAGATGGAATGTATGTGGAGATAACGTCGCCTCCACTACCCACAAGAAGTACGCTCTCGGGTCCACCTGATGAGGGTACTCGTACCTTTTTAGCCCCCTTGACAGCTACTCGGTAGGTATTTCTCCCCGTGTCTGTAACAAGAGCTGTCGTCACATTACTACGAGCAATACACTTGTTGCCTAACACTTCATTCCCCACTCTTCGTAGGTCTTCAATAGTAAACTTCGTGGAAGAGGGAGAGTCTGGTTTTAACCCATAGGCATAACAGAAGTACTTCTTGTTATTCATTACGTCATTTACCCCCTTGTACCAATACTCTGGCTCATATATCATCAAGTCGCCTTGAGTCAAATCAACCTGAGCGTCCGTACAATTACTCTGAACCTCGTTGTCGTCATACTTCAAGAAGGTATCTTTTCTCAGACGGCAGATACTCATAACCCCCTTAGTGCGTCTCTCCTGCTTAGCTAAGCAAGGGAAGCGAGCATTAAGGATAGCTGCGATATGTGCAGAGGGCTTATAGACATTACCGAACTTATACCCCGTCTTGTTGTCAAGATTGGAGAGCTTAGCTGGAGTTGCCACCGCATCGTCAAGCTCAACAACTGTGTACTGAGGCTGACGAATGTTAAGCTCATCAAAGCGTTCTCTGTACTTCTCAAACACAGCTTCGTCAAGGTACTTAGTAAGCTGGTAGTTACCAAGGAGCTTACACTTAGAAACGTTCTCCGTTCCATCAGAGTTAATACCACCAAGACCCTTTTCATACCAAGCCTCAAGTTCAGACCCGTCACCCGTAATAGAGCCAATATGAATACGGACATACTTCAAGGAGTTGTTCCCCGAGAGTATTTCCTTAAGGAGTTCCATACCCGATAGCTTGGGACAGTTTTCAACTCTGATACCTACAAGGCGACTAACGTCCCCAAATACAATACCCGCTCTCGTGATGTTAGGTAACGACACAAGAGATAGGGTCTGATAGTTATTAGGGAGTTTCACCACCTTGACAGCGGAGCTTTCCCCAAAGAGGATAGACGAAAGAGAGTTACACCCACGTGCATCAACCTCTTCAAGTCTAGAGCACCCTGTTAAGCTAAGTGAAGGAAGGTTCTCATACCCATTAAGAGCGAGCTTTCTGAGCATAGGCAGGTTGTCTCTAATGGCGAACTCTGTCAGACCATAGGACTTTCCTTCCTTACCCATAATCAGTTCCTCAAGCACAGGCATATTGGGGATGTCCAAATTCGTGAAGCCGCCCCAATCAGAGAGGTCAAGTTTCGTTATCCACTGCCCACCATATAGATGGAAGATGGTACCGATATTAGCCACCTGAGTGTAGCGGTACACGAACTCTTCTCCCTTCTGTACCTTCTTATGAACCATAGAGGTTCCCTCTCTCTTGAACTCAAGATAGAAGTCTCTACCCGTTACAGCACGAATAGTAGCACCTGCTTCGGAGTTACCCTTCCAAGCGATGTCCGTTGCAGTGTACTGACCCGTAGCCGCCCAAGCATCAAACAGAGCCATTCGGTTATAGATGAACCACTCTCTGTGCGACTTTCTGTTCCCCTGCATACTTTCAAGGTAGGAGTACGTCTGCGTAGTAACTCTCCCGTCACGGATAACAGAGACACCCTTAGTCTTGGGGTCAATGTACTTTCTGAGGGAGTCCACGTTAAACACACGCTCACAGAAACGTTCGCTCTGTTCGTCATTAAACATACGGAGAATATCCGCATTAGAGAGTTTGGCTCTGATACGAATGTATGCCTTCTTGATTTCATCGGGGAACTGCTCACGCAGGTTCTTCCACAGAACACTATCGTGTCCAGCGAAAGCATAGACGGTCTTTCCTCCTACGGACAGCTCTGTGTCAATGGTCTCCTCATTGATGTCCCAATGATAACGAAGTCTCCCGTCATTTCTGACACCTAGGATGGTATCGTTATCATAGAAAATCATATAGGCAAGGACCTTGTCACGCTTAGGCTCGTAGAAGAAACTCATCATCATATTCTTCACACGCTGGTCACAGCAAGCGAACATATCCGTGAACACATAGTAGTCACAGAGGTAGTCTATATCAAAGTAGTCACCAAGCTCTCTCTTGAACTTAGTTTTTCTCTGAGTGATTGCACTTGCAGAAAGCCCACTAGCGAGAGTGTCCGTAGAGTGTACCCACTTGACAAGAGGCTCAAGATACTTAGGTTTCAGTGTCCCATCAGCATACTTAGCGTTTATTCCCTTGTCATCGGGGAAGCGTGCTTCAAACACCTTCATCCAATTAGGAGTACCATCAGATGCCTTAGCGTCAAAGTCAGAATCCTTAAAGCTACCCATTGGATAGTCATTGTTAAGGAACTCCCAGCACTCAGTTGGGTTCTTACCTCCGAACTTCGTTGTTACCCAAGTAGCATCGTGATACCCAGGAATACCCAAGAACCCGAACACATCTTCGGTACTCTTGTCGTTGTTGAAGTTAAACTTCCCAAGGAACTTAGGTGTCTCATCTACGGAACCACGATAGAACAGCAAGCAAGGCTCTCCGTCCACGGTGGTACGAACATCCTTGTCATAGCGTTTTCTATCTACGTGCTTCTGTGGAGGAGTAAGTTCCCCTGCCTTAACAAGAGTGTTGTGTACAAGGCGAGCCATCCCCGTATTATGGGAACTAGAGCTTTCAGCAAAGTCCGCTTTAAGGCAGAAGCAATTTACATCTGCACCAGCAGGCATACCATCCTTAGCTATTCGGAACGTCCACTTACCACTTTCTCTGAGCGTTCCCCCTGCACCATTCTCATCACAACCGACAAACAACTGCCCCAGCTTTTTCTCCTTAGAGCTATCGTAGGTGTAGATGCGGTAGTTCTTAGTGGGGTAAGCAAGAGACGAAGTTCCTTGAAGGGCTATACACCCACCAATAAGACGGAAGTTCTGTTCGGGGACACCACCCTTCACAAAGGTGAAAATCTCAGATACATCAAACTTCGTCTTCTTGTTGTTATTCACTGCCGCATAAAGAGCGGTAGGCATCCCACTTGAGTGAGTGCCCGTAATAATTACAACACGAAGTCCAGCAGGAGCACTTTCAACGCTAATGTCCCCTTCGGAGTTAAGAACATCATTCTGCTTGTACTCTGCGATAAGGTCGTCCACCTTGGGCTGACCAAGAATGTACAAGGAGAGTACCTGGTCATCAGTTAGGAACGTATTGTACGCTCTAATAGAATTAACATCTATCGTAGCCTTCGTTGAACCTATCTTAATAGGCATAGGAGTGGCTTGATAGACACTATCAGTAGGACCTCTCTGCACCCCTGCGCACATTACCCCATTGATATAGAGGTAAACCATTTCAGAGTTATTCTTCTCGTACTCTGAAGACTCTGACTTACTTTGTGGGAACGATACAAACGTAACCTCATAAGGAACGTCTGAAGCCATCTTCATAGCGAGTTTGCTATTACCGCTCGTGATTAGTCTAGCTTCACTAGGAGTAATTTCAAACCCCGTTCCTCTAGAGTCTACACAAGATACAACCACTGCATCGTGGTCTACTACCTCACTACACTTATATCTGATAGAGAACGCAAACGCATTAGTTGTGGGGAGTACCTGCTGGAGAGGCTTGTAGTTTACTACTGACACAGCGTCCCCCTTGTGACGAAGCGCTCCGTTAATCCAACCATCACCACCAAAGTTGAAGCCACTAAAGTCGGTAGTTACTCCGTTGTACGTCCAAGAGTCTCTCTTAACATCAGAGTTACTTCTACCTTGTGCGGATAGATGCAACTTCAAACCATCGGTGGGTTCCGTAAGATTAAGGTCCGTCTTACCTACCTGTAAGGTATAGGTGTACGTGGTATCGCCACAAGCAATTTTGCAGGAGCGTTCCCCTTCCCTATTACTACGTAACTGAAGCTCATTGTCCACGAAGGAAACCTTAGCAGAGGCAACCACCTCATCACCCTCATATACCGCAACAGCCGTTGGAGTCTCAAGAGGGTTGTACACAGCATAGTTTAACGTATAGGTGTCAAACTGCTTAGTGACCAATTCAGGTCTATGCCCAGAGGTATAAATTCTCCCGTCCGCATAGTCAAAACGGGTGCAAACAATAGGTCTGTTAATACCCTTAGTGACTACGGCTACATCAAAGTAGATGCTGTTTGACTTAATAGTCCCACCGCCTAGAACTTCAAGCTCCGCAACTAATTGTACAGAGTTAGAGCCGTGAGACATTCTGCTTGTGTCAATCGTAAACGCCCCGTTAGCCGAAGATGCGGTAATAGTTCTGTCTTCGGTGGGTGCACCATTGACATAGCAACGAAGAACCTTACTACCACTACCCGACAAAGCATAGGGAATGGACAAGGACTGACCTCTCTCCGTGAGGGTGGAGATAGAGTATGAGCTGGTAAGTTTCAGCTGAATTACATTCACCGTCCACGAAGCCGAAGCAACCTGTCTATCACTACCCGAGCCAACCTCTAAGCGCACTCGGATATTATTAGCACCGACACCTACAAACTTAGTAGCGTCAATCTTCTGCGTGCTTCCAGCAGGTACGTTTGATTCAAAAGAGTACGAAGTAGCCCCTCTAGTAATAGTTACGACAGCCTTAGCAGGGTTCCCCGTAGTGTCCTTGGTCTCCGTATTGATTTGGTCATAGGAGTAGACAAGCGCAACCTCATCCCCAGCCTTTACATTAAGGTTGGGAGTTACACGAGTAAGGACAATCTTGGTCGCACTTTGAGAACCTCCACCGCCACCTGTGATAGGACCTTCGGTAGAGATTTCTTCCCCAAGCATATTGTTCACCACAATTCGGTAGACCTTATCAGCGCCTTCACCTTCTTCCTCAACCTTGATACCACCAACGGCTTCCTTCTTGAGCTGTTGGATGGCGGAATGAACTGCCCCACTCTGAACCGCATTGGTAGAGTTAGGAGTTACACTATTCTCCACAGCAACCTCGGGGATAGAGATAGTAACCTCACCGCTAGCGTTTGGAAGTTTCTTCTCAGCAGGTCTAGTACCTACATTAAAGCTGATAGAGCGCACAGCACCCTTAGCACCATACTTTTCCCAAGAGCTTTCTACGAAGAAACTAGTAAGAGAAGTACCTGCGAAGCGATAATCTTCCCATACACCACTCTTAGTTTCAAAGGTTATAATTGCGCCCTTCTTTCTTTCATCGGGGTACTCGGCATCCTGCATAGCTTGGAGAGCTGTCGCTAGGGTGTAGAAACCACTACCAAGGGGAATTTCCGTGGTGACGTTATAGAAACCGCTACCACTACCATCACCCGAGCCACCCTTAGAAGCACCAAGGAGGTCAAGATGGGACCCGTTAAAAGCATAGAACTCTTGCCCTACTTGATAGAGTACTCCCTTTTTAGGTGAAGTAACAGAAGTAGAACCTGTCTCCATCGTGACGACCTCAGAGACTTTACCGCCTGCGTTCTTTCGGAGATACACACCATCAGACGAAGGAGGAACGCCTGCCTCAAGCACCGACTTACAACCTATGATAGGAGCAGTCTTACTCTTGAGTGCCTCCATAGAGGTTAGTCTCTCATCAAGAGCGGTAAGAAGTTCCTTCGTGTTTTTACCTACAAGGGTGAACACTCCAACAGAGTTAAACACATAGAGGTCCTCACCCATCCCATAGATAGCTTCTCTATTGGGGCGGTTGTTGTCCATATAGAAGAGGGCAGTGTCCCACTTAGCGTAGTAGTTACTATCCTTTTTAGCCGCAAATGCGTCAAGGTCTTTTAGGTAAACTACTAAGTGCCCAGAGGGAGCTTCACTCTGTAAGATATTGGGGTACCCTCCCTCTATTGCAGAGAAGGTATTAAACACTCTCTTGGAGGTAGTGGCTAGAAGCGAAGAGGTCTTTCCAAGGGTTTTAGTCGTCTCTTCGTGTCCCTTAGTTACGTCCTCTAAGCCCTTCTTAACCTTCTTAATCTCCTCACCCTGCCCAGACTTTAAGGTATCTACTGCCTGTGTTACTTGGTCAGTCAGTTCTTTAAGAGCTGTCGTAACAGCCGCCTGAGACATTACCGAGGACGTAGATGTTCCCTTTGTCTGAGAGATTGTAATGTTAGAAGCCGCAACGGGAATTTCCTTATGTGACCAATAAGTAGCCCCAGCTTCTCGGTACATAATGATGAGAGCCGAAGCATTCGTAATGGTTATAGTCTGCCATCAACTCCGATGAAGTTCTTATAAACACCTGCACCAGCCGCAAGGAGAGTTACAGACTTATTGCTAGGGAAATTTGGTTCGTAATTAACGTCCGTAGCAAACCCCGATACACCACCTGATACAGAGTTCACGTAGCGTACCATATTAGCGACCTCTCGGTCAATCTTATCCATCAGAGCGACATTGTTATCTCTCTGAGTATCTCTAACCTGTTGTGCAAGAGTAGTGGCGTTCTCCACATTGGTGGAACTCTCGGTAAGAGCTTCCCACAATTTCAACAGCCCCTTGTCCCCCTTAATAATGGCGAAGAGCATTTCATTGATTTTCGTCCTCGCCTCTAATCCAGAGTCTCCCTGCTGTATTCTCTTTATATCTTGTATATCCATATTCTCAAAACAAATAAAGGGCAACCTACATTTCTGCAAGTTACCCTTTCTTTGACATGCTCAGATTTAGTTCACAGCCGTCCAGTCTGCTACTGCCTTATCAGCCGCAGTGCGAACGTAGAACTTCTTACCCGTGGTGTCAGTGTACTGAGAGCCGATAGGGAACTTTTTGATGTCCTGTACAAGCTCATCGGTTACTTCACTGATTGCGCCTTTACCCGTGACTACGGAGTAGTGGCGAACCTTATCCGCAGAGTTAAGCACTCGGAGGTTTTCTACTTTTGCCATTGTTTTATGCGTTTATATTGTTTGTTTGTTTCAACTCACGCTCCTATGAGAGGAGCGACAAAAGGTTGTCCGTAGCAAAGATACGACTTATTTTATAATTCCCGTGGGACAACTAGTTTAGTAGCTTCGTCCTTGTACTTATCATATAGCACCGCCATCTTATGCGTCTGCATATTTAAGTACACCTTAATCCCGAGAGAAGAGAGAACCTCATCAGTGTGCATATACTGCATAAGAGCTTGGTAGGTAATTGTGGACCCCCAAAATACCCCCACTGCAAGATTAGTCTTACTATATTGAAGGTAGCTTGATGCAAACGTTTTGAGGTTTTCTAAGTCGTCTTCGTCATCTACCACCACTTTCACGAAGTCGTCCTCATTAAGTAGGTGGTAGTTGTTGTATTTCATTCGTAAGTTCTCCCCCGTGCTGGGAAGTTTGTAGTCTACGATGAATGATACATTTCGGAAGTGTCTGTAAGGGAGAATGCCTACGCAACCACTAGTCTCAATGGCTACGTGATACCCCTTAAGGGTGGCGAGTCTAAGTAACTCGGAGACATCTTGGAGTAACGGTTCCCCTCCTGTAAGGCAGATAAGGTTATACCCGTAGGAGTCTACCGCTTCTAGTATATCCCACTCATTCATCGGGCTACCACTTTTACCTTCAAGTGCTTCGGGTGTGTCACACAACATACCCTTAGTTTTTAGGTAGCACCGAAGAGGGCACTTACTAAGTCTAACGAACACACAAGGTGCTCCAATCCCGAACTTGTTTACCTCACCCATAAAGGCTGGGTAGATAGTTTGTACGTTTAGCATACGGCTCTATATTGTTCTCTTGTTAAGTACTTCTTGAAGTTGAGAACTCTACTCTTATACACTCCCAAGAAACACTTAACAGCTGTAATAGTAGAGTTATTATCTCCCTTCTTTAAGAGGGAGATTAGGTTCTGTTGTCTTCCGTCTATATCGGTAGAATCTAAGTAAGCAACGATTTTACTACGTAGTCTACCGAGGGAGAACGCCCCCTTAACGGCAGGGAAGAAAACCTGCTTTCTGTAATAGGACATAACCTCAGCGAGTACAACAACTGCGTCCTTCTCTGATAAGCTACGTGCTCTAGTACAGATTGTGTCAATGGCTTCTCTTTCTGTCTGGAGAGACTCATTGGCGGAACCCTCAATGACGTATTTTCCTGACTTGAACTCAACACAAGTTCCAACCAAGTATTTGGCTAAGCTATTCATCGTTTCTCTTTTATTGGTTCTTTCACCTCTTCAAAGTCAGCAATTTCCGCTGAGCCTTCAAGAGACTTACTTCGTTCTGGTAGTTCTGTTACCGATGGTTGGGGTAAGGAAGAAGGACCTCCACCTCCGAAGAGTTTCGCTAAGATGCCTCCACCTCCCGAACTTGCAGAACCTTCTGCCTCTACACTAATACTAAGACGCTCTCTTGAGAGATTAGCCTTAGCCGCTGTTAGTCCGTTTAGTCGGTCCATTTCACTAGAGAGGTTAGCATCGGGAACACCACCATCTAGTTTTTCGTGTAGTGACGCTCTCTGAACTCTGGTGTACTGCATTCTAATGAGGTAGTCCATCATATCCTGCGGAGAGTTTGGGCAACCTTCCTCCCAATCAATAGAGCAAGCACTTCCTTCCTCAAAGAATGGGCACTTATCAGAGATATAACAGCTATCGCACGACATGCCTCCAGATATACTCTCAAGAGAAACCTTCTCACGTTTCTTGGGTAAGGGAGCCGCCTCAAAAGAGGGTTCCCATACGTCCATAGGCTTCTTAAGGATGGCAGAAAGGTAGTCCGATTTACACTCCTCAAAGTCATCCTCTTGTCGCATACAAGTTAAACACCTGGGAGCTGACCCTTTCTCATAAAAGGGACAGAGGTGTTTGGATAACTTCTCTGGAGTGTCTGCTTCAGTAATGCTTCTAATCCTTTTTAGGATGCTTTCTTTCATACCTACTTACGTACTTAGTTTTGAGTTTCAAGTTTGCCATCTTTATGTACTCCTTTCGGAATCCGAGCCACCCCGTCAAGTTCATATTATTAACAGCGTATCGGTCTTCTTTCTTCCCGATTACTCCTTCATAATCAACACCCACGGAGAGGAGTTTTACCTTACGCTGTTTACGAATGCGCTCCTTCTTCTTGTAGTCTAAGGTACGGAAATTCTTTCCATCGTAGTCGTAGGTTGTACCATAGCGAGTACCCCCAAGCCACGTTGTGGAGTCCACTGAAAAGAATGGGTATCTCTTACACAACTCAAATGCGGTCCAAGCAAATCCGTGTATGCGTGTCCCGTACTTATTAGCAATAGTGGCTACCTTATGTGCGTACGCTTTGTCACGTTGGTTTACTCCTACGTACTTATACCGCTTACAATAGTACTCTAAGTTGGTAAACTTCAAATCACCATTAGTTCTATGTGCAACATAGACTATTTGCAACCCCTCGGCTTCAAGTGGTTCAAAGTACTTCTTATTCCACTTTCGTACTATCTCCTCACCAACTACCTTATCAAGGTCAAGATTAGCGGCTACGAATATGTACTCCTTGTGCTTACGCAACCACGCAACATACTCCTCAAGGTATGGTAGCCAAAACTCCTCCGATGTGAGTTTATTGTACTCGGGGTGTCCCTCGTGGAATTGCCCCATAAAGGAGAACGCTCCAGAGTCCGTCATAAAGATGCCATCCTGTTCGTACACCTCTTTAAGTAGCTCCTCAAAAGAGCGAAGAGACTTTCTCAGATAGTGGTAAGATACGAGGATTTCTTTTATGCCGAATCGTCTAAGAGTTCTAGCGTCCTCAATAGACGAGGCAGAGAAAAACACAACCGCTTTACTCCGCCTCTTATCGTATTCTAAGTTCTTAGGTATCAAGGAGAGTCTGCATTTCGTTAGTAAATACCTCGGTAGAAATGGTCCCGTCAGAGATTTCTAAGTACTCTGCTAACCATTCCTTACCAGCAATTCTGGGGTCCTCGTCAAATAACTTAGGGTCAAACAGCCCATTTACTGCGAGTGCGATGGCTTTCTGTACACACGATTTACACCTTCCACACCCTTTGATACTATGTGCGTCATAGCACGTTCTTAGAGTTGGAATATGTGATACGTCTATATCTCTTGCGATTGCTTCTGCGAGCATTTCCCCCTTAGTGTAGTTACGATAAGGAGTTAGGACCTTTGGGTGTACACTATCCCACGTGTCGGGAATATCTCTAAAGTAGTAGTAGTTCTGAATGAACGAGGTTAGTCCATTAAGAACATCCTCCTGCTTATCATAGTGCAGGTCATAGTGTGTCACCCCCAGCAATACCTCATTAGAGAACTCAAAGGCTCTAAGCAGGTAAAAGATATTTCTCATAGGAACGATGGCGTTAGCCTGTTCCAGAGATTTGAAATTGAGAGTGCGGTCCACTATAATGGAGTGTCCATTAAGAAGACCCATACCTTTGAACTTTTCAAGCTGTTCAAGCTCTCTCTGTTCATAGCGTGCGCCCGATGCGAACATTAAGAGAGTATCTGGGGCTTCCAAGAGCCTGTATAACTCAGAGTCCAACCCCGTGGAGTATAGTAGTACGCTCATACTGTTTCCTATTTACGCAGAGAGGGTGGCTTTTACACCACCCTCCCTAAAAATAACACGTCCTTTCGGTTTAGCTACCAGCACCTGCGCCAGCACCCTTACCGCCTTTACCGCCTTTACCGACCGTGGTGGTCTTCTTGTTCACCTTCTTGCTCACAGGCTTGGCAGTTCTAATGGTTGAGGGCTTGATCTTCTTAGCCATAATCGTATAAGATTTTTATGAACAGCGTATTATTTTATAAGCCGATTAGCTGTTAAACCGACACTACAAAGATAGCAGTTTTCTTTTACTTAGCAACCTCGGACAATAATTTTCAGCACCACCGCTGTAATCCCGTCAGCGTCCGTAAATGATGGTCTAACATCAGATACAAGACCCTTCTTTGAAAAGTAGGTGTTACTAATAATCACTCCCTTGATTGCCTGATTGAGCGCCCCAGCCCCTACAACTCTAAGATGGATTACCCTATCGGGGTCCTCTTGGTAAATAGAGTAAATGCTGGCACCCAACTTATTGGGGTCGGTAGACGACTTACACCGAATTTCCTTGTGAACTACGTCCATACTTCTTTCATAGTTTAATCGCCAACCAAGTAACTTTGCTTAGCAAAGATAGGTAAAATATCTAAGCTATTACAATTTTACCGACTACTTCCCCAGCTACCATCACGTAGTAAGTGCCACTTTTTACTTTGTAGCCTACCTTCTGTACTTTAGCAATACCTGCCTCTACTTTAAGTAGGTCAAAGTAATAAGGAAGGTAATCTTTCAGTGAAGGTTCATATACGCCCTCTTCGGGAATTTCAGTACGAGTGCTATCCAAAAGTTTCCAACCAATATAGTTCATTTGGAACTCTCGGTTAGAAGTGTTCTCCACTCTCATTGTAAGAACGAGATTTGAGAACCCGTCGGGGATAGCGTAGCTAGCGAGATTTTGGAACTGAATGTTTACCTTCCCATTCCCGTAGGTGAATGAGAGTTGGTCATCAACCCCGATTAGTTTCTCGGCAGAGATTGAGTCTTTGGATGTTGTTGTTGTACCCTTATCGTAGGGGTCTTCACCTAGAGGTACTGAACAACACTCCGAGGTGTCTCCTCCCCAAAGTGGGGAAACCTCATTGACGAGAATGCCTACCCAGATTAAGGTAGAGAACGCAAAAAGCGTTGTGAGAAGTGCGCTCGCTTTTTTCCCGAGGGCATAACCCAGAAGGATAGCGAACAGAATAGCCAAGATGAGGCTAACGAAGATAAATGACATAGCTATTATCGTTATTAAAGTTAGTATTGTCTGCACCAATATAGGTATCATCCATATCAGCGCAAAGGGCTTGTTACTTTTCGGGGAGAACATACTCCTTACGTGTAAGGATGTTTGCGTACTCTTCTAGAGCCAACAGCTGTCTAAGGCAAATACCTAGGAACTTGTCAGATTGACCCTTAGACCACTCCTTATTGTGGAGGAGGTTACTAAGCGTTCGTATCTTGACCATTGTCTCATTGAGTTCATACCCGACACATTGTTTAGGGGTGGCTGTCTGATGATAGGCTCGTTCAAAGACACCCTTTGGAGACCAAGATATGTAGCCTTCAAACTCCGTAGTGTTTGGAGCGCCACCATCTAAGTACTCAACTAAGTAGCCTTCGTCATTCGGGTCTTCGTTACTAGGTACTTCCCACCCACGCAACTTATTGTATGCGCCACGTGTCATAGCAACTGCGTGGATAGTCTTTATCCCCGTGTAGGTACTCATCCCCTTCTTGAGGAGATTAACTTGTTTTTCGTCCATATTACTCTTCTGTTTTAGATTCCATTTCGTGTACGAGGAGTTTCATATCCTCTGGAGCGATTAAGAACAGACACCCCTTAGCGCCTTTCTTTTTGATAGCGACTATGGGGACCTTCTTTTCTACCTTAGCCTTAGCCTTAGTGTCCTCGTAGAGTTCCCATAGAGAGAAGCTAGCACGGACCTTGCACTCAATATACACTCTCTCGTGTAAGGAGTCGCTATTAGTTCCGTGACCGCTATTACTTCCTGATAGTGGTACTCTTCTAGTAGAGAACATTGAAGCAACTTTGCGCTCAAAGGCTTTCCACGTACTTTTACTAGTAGGGTTCTTAACCACCACATTATTGGAGCGTATTTGCTCCTTGGTCTTTCGTTTTCGTTTCGTTAGTGTGGGCATAGGCTTGTAGTTGAGAAGCCCAAAAACTTCAAAAGCATCCAAAATTTTGGAGTTTCGTAGTTCTTGGGCTGTTCCTAATCCTTAGAGGGAATTTCCTCTATGAGAGGGTCGTTTCGGTCTTGTAGTTCCCCCAACTGTCCAGAGTCTCCTGAACAGCAAGAAGAACTATACTCTTCTCTCTGCGCTTTCAACTCTGAGAGGACGCTCCTTCGGATAGCCTCTAACTTACGAGTGACCGCAAATATAACCAATACCCACACTAGAACACTGAGTGCCCATAGCGCCAATAGAGTTTTTAATGACATTTCTATTCTTTACTACATAAGTGAATTACAGCTATCACAAGAAAGATTACAGACACAATGATTATGCCTAGGCAAATATCTTGTATCAGCGCATCCTCTTGTAATTGGTCGTAAGGTAACATACTTCTCTATTCCTCGGTTATTAACTGACTTCCGATGTAATCAACCTGAAACTCCCTAGCCAAGGCTTTCGCCTCCTCCACAGTAAGCCCTATGCGAGTGTATAGTGCATCATCGTGCCCGTATACCCTTATCTGTAGAGTGCACATTCCTCCACTGACCATCGTTATAAGGGCTTCGTACTGACAATAGGAAGCGGAGATTGCAGGGTTCCCGTAGTCGTCTTCATCGTCCATCCACTCTAAAGGAAGCACAAGACGTTCAAGCTCCTCCTTAGTTAGTGACACCTCAACCTTAGTTAGAGAGTTTACAAAGGTCTTAGTGTCAGCAAATACCTTAGAGAGGTGTGCGTTCTGTTCTTCCTCAAGACCATCAAATTTACTACAAAGACCACAAACATCCTCAACGGGTCCGTCAAGGAGGTCGGTACACTTATTCCAGTAGGTGAGAGTTGCCCGTTTAATCTCCGCTTCTAGAGCGGTCAGAAACTCTCCTACTCTAACTATGTCGTCCTTAGTCATAAGGCATACTTGTTAGTAGGTCTTCCCGTGAAGGGGAGGACGTGTCTTGTTGTAGCGCATCTTCAATTCAATATGACCCATAAGGTCTATACCCATAGAATCTGCGATGGAGAATATGCTGGCTATCGTTGTGGTTACTTCCTGTCCCTTTATAGGATAGCCCTTAGTTAGGTCAAGAGTGACTACCCAAAGAAGGTGTGCAAGAGTAGGTCCTGCTAAGAACTCCTTACGGGTCTCCATTACCTCATTGATGTCAGCAACGTTTTCCGCTCCGTAGACCTCAATAAAGTAACCATAAAGGTCAAGAAGTCTAATAACAGCATCAGCAAGTTCATCTTCCACGGAATCCTTAACGCCCCAAAGGAAAGCCTGAATAAACTTGGACCCTGTAAGAGGGTAGATGTCTACTAGTGGCGTTCTAGAGCGTTTTTTAATTCGGTCGGAAGCAATAGCCTCACTAAGCTCTGTTACTACGAGCATATAATAGTGGGCTAAGTGTTGGGGAGGAGTCCAGAACCCTTTAGCGACTGAGTCTGCGTGGGCAATAATGGCTACCTCCTTTAGGTTGTCCCTCTTAAATGGAGTCTCCATACTATCTGTGGTGGTACGTTGGGTCTTCCTCTGTGTATGCAAGGTACACACCCAGCAGTAGGAAAACCGCCTGTAAGACTAAGAGCAGAAGACCTACAAGGCGTAGGTAGTAATAGTGGAAGAGTTCCGCCATAGCTATGAATGCTACCCCTAAAGAGAGGAAAAACAAGAATAGCACAAGAAGAACTATTGAGAAGTTAAGTCTATTGTTCATCCTATTGTGAGATATAGACACCTCTACGAGTAAGCTCTCTACTAAGAATAGCGAGAACGTTCCCAAAGGAGGTGAGTTTCTGTGAGAGTAGAGATTGGTATATCTCTGCCTCGGTTAGTTCTTTTGATAGTCGCTGTACCTCGGGGTTGGACCTTGCACTCGCTTTACGCTCGGTAACGGTGTCCCCCGTTGCATTGAGGAGACTTCTATCCTCTGCGTTGTCGTACTCGGACTTAATCTGAGCATAAACAGCGCACGCTTCTAGGTGTCTATCTTCTGTGTACTCTCTCCAAGCGGAGTACCTACACATCATATCACCCAAAGCATCAGAGGGAAGCTCTGAGATACGTGTGGGCATTGTAGGAAGACCTCCTTTCGGAGGCTCTACTGCCGTAAAGACACTTCTGAAAGACTCAAGAGGTGTCTTAGTTGGAATTTTTTTAGTGGGCATAGTTGCTTGTTACTTATAGTGGTCTACACTCCGATACTTTACTAACCGCTCTTTGTAGTGTTCGGTGCTGTCATAACCACAGCATTTTTCCTCGGGACAAAAGCCTCGGTAGATACACTCTGGTACGCACTTTTCAGCGAGGATGGGGTCTTGTTTACCTATCTCCTTGACTACCATTTTCCACGTCTTTCGTGTTTCCTTAGAAGAGAGGTAGCAAAGTCTCTTACGAGATATGTTAATGAGAGCTTGAGCATTGCAGGTCATTTCCATATCGTTCAGACTTCCTTGTGGGAGTTCGTCTCTAGGAACTTCAAGAGTAGTTCTATCCTCTCTCTGAGTGCGGACAAACTTCTCTACTCCGATATGGTGACGAACAAGATGTACCGACACCCATTGACGAATATCCTCAATAGAAATGTCGTACTCTATCAAACGTATGGGGCTATGTTCGGATAGGAGCATTCGTGCCCTCCATCGGTCACTTGGTTCCTTCCCAATATCACCTTTCCCGACTGTCTTACGAGCCATACGTAAGGCACGTCTCCAAGGTGTTACCTGCTCAACACTAACTTTCATATTCTTCTTTTATGATTTCTTTCAGAACTGCTTCCACTCTCCACCACATACGATGTACTACAAAGCGGATAACAGAGGTTTGTTTCTCGGAGAAGTTATTCTGCCTAGTAAATTCCTCCACTACGTCATAGAGTTCTTTACGTATTGATAACCCTTTAGTGAGTTGCTCTCCGAGTTGGGCGTAATGTACTGCCTTCTCAAGGTCAATTCTACCGCCCTTATTCTTGTACCGACTTACATACTTGACTATGCTCCCTTGTACAAAGTCAAGGTTAGTCTCGGTTATGAACTTTATAGGTTCATAGGGGAGCTTATAGTGGCTTCCCCCAACTTGTTTATCTAAAGCGCTCATTCCTTAAAGCATAAATCACGGAAGATACAGCTAAAGGCTCTATCACACCTAGAGGTATCACAAGAGCGTTTAGGCAAAGTACCCTCCTTGATATGGTTAATCACGTTGTCCATCTTTTTATCCGCCACAGCGAGTTCCTCTTCATTGATAGGCATAAGGAACTCCTTTATTTCAGAGGTGTCCTTATTGATATAAAGATACACGACCTTCTTAATACCGAGTTCTCTAGCGTATAGAGAAGCCTGAAATTCGTGCTTCTTAAAGGGGCGGAAAACGGCTCGTTGATAAGACCAACTATTCATAGTCTTAATCTCTAAGACCACACGTTCACCATACACGCTCTCCTTGATAACTCCGTCAGCCTTACCATTGATGTAACGCTCCTTATTGACAACGGGAACCTCTGCTTGTTCTAGTACACCTTTTGCGTACAAGATATTCTGTATGTAGATGTGGTACCACGTTCCCGTATCAAAGATACGTTGCAAGGAGGGGCTTATAGTAGAGAGTACCTTATTACTAGGAGGTGTTCCACTAAGTTCGTAAGCAAAGGCACGCTCACACCCGTCAAGAAGTTGTGAAGGGTGAAACACTCCGTAGCTTCTTTTATCGGGAGCCATAACCAAAGAGTACAGCTTACTGAACTCAGCGAAGAACTCTTCTCGTTTGAAGTCGCCCTCCTCCAATGTTCGGAGCATCTTCTTCATAGCTCTTCGCACACCGATAAGAGAGAAAGCCCCAACAGCGGTAGCTCCTTCAACGCAGGCAGAGTCTATGGTGTCTACTATCGTTGGTTTCTTTCCTTCGGTCTTTTCAGATATTCTCCGCAGGACTTTTCCCAACCCCTTTCGTGAACTACTCATTGCCGACCACCTCGTAGATTTTGTAAGAGCTGATTTGAGGATGCTTCTTACGATAGCACTTTACAAAATCACGCATACACTCTCTAGCGGTAAATGAGCCTCCGTACGTAGGGTTCTTAGGCTCACCATTAAGCAGGATTCTGTAACCATCGTTAAGAGGCTCTGTGGTGATATTTTCTTTACGGATGATGAAGTCCAATACGGAAGCGAGGTCCTCGGCTTCCAGATGGACTATATTGAATCTGACAAGGAGATATTTTCTCATAAGATTTCTAAGCTAGTATTTAGGTAGGGTGGTTGGAGTTGCACCAACACAGCCTATTTGGCACCCACTTTAAGTAGGCTCGCTTACTACGTGCGCCACACCCTACACATTAGGCAACCCCATAGAGGACTTGAACCTCAATCTTTCCCGTCGGACTGCTCTAGCCATTGAGCTAATGGGGTAACGTAGGTACTTAGGAATTTGTTCGGTAACCTACTTGGTTGAGCATTAAAGTGACCCGAGTACTAACATAGAGCTAATACAATCTCAACACCGACTATCTACTTAACCCTCCTATGGGTCGTAGACCAGCAACCTTTAATAGGAATTATGTTGCATATTTTGTCACCCCAGCAGGACTTGAACCTGCGACCCACGGGTTAAAAGCCCGTTGCTCTACCGACTGAGCTATAAGGTGAAGTGGTGGTTTGCATTTTGACCTAACTCCTCCCAACCACCAAAGAGGAAGGTCCTATCAACTTAGCTTGATAGTGCTTGGCGACTGACAACCGCTCGTTTAGGAGGTGGGACTCGAACCCACGACCGATAGCTTAGAAGGCTATTGCTCTATCCAGCTGAGCTACTCCTAAGTAATAGGTGGCAGAACTAACGCTGAAATTGTATATCTGCACCTCCCAGCAGGCTTCCAAAATGCTGGGCGTTCTAATTAAACTACACCTAACAGCGTGGGAAATCCCAAAACCCACGCTACTCACTCAAGCAACGTAGCACCCAGACGGCTACGTGTGCAAAGTTAGGAAATTCTTACCGAAGCGTTATCAACCACAGCCTTTTTAATTATCCTTCCGAGGTCTATCGCAAGCGTAGACATATTCTCTAGGATAACATAATGCTTGAACATCTTAGCTGGGTCGTAAACGTGGTTAATACAAACCTGAATAACGCTAAAGTTCATCTTCTCCACAAGAGAGACCTTATTACGAACGTCTCTTACAGCTTCGTCCCCACCATAACCTCCAGCGCAGGGAGCACCATCTGAGATTACGAACATTATTACGGGGGTCTTAGTCATAGAGCGTACTCGCTTTGCAGTCTCGTATATTGCGGTTCCGTCTCTATTCTGATAACGTTCACGAGAAGTTCCCAAAGAGTACTTAGGGCGATAGCGTCCCTCTCGGTAGATGAATATCTCTGTTGTTCTATCACGTAAATCGTCTCCCGAGTGTCCATAGATGAATAACTCAACTTGTGGAACACCTCCTACGGCTTCATTGATTAGCACAGCAGTATCTCGTGCACTTTGTATTCTGCTACCACACATAGAACCACTCTCGTCAATAAGAACGCAGATGGCTATCTTATCGGTTTTCACCTCACCCTCTCGGATATAGACACTAGGAACTCCTTGTACTGCCTCAGCGAGTTTGTTGGTATCAAGAACACCGCTTCGCATAGACCTATGTATCAGCTTATACTCTTTGCAGTGTCCCTTGATTACTTTGGCTATGGCAGGAATATACCTTTTCACTCTATCAAGAGAGACTAGATAAGTGGAAGCATCTTCGGGAGCCTTAATGAACACAACGTCCTTTGTGGTTTCCTCCATAGTCCCCTCAATGATGTGAGAGGAAACCTCATCACGAAGTGCTCCACACTTATCAATGTCCTTAGAGGACTTAGTGGGCTTAATCTCTCGTAAGATTTCGCGGAAGGTCTCTTCGGATGCACCCATATCCTCCAACATACGTTCCTCCGCACGGGAGATTTCTTCTTCGGTGGGTTCTCCTTCTCCTGAACCTCCACCACTCTTCTCCCTCTCATCCTCAATGTAGAGGTCACGAATAATCTCAAAGATGTCTCTTGCCAATTCAAGGCAGTCGTCATTATTCGTGGGGTAGGGTAACGTCACCTCCTTAATTCGCACCATATAGTCATAGAACTCTATGATGTCCTTTTCCTCTATGTACTTTGGATAACGGATAATCTTTAGTAAGAGGTTTACCGCCTTTTCGTAGAGGTTCAACTCTCTCTTCATTGACTCCAGAGTGTCTATGTAAACGTGGTCAAACACGTAGTACTTAACTTTCTCTAAGAAGTTTGCGAGACCTGGTTTTTCCTCTCCGATTAGTCGCTCAATTCGTTCATCTTCTACGATGTTCCAAATCGTGTGGATAGGTTTAGGAAGAGTACCTAAAGAAGAGAGGTCTGTGTAAAGTAGATGTGCCGCTTCGTGTACCGCAATACCGATAAACACGTCTACCTTTTCTCCCAAGGATAACTCTGGTTCGTCAAACACCTTAGTGGAGCAATGTAGTAGCTTCCCATCAGTGTAGCTATCAGAAGAGGAGGACACCTTAATAGACACCTTAAAGGGAATGTCCATACTGATGACGGTCTCACTCGCTAATGAGTAGGCACGTTTGAGAACGTCCATTTCACTAAGCGTGGTATCTAAGAAGTAAGAGGAGTAAGAAGTACCCTCTAGGCGTTCCTCCCAACCAAGTCTTCCAGTAGTTCTCTTATGAACGTAGGTCTCACCATCTCGGTCAAACCAATCGTCCATAAGGTCGTCTACCATTTCATCGGTGATTATCTTGCTCATCGGCTCATAATGATTTTATTGACGATGCCTCGTTCTCCCTCAGCCTTTGAACCTTCAAACATAGGTAACAGACACAAGTCCATAGCGGTTATCGTGTCCCACCCATCAGAGATTAGCTGAGCGGTCATCAAGGTCTCTCTCGTGGAGATTGTAGTAGATAGTTCCCCCTTTCGGTGCAGACTTCTTACTGAGGTAGCCACCTTAACAATGTGTTCCGCTGTTTCAAAGGGAATGCGAGCACGCTGGACCAAAACCTTCTCCTCTTCCTTGGGAGGTAGATAGTCTAACTCAATAGGGAAGAACCTACCAACGAGTGCTCGGTCAAGGGACATAGTTCCTGAGTACTCACTACCAACGTTAGCAGTAGCTATAAACACACACTCCTTATGGACCTTGACACTTCGTAGGTCATCACCACCTGCGAGTTCCACGGGAAGCATTCGCCGACTATCCAAGCAGGGGAATAAGATGTTATTTGTAGTTACGGGCGCACGGCTAAGTTCGTCCAGAATGATGACGCAGGGCTTCTGAATGTCCTGTGTAAACTTTGCGTAGTCAAACACACTCTCTCCACCCTTCTTCAAGCGGTGAACACCTAAGAGACCTGAGATTGGGTCGTACATACTACCCATATCATATACACAGCACTCCTTCTCCAGCTTTTCACAAGCGAGCATTACAAGCTCCGTTTTACCAGACCCCGTAGGTCCAACCATCAGAGTGTTCGTACCTGTTATGATGTTTCGGAGAAGAAGCTGCCAATCGTTGGTAGATACGTAGAACCCATCATCTAAGATAGTAGGTCTATGGTACTTTAACGAACTGAGTGTTTCTCTTACGGGGGTGCGCTTTCTTGGGCGGTAGATAACCTCCTCACCAACCTCCATAACAGAGTCTTCCTCAGAAGAGGAAACGGATGATACTCCGATGTACGCTTCATAGGCACGTACCATATCAGAAGGAGGTCTGTGCATTTCTTCCTTGTACTCGGTAACGTTCATAGGGTAAATCCTATCACTCGTTCCGTAGTACCCAGAACGAACTTGCAGTCCTTCACCACCGAAGATGGTTCCGATAGGGTAAGCTATGCGAACGCTCTTATCTGCCTGCACATTGAGTGTGGTATTTACAGCGGAGCCGTCCTCAAGGGTCTGTCCAGACAAGGCTCTAAGTCTTGTTCTAGCTCCGTCATTGACGGTCTTGAAAAAGTAGTACTTCATTGCTTGGGATTTTCTTTAGATGTTATTTCTTGAAGCCTTTCTCTAAGCGGTAGACTAAGTCCTCAGCCTCATTATGAAGGAGGTCCTTATAAAGAGTACGTTTTCGGACGAAGTCCCCCACCTGATAGAACTCCTCTATTTTATACCGCCCGTGTAGTTGTTTACGTATGCGGTAGTAGAGGACTTTTCGGTTTTTGTTCATACACTAATATAGGGGTAACTAATGAGACTTCCAAATGGCTTATTATGAGCTACTTGTCACTCTCAATGAGCCTTAGAAGGTGCTCAAAGTCATCGTTAGTCATTATCACGAGGGTGTCCTTAGACTTTTCAAAGTCCAGCATAAAGATGGGCATCTTCCTGCGGTCACACTTTTTTCGTAGCATACGCCAATCAGCGAGCTTCAACGTGTATGATTCTTTAGAAGTGGTTTTAGCTTCCACCTCACAAAAATCAGAGATTACATCGTTCTGTCCAAGAGTAGCACCCGAGTTAATCGTAGCGTACCCTTTTAGCGATTTAGCGATACGGCTCTCTTGACGCTTTGACCTAGCACGTGTAGTTTCTCCATTAAGTTTAGCGAGGTACCCATAAGTTTTACCCTTCATAACCAAACTCCTTTAGTAGTTCATCTTCCCGAAGGTTCATAAGGTGGTCTTTCCACTTAGCGACCTTCTTAACTAAGGACGGCTCACTATGTCGGGTCATTTGGTCCAAGGCTAAATCTATCTCACGTTCCACAGCCTTGTGAATTGTCGGATAGACGAAAGAACCTCTCCATACCCCGTGACTAAGTCCCCAATTTTTGCAGGCTAGGGAAGACCCCGACCCCCAAACACCTTGTTTACGTGCGACACGTATTTCAAGGTGGAGGTCTCTACTACGTATTTCAGTAGTTATGGGAGATAGTAAAACCCCGTAGGGGTTAAACTCTCCTCCAATATCCTTGGGGGTAAGTAAAACCACTACGGGGAACTCCGTGTTGTATGCGTTCATCTTATTCAGTTACATCGGGTCCACGAAAACCTAGATAGTAGCGAGCGTCTTGTAGAGTTCTAAAGGCTCTACCTTCTCGGTAAAACTTAGCGTCTACTAAGGGAGTTTCTCCCCAAGCGAGTTTAAGGATGGTCATACCATCATCGTCAATCCCCCAATAGGTTTCTCCGTTAGCAGGAAACTCTTGTAGAGGGGTTCCTATCTTTTCCTTGTCTAGTTCCATAGTCATTACTAGTCTACGTCCGAATCCTCTAGGAGGGCATATACCTCCTCTTCAATATCCTTAATCTGTTTGGTAGAGACAACCTCGGAAACGAAGTTTTCAATACCACTGACCTTGGTGTCCTTGTAGTAGTACCAAGCACCTTTTCTCTCTACGATACCGAAGCGCATTGCTAGGTCAATTACCTGACCCTCTGCATCGGTAGTGTACGCCTTAGTAGCTCCATAGTCGGTGAAGGCGTAGAAGAAGTTTGACCTTCTACCTGGACGACCACACTTGTTCTTGATACAATGGATAGAAATGTTCTTCCCAACAGCGATGTCTCCTTCATCAGTCTTACCGACAATCTCCTTCAAGGGCTTGAACTTTACAGAGACCGACTTAGTACGTTTCAGCTGTTCCCCGTTACGTATTACCTCGGGGTCTCCGTAAGCAATACCCGTCTTTTGATAAGCGGAATTGATTACGATAAGAGTAGCCTGCCCGTGAGGGTTTCTATTCATTGCAGACTGAAACTTTCGGAAGGCTTTGTTCCAGAAGCGAGCACCGCTAGCCATCTGTTGTTCCTCCATTGACTTTTCAACCTCGTCATCAGTACCGACTGCTGAGAGACTATCAAACACTACAAGCCCGATATTCTCGTCACAGAGTAGTGCCTGCACAATGTCTACCGCTTCAGTTAAGAGAGAGGTACGGATGAGAATTAGCCCATCGTTGTCAATCCCGAAGCGTTCACCCCAATCGGGAGTGTAAGTACTCTCCAAGTCTACTAGAGCTACTCGGCGATATTCAGGCTCGTTCTCTGGTTTGTACCCCTTACGAAGAGTGTACCCGATAATCTCCTTGAAGCCTTCATCATCGTCATCGGAGTACTCAAACTTAGAGAAAGCGTTAGGCTCGTTATTCGCCCAATCGTACCGCTGAAACCTTGCTATGGCATCGTAGGATAGATAGCTCTTAAGCGAACCATTCTCTCCGTAATGCTCAATAACTCTACCAACGGGGAAGCCCCCATCAGTTACGTAGTTATAGGCAGGGACAGAGCTTCGTACCTTAATGCAGTCGGGGGTATGTGAGGCTGTGTGAATAACACCCTCCCCCATTACATCACGGAACTTCTTGAGTATTGCGCCGAGGCTAGTACCCTCAGCAGATTTCTTTTTCTTTGCCATTACAGAATTAGTATGAGTGGGTCAAAAACTCTCTTAGAGTAGGAGGGCACATCATCTAGCTTAGCCTCCCACCAATTTTTAAGTATCTTCCCGTCTACGTCAAGAGGTACTTCTAACTTGATGGTGTTGCTCATCGCATCAATGATTATCTCTTCAGCGAGTAACATCTGGTCCTCCCTACATTCAAAGAGGAGTTCATCGTGAACCTGTAATAGGAAGTGACAATCAAGCCCCGCCTTTTTCAGTCGTTCAACTGCTTTGATAGTGGACACCTTTACAATGTCAGCACCCGTGCCTTGAACTTTCGTATTCACAGCTTGACGCATAGCCGCATAGTACTTTCCCTTGTTCGTAGGTTTAAGTGCTTCGGGGAGTCTTCGCATTCTGCCGAACAGCGTACGTACATACCCCTTAGCGGAAGCATCTTCTTCGGTAAAGTGCTTCCATTCAGCGAACCCCTTATAAGTGGTCATATAGTCCACCTGAATGATTTTGTTAGCGGTGGCTTCATCAACGTCAATGGTCTTGGCTAACTTACCACCGCCCATCCCGTACAGAACACCGAAGTTTACCACCTTAGCACCCTTACGAGTTATACCTAATCGTTCAGCTACGTCAGAGTGAGGGTCTCCTCCCGAACGGAACACCTCCAAGAAGTGGGGGTCCTTACTAAGGTGCGCCATAACACGAAGCTCTAGCTGAGAGTAGTCGTAGTTAATAAACACATAACCTGGACGAGGGATGAATGCTTGACGAATAGGAAGGTCCTTGTTGTTAGGCTGGTTCTGGAGGTTGGGGTTAGAACTACTTGCTCTACCCGTTTCAGTACCGCAACTATTGATGTCACCTCTAAGTACTGCGTGTTCGTCACACATACGAGGGATAGCCGTGATATATCCGCTTAGGAGTTTATTAAGCGTGGAGAACTCTTGCAGGCGTTCACCAATTTCGTACCCCATTTCAGCCCACGCTTCGTAGGTGGCTGCATCAGTACTCGGCTCTCCCTTCTTAGTTTGCGATATTACAGGCAAGCCCATCTTATCAAAGAACACCTCTTTCTTCTGTTTCGGGGAGTTCAGATTAAACACACACCCTGTGGTCTCGTAGATGGAGTTCAGAGTTTCCTCTAGAAGTTGGTTTGCACGTTCCTCCATTTCACTAAGGAGAGGGATGTCTATGAGAACTCCTCTAATCTTCGCATCACGTAAGATGGGTATCATAGGGAGTTCAATCCTATCGTGTATCTTCCACGCATAGGAATCCATAAGCGCAGAGTACTTCTTGAAGAGTTCGGTGGTCCAACGAGTGTCTTCACCAGCATACCCAGCAAGTATTTCAAGAAGCTCATCACCCTTAGCACTCCAATTAACTTTGTCCCACGCGAGTCCCGTCAATTCCTTAAACGTAGACTTCTCATAACCGAAGTCAGCCTTTACTCTTTGCTCTAGGTTTTTGTTTAGGCTAGGGTCGTACAGATGTATCATAACGAGGGTATCTGCATACAGCGTATAAGAGCTGTCCTCAATACCATTCATTAGATTTATCATCGTGTCAAACTTTGCATTGTGTGCAATCATTCTAAAGCGGTGAAGCTCTTCGTTGCACACATTAGCAATCTCGGTGATAGGAACACCCTTAGAGAAGAAAAAGTCTGTGGGGCAAAACACGCTATCGTGTCCATCAGAGTGTACCGACAGACCTAAAGGTAGAGCATCGTAGCTAAGACCTGTTGTTTCCCAGTCAAAAGACACGACACTATCCGCCTTAATTCCTTTAAGGTAGTCACGAAGTTCAGACGAACTCTCAAGAAGTCTAACGACCCCTTTATAAACAGGTAGCTTTTTCATATAGTAGTTTTACGAAGATAGGGGAAGCGTCTTAAGCCTCCCCTATCCATTAGTGGTTAGTCCTCGGTTTCGTAACCACGTTCATCTATCTCGTCATCGGAAGGTGGCTGACAGAGTTCTTCGCAGTCGGGGTACTTCTCCTTCCAACGAACAGGCTTCATTGGAGAGTCGTCCTCCTCGGCACGCTCAAAGTTGTAGGTACTATCCTTCCCCGAACCCGAGCGAGTAACCTCAAGAACTAACTCGGAGAGGTCCTTACCCTTCTTGTCTACGTACTGCTTGAGAGCGTTTGCGATGACCGTCCCGACCTTCCAGATTTTTTCGTGAGGTTCATCGTTCTTGAAGCGCTTCTTATCCTTGTCCCAATTACCACGATAGTCAAGGAGTTTGAATGCCGCTCTCCACGTTTGTTTCACACCCTGCGAACACAGAGTACAATGTCTTGACGTGTTAAGCTGGCAGGGAACTACTTGCCAGTTACCTCGCTTGTCCTTGACCTGATGTGCGTCAAAGCAATAAGGTTCGTCTTGAAGGAACTGAATAACTGCCGATTCACCTGGCTTCAACCAAAATTCTCGGCACTGATTTTCAAGTTCGCTCTTGCGCTCTTCCATCTCCGTTTGTCTTCGTGCAACGGCTCCCCACCCTTGTGAAGAACCACGCTTTTCTGACTTCGCACTGCGACGAGGAGTTACCTCTTCATCGTCATCGTCAAGGTCTGCGGAGCGACCTAACTTCTTACTCTTGAATTTACTAGGCATACTATTTTTTGTTTAGTGTCATTGTATTGACATTATGAATATACGAAGAGCTAACTAATAATCCAAATCGGTTTTGCGTGCTCGTACTTCTCGTAGAACCTCCTCTTTCATATCAAGGTACTCATCCCACTCTGTGGTCATAGTTAGTGAGTACTCAAGGTAGTCTGAGTAGTTGCTGAAAGCACTTTCCCATTCAGATTTTTCTGTGCAGTCTCCTGGGTCTTTAGTAGTATAAGGGACAAGACGAATCTCGGTGTGATTACGTAATAGCTCATACACAATCTCCGTGGCTCGTCTTCCTGCTAAGTCATTATCAAGGGCGAGATACACCCTTTCAAATTGAGCGAGTTGTTTTACCTGCCACGGACTAATATCTGCACCCATTAGAGCGCACGCATTATATCCGTGTTGGTAAAGTCTCCACACATCAGACTGACCCTCCACAACCACTACATAAGAGTAAGAGGTGTCCAAATTGTAGAGGTATTCCTTTTTGTTGAACCCTCTGCTATTTCGGACACCTCTCTCTGGGTAGTACCATCTTCGTTGGTAGCCTAATAGAGTTATGGGGGAATTGAAGTCCTTGTAATAAGGTATCAATATCTCCCCATCATCAGTAAGTCCCACACGAAAATGTTTTAGTGTCTCCTTAGAGAAACCTTTCTTGAGAAACTCCTTCGGTAGTTTGTTAATGCTCCAAGAAATATCTAACTCAAACTCCTCCGATTTTTTGGTGTAGTCTCCAAGGCGAACCATACCGACCGCCTCAAAGTAGTTCACGTCAAATCTTCTTGTCAAAAGGGGAATTAGAGACCCCTTAGCACCACAGCTAAAGCAATGATAAGCGTTTATGCTGGGTGTAGCAAAGAATGACATCATACCGCTTCCGTCCTCGTGGTTTTCTCTAAATGGGCATTGCATTCTTATCTGCCCATTAGACATCAAGCGAGGAGAAAGCTCGGAGAAAATCTCTGTTAAGGTTCTCTCCGACTCTTTCCTCTTGGTTGGCATCGTTACTTGTCTCCTTCGTGTTCGGTGCTTTCAGGCTCTTCGTCCTGTTCGTCATCCTCCTTGGGAGCTTCGGGACCCTGTGCGGAGAACTTCAAGCAGTGCATAGTGTGCTGTTTCTCAATAAGCTCTTGGATAGCTCTACCGAGAGTTACAGCAGGGGAGAACCCCATAGTCTGTACACTGATACGTGTGGCGAACTTAGTGGCTTCTTCAAAAGCCGACACCTCCATTGTTAGGTCATACTTGAGCATAATCTACTTAGTTTTATCGTTTGACTTCTTGACCTCTGCGGTCATTTTTTCGGTTGCACTAACATTACGTGAAAGCCCTCTATACAGAGAAGCTCCCACTTGTTGCATCTTGGGCATAGAGCGTAAGAGTTCTTTAAGACCTCCGACAGCTCTGATTAGATACCCGCTATTTGCTACCACCGCATTGTACAATCTCAGTAAAGAGAACGTACAGATAGCGAGCAATAGCAAGGCTACTCTACAATAGAAGTGGAATAGCTTGCCCTCAAAGTAGGGGAGGACCACCCACGTTAGTACTGAAAGGGCAACTGCAACAGCTCCTGCGATAGCCCATTTATAGTTACGACTACTTTCCATAGGTTGTTTCTTGAGTACATATTATGCGTCTTAGCGTCTAGCCTATGATTATCAGCGATAACCTCTGCTATGGGCTTCTTAGCCTTCGCTATCCTATCAAGAAGAGTTTCCACCCAAGTTTCCACCGAGTGAGACTTCTTGATAAGTTGGTGTTCCTGCACCGCATTTACCCGAGTGGATAACTCAATTATGCGGTCCATCTTGCCCTTTTCAAAAGAGCCGAGGACAAAGAACGACCCATCCACCTCAATCAACCTCTTTGAGTAAAAGGTGCAGAGTGAGACAACGCCGTTTATTATCCTCTCAAAGGTGTACTCCGACTTATCTTGTCGGACAGAATAGTTAGAACTCATCTAATACCTCCTCAGTTATCTCGGGTTTATGTTTCTCCACGGGCTTCGTTATGGAGTGCACCATATTGGTAAGGTCATTCTGGAAGGTAAGCGTTGTTCCTGCTGGAGCACGTCTACCCTTAACCACTTCAAGACCTACCAATTCGTTGTACTTCATATCAGCCGTTTGGAACATTCGTATAGCGATGTCCGAATCTTGTACGAATGAACTACCATAAGCAAAGTCATCCTGACCATCAAGAGCGAACTTACTACCCGTTTTACCACTACCTCTACGGAGCTGTGTGGTGTTTATGATAGGTGTCTTAAAGCTCTTGGCAATTCGTTTCAAGTTTCGTGTGATGTAGGCTATCTTCTCCCACCCTTCGGTTTGTCGGCTTTCCATAAGGTAGGACCCGTCCAAGAACACTGCGCTCGGTTGGTAGATGCCTAAGAGTGTTGTAAGCTCATCAATAGATTGACAGCTGGGAACTATTCTAATCTTGGATGGAGTCTTCTCCAACCCTTCAAGACCAGCATAGTAGCGTTTCTTCTCTCTAGAGGTTAATGAACCTCCATTGAAACGTTCAAAGGGTAGAGAGAACCTTATGCAGTCCATTCGCTCCTTGATTTCGTCATCCGACATTTCGTTAGTGACGAATAGAATATCTCCATAGGTTTCACCCGTCTCCTTTTCCTTAGCAAGGACAACACGTTCCAATTCAAGAGCGAGGAACACGATACACCAAGTTTTACCTTGACCACTCTTACCACCTATGGTGATTAGGTCCTCCCTTCGGTACCCAAAGAAAACACTATCAAGGTCGTCCTGTCCCATACTAAGGTAGACAACACCGCCTGTTTTCTCTCGGTCCTCATACTCCGTCTTTCGCTTTTCAGTGTTTTCAGAGTAAAGGGTATCTCGTGACCCCGTAGTGTCACCACTGAGAGAAGATACTAACTCTTGTAAGTCAGAGAGTCTCTTGCGAGGTTCATCCCTAACACCCTTTAGAAGTCGGGGAACCTCCTCCGAAATGGTGGCAAAGATGTAGCGCTCTTGTAGTTTGGTGAGGTAGTGGGCTGGTTTAGCATCCACCTCAGAGGAGGACACCTTGAACTCTCTACAAAAGGTTCTGATACCTACGTGTTCACCAAACTCTTTGTAGTAGTCAAGAATGAACTTATGCTGTTTCAGCTCTACACCATCAAGCCACTTCTTGTTTATCGCAGAGAGTGTGCGACTATCTCTAGTTTTTAAGCACGCTATAAGTAGTTGTTCTCCGATTGTCATAGTATCTTCTTCTTGTTTCTTTCCTGAATAGCCCTACGATAATCCTTTCCCCGAACGGGAACGGCAACAACCGCCTCTCGGAGAAGTGAAGCAACATCCTCAGTGAAAACCTTAGTGACGTTCTCGGGTGCAGTATTAGAAGCTATCCATATTGGTAGCTTCATCTGAACTCGGTAGCGAATGATTGACTCTATGGCACGCTTTACAACGTCTGGAAGGTAATTAGGTTCTCCCTCACGAGAAAGGTCCTTACCAAATTCGTCAATACCCAGAAAGTCCACCGCTCTCAGAATATCGTAGAACTCCTTACGCTGTTCATCAGAGTACCAGCTTGCAGTAAACTTATCTACTATCTCGTCAAGGGTGTAGTTTTGTACACTATACCCGAGAGAAAGTAGTGCCTTAAAAGAGCAGTTTAGTAGGTGCGACTTACCCGTCCCATTTGCTCCATAAAGGTACAGCCCTATCCCGTCCTCTTTGTTGTCAGTAGCGTTAAGGAGATACTTCTTGACAACCTTGAGAGCCTGTGGGTCGTTTGTGTACTCATTCAGACGCTTGTCGTGCCACCCAGATTTGATACCACAGCTGAGTAAGTATTCCGTCTTAGAAATCTCCTTGCTCATATTCTTCTTCTCGCATATACTCCTTACTACCGCCATTACTCTTTAGACCACGAAGAACCTCGTCCTTCATTGTGGCGACATTGGTAATAGTTGGTAGTCCTTTTTTCCTGTATGTGTCGTAGTTTAGGGTTCCCTCAACGAGTAAACAGAAGGTGGTAGCTCTATCATACGCCTTAAGCATATTGTTGGTCTGAAACGCCTCCACTTTATTGCGCAGGTTATAGACCTCACCACCTGTGTAAACTTCATAGAGGTACCCGTGAACCTCTGTTAGTTCAGAAGCTGTGATATTGTTGATACCTCTGTCAATGAGTTCCCCTATGCGCTCCTTGATAAAGCGACTACGAGATTTGACCTTTGCAGACTTTGACCTACCGAAAAGGTCAAGGGCGGTTTTAAGCACCCCTAAGCACTTATCAAGAAGGGAGCACTCACCCTCAAACGGGAAGAACTTTCTACCACGATACTCACCTACGTAGATACTCTCTTCATCGGTAAATATCAACCCGTCATCGGTTAGTTCCTCTAAAGCTAGACGGACCTTACACCTATTAGGGTTCCTGTGGGCGAAGTCCTCAAAGGTTTCACATAAAGAGGCTATTGTGTAAGTGGACACCCCGTACTTAGTATCGTCCGTCCACTTAGGGGAAACATCGGAGAGGAGAACAACGTATAGGAATGTCTTAAAGTCCATAAGGTCCAGAAGGGAAGCACCCTCCTTAACCCTTAGTAAGGCGTTCATATTACTTGTCCTCTAACAGCTCTTTTACTTGCAGTTCAAGCTCCTCTGTGGTTATTCTATCAGCGATTTCTATGGTCTTGTTAATAGCGTCCACTTCCTCGGAGGTAGGGTTAATCGGAAGAGTAACCCCAACGGTAATCTTGGCACTTTCGTAGTTGCCGAGGTTCTTGGTAAGTGACTTCTCGTAGTAAACCACGCACCCCTTATCTCGGAGTTCGGCAACAACCGCTGGGGAAGAACTTTTAGATTTGGGCTTAGGCATATTTGTTTATCTCTTCGTTAAAGACCCGAGTTATCTCTACAAGAAGCTCGGGGTCTGGTTTTGTATGACGGGGTAATCTCGCTATAAGTGGCTTTAACTTTTCAGCAAGAGAAAGGGGGTAGTAGCGGTAGTTCTCTATCTTAAGAAACGCAGGAGGAATTACTCCATTGCGCTCGTATCTTAGAAGAGTATCTCTGGACTTACCGACAATGTCAGCTAACCCAGAAATGGTAACTACACTTACTACTACCCCCTTAATCTTTACCTTTCGTTGTTTGCGAGAGTTCCCCTTAGTGGGGGTCTTCATCAGAGAAACGTTGTTTTACGTCTACGGAGAAAGCATTGCTAACCTTCTCCTCATATAAGCGTTGGACCACCTCATCGGGGAGTTCCCCTCGTAGTATCATTTCTGAAAGGATGTCGTCTCGTACCACCTCAACAGATTCAATGCAGTCCTTAAGACCCATTTCCTTAAGAATATCTAAGGCTTCTGGGCGGAGAATAGCAGTGGACCTGCGAGTACGTTTAAGATGAACGTCCTTATCAGCGTAAGGGACTACTACGAGTTTGTGTCCTTGTGGGGTGTCCATTCCCTCAGCGTCAAGGTACGCTTCTAAAGGCTTTCGTGTTTCCTTAAGGGACTTTTCAATCTCGGAGATTTGTTGCTTCCCTTGGTAATACTGAAAACCCTTTAGAGCGATTTCCTCGGCATTCTGAGGGAACTCGGAAGCCTTCTTCTTAGGCATTGAGTTCTTCCTTTACGCTGGCAGACTCCTTGAAGGAGAGAGCCACAGATGCAGGAATTTCAATAGCCTGCTTAGTAAGAGGGTTGAAACCCTTACGTGCGGAACGCTGGCGAGGTGCGAACTTACCGAGCTGGGGGATGGACACGCTCTCCCCGTCCTTAGCGGCTGTGAGGATAGCAAGAGTGAAGTTACTAAGAACGCTCTTTACGACATTCTGTGATTGACAGCTTCTCTCAGCGATGAGACGGACAAAGTCCGCATAAGACATCTTATTCATAACGTTATATAGTTTTTATTAGTAAGGGGGAACACCTCAACACGTGGTCTAAATGTTCCCCCACACCGACAATCGGTTACTTGATTACCTTTACTGCCTGTTCAGCGTCAAGGGCTTCTTCGGTGCCATCATCGTAGGTGATAACTACCTTGCCCTTCTTGGTGGACTTGACAACGCCCTTGAACCAACCTTCGGGGTCCTCCCACTGAACGGCAACCTTGTCACCCTTCTGGAGGTCTTCGTGGTCTACCACCTTACCCTTGGGTTCGGAGGTGTCCTCATCGTCATCATCGTCTTCTTCGTCATCGTCCTCTTCGTCATCAGACAACTCACCCCCGTTAAGGAGCGTAGAGAACTTTTCTGCGTAGTCATCGAAGTCGCCTTCTTCGTCATCCTCAAACGTGGTGAGGAGTTCGGAGACAGCGTCCTCGTCAGCGTCCTTGTTGAGAGCAAGGATAGCCTTCAGTGCCTTCTTGGAGGAGAGCTTTCCTTCGTCAAGTTTTTCAAGGATGCTCTTTACCTCGTCAGAGTAGTCGGTTTCGTCACCTTCTTCGTCCTCTTCACCTTCTTCGTTGTCGCCCTCTTCCTGAGCTTCAAGGATAAGGTTACGGAGCTTCTTGTTGGTGTTCTTACCGTCCGTAGCGTCTGGGTCAATGCCCATCTTCTTACAGAGAGCGAGGAGGTCCTTGGTGCTCATTTCACTGAGTTCTTCCTCAGTGTAGAGACCGCCCTCTTCTTCGTTGTCGTCATCGTCGTCCTCGTCAGCAGGTTCCTGCTTCTTTGCCTTCTTAGAAGGTGCAGGTTCTGGAGCAGGTTCGGACTTCTTCTCCTTCTTAGTGGAGGGGGTTGGTTCCGTAGGAGTTTCACCCGAGACACCGATACCGAAGTCTGCGATGTTGATTACGGGGAGGAAGACCTTACCATCGTGGTTGATGGCTTCTACTTCTACTCCTGCGAAGAACTGAGCGATGAGCTGAGTTGTTGGTTTAATCTTTCCGATTGTCATAGCGATTTACTATTAGTAGTTAATATGATTTGATTTGTACTTACTATGTTCGTTTGTAAGTTCAAGGGTAAATATAATAGGAGTTAATTAAACTTCCAAATCGTTCTGTTAGAGCCGTTTACTTTTCGTTTTTGGTTACAACGATGTGATTAGGCCCGTAGGTAGTAAAGAGTTTAGTACCTGGAGTGATTTCGGTAGTTTCAAACCCCTCTGGAGCACCCTCGTTAAGGAGACGAATTACTCGCTCGTACTCGGGGGAGTCCACTTTGATGATAGTACCCTTTGGTGAAACGTAGACCTCTTTGAGTTGTTCGGGGCTACTTTCGTGTGTTAGCTTAACTAGCGTCATAGTTATTGAAGCATTTTATACCCGTGTATGCAAGCACCGCCCAAAACTTTCGGGTGGCTATATACTCGGTATTGTTCTGATGTGAGTTTGCCTCCAGCTCAAAGCAGGTAAGTTTGCGTACCTCATTGAAAGTTACCTTCGGCAGTAGTTTGTCCTTGTAGGGACTACGCATTGCTCTGATAAACACCCTAAGCATATCCAGCCCATAGAGGAGCGTAGGAATAAAGGGTATCATAAGGAGGTAGGGGAGGGGGTTAAACTCACCCGTCAGCTCAAGGATAAGACAGAGCACCAAGAGAGGTAAGCTGATGGTGAGGTGAATATCCCGTTGCTGTCTGATGTGGATGCGCTCGTGATTGAGCATTGGAATTACCCCCTTGCTTGGGAGTGTCGCCTTCACGAAGAAGAACGGATAAAACGCCCAAGCGTTATACCACAGCCGTTTCAAGGTCACGGGGAACCCATTTCGGAAACACCCATTAACGATGTTCACAAAGGAGGACAGCTGTGCAACACGCTTGTATCGGTACTCATTACCGAGGTTGTCTGCGTAGAGTTGTTCCTTCCACTTCGTTTCCCCCTTTCGTAGGAGGTATCTTCTTTCTCGTCTACTTTCGCTCATAGTCTGTAAGTATTCTCCACAGGGCTTGATAGTGTCCCCACAAAACGATTGAGGTATATAAGCTCCCAAGCAGGAGCAGGAGATACCACATATTGTCCGTATAGCGTGCAACGCACAAGGGGATAGCCCAAATGATTATGAATTGAATTGCCTTCACGATTTCCATTACCACGGATATGAGGGCTATATAGTTTCGCACTTGCATAAAGTTCGTTTGAATTGGAACGGGAGTAAATATGGGGATAGTTAATCAAACTTCCAAATCACATTTCCTCCAAAGCGTCTGCCAAGGATAAAACCCCCTTAAAGTCCCCATTGATTTTTAGGTACTTCTTAGCATTGGTAAATACCGCCTGCGTAATAGGGAAGTTGTCCAAGAGGTAAAACGCCTTCGGTTGCTTCTTCGTGGGGTGCAGGCGAGCGATACGCCCGATAGCCTGCTCGGTATCCTTCATAGGAAGGTGAATAATCAGCGTATCCAATCGGTCAATATCAAGACCCTCCTTAGCGAGTTGCGTAACCCCAAGAACCAGCCTACATTCGTTTTGCAGGTAGTAGTCTTCCTCCTCCGTTCGTTTAGCAGTTTCGGAGACAATAACCATAGGCTTGTACTTATGAAAGTACTTAGCCAGAGTATGTAGGACCTCCTTTCGCTTACTAAGGAACAAGATTGTTCTCCCCTCTTTTAGAGCTTCCTCAATTAAGCGCACCACCATTTTACGGCGCTTGGAATGTTCGTTGAGGTAAGAGTCCAAAGTTGCATAAGGGCAGTCCTTGAGTTTGCGAGCCACCGCAAGGAGTTTGTTCCCCTCGGTTTTGGTTATCACACCTGCACCCATACCAGAGGTAATGGCGTTGCAGATAGTCTTATTCAGACTTTCATTCATCGTAGCCGCCATAACCTTCTCCGTAGCGTGGTAGTGGACACCACACCTATCTAGGTAGCTCTGAAAGGTAGGCGTGATAAGCTCCGAAGAGCATACAGAGTTTCCGCTAATGTTCGTGCGCACCGCATACACGTAGGGAGGAGGGAACACCTGTGGCATCTTAGCAACCTTCCCAAAGTGGTATGCAAGTATCTTGTGCACGTTGTCAGTTCTTCGGAAAGTAGCAGTAAGAGCAATACGCCAACGGGCAGGTATCTCGTCAAGGATAGGGAGGTACGTCTCTGCGCCTATACGATGAGCTTCGTCAAGGATAACCAGCCCGATGTTGTTTACAAGCTCCTCGGGGAGCACCCTACACGTGAAGAGGTCAGTAACGACAATGGTGAAATCCGTATCAAGCATCACCTTAGAATCGCTTGACGACAAGATAGCAACAGATGCCGTAGTAGTTTCAGAAATTCTCGTAGCCCATTGCTTAGCGAGGTAATAGGTTGGTACTACTACGAGTGCCTGCCTACCAACTTTGTGCGCTTGGTAGATACCAAGGATAGTTTTACCGCCACCACAAGGGGCTTCAATGAGGAACCCCTCCGAAGAGAGTTCCTCCTTATGCTCCGCAAGATATTTCTTCTGATAGTCACGTAGCGTTATAAGGCATTCATAAGAAGTCTTACGCCCGTCAATGCGCAAGTCCTTATCAAAGCCCGTTAGTTTGTCAGAATAGTATCTTGGTATTTCATACACACCATCCTTCTCTTTCAAGTAACAGATAGTGGGTTCTACCTTTCGGTAAAACTTACCCCTCCCAAATCTAAGTATGTTTTGATACTCGGGGTTTGGGAGAGATAAGTCCTTTATGAGTTCACTAAGAGAAATACCTAGTTTGTCAAGTTCCCTCTTAGTTACTTTTATGTTGCTTCCGATTTCCATCTTGCAGTTAGTTTAGTTTTTGTTCTCCCTCACGCGCACGCGCGCGCTTTATATTATATTATATATATA
>ERZ773256.3-NODE-3-length-42216-cov-7.27993_pt1 | contig 42216 bp, 64 predicted proteins | sample MGYA00580513_ERZ773256 | MGnify/ENA primary metagenome ERZ773256 (study PRJEB29015, sample SAMEA2738147) | human oral metagenome | biome: human oral; feature: human-associated habitat; material: saliva | place: China | collected 2201 ... | reverse complement strand
CCACATTATGGCCAGAGTACATTTCCTCCACATAACCATTTACAGCTGCCAAATCCTGTTGCTGACTCTTAAAGAAGCCCTGCGATTTGCCCATAAAGACGGACACGAAGGCAAAACCGATAAGAGTTGAGACAACCGTCACCAAGGCCAAAATCCAGTTCATCCCAAACATGGTCACCAAGACTGCCACGACCAATAAAGTGGATGAAAGAACTGTCCCCAGACTTTGATTGAGGGACTGGGCTGCAGTGTCAACGTCATTGGTCACACGAGACAAGGTATCTCCTTGAGAATGTCCATCAAAATATCCTAATGGAAGACGATTAATTTTCTCTGCAATCGCTCTTCTCAGACGCTCTGAAAAACGTTGAATGGCTGTTGTAAACAGAAAGGCCTGCAAATAATTTGATAGGAGTCCAATCACATAGATGACGGCCAAAAAACTACCAATGGCTGCAACCGCAGCGACATCCACACTTGTTTCTAGGCCACTTGCAATAATATTGGTCATTTCCTTGATACGAGTTGGACCATATACAGTAATGATATTGGATAAGATCGTTGCTAGAAATGCTATCAGAAGGGCAAACTGGAGACCTGCAAGATAGGGTTTACTCTGTTCCCAGAGCGATAGTTTTTTATTTTCCATGTTCCAATTCCTCCTTCGATAATTGTGAATAGGCAATTTCTTGGTAAACTTCGTTGCTAGCTAGAAGTTCCTTGTGGGTGCCTTGTCCCACGACTTTACCTTGATCCAAGACCAAAATCAAATCTGCATCCATAATCGTTGAAATACGCTGTGCGACGATAAGCTTGGTCATAGACTTGGTTTTCTCTGCTAGCTCTTGGCGTAGGACACGGTCTGTCTTGTAGTCCAAGGCTGAGAAGGAGTCATCAAAGATGAGGATTTCTGGCTTCCGAGCCAAGGCACGCGCAATAGCCAGACGCTGTCTTTGACCACCTGAGAAGTTGGTTCCTCCTTGGGCTACTTCTGACGCTAAGCCAGCTTCCTTGTCTTCGATAAAGTTCTTAGACTGGGCCAATTCCAGAGCTTGCCACATAGCCTGCTCACTAAGCGGTGTTTCTTGACTGTGTCCAAAATCTAAATTGCCCTTGACATCACCTGAAAAGAGAACCGCTTTCTGAGGAATATAACCAACCTTGTTGCGCAAGTCTTCCAAGTCATAGTCTTGAACATTGACACCACCCACCAGAATTTGCCCTGCTGATACATCGTAGAAACGTGGAATCAGATTGACCAGAGTTGATTTACCAGAACCTGTTGACCCAATAAAGGCCACTGTTTGACCAGCTTCTGCTCTAAAACTAACGTGCTCAATAACTGCCTCCGAATTTGCCGCATAGCGGAAGGTCACATCCTTAAATTCGACCTGACCTTTGAGGTTTTCATCAGCCAGCTGCACTTGAGCAGGGTTTTGGATAGACGAATGCAAATCTAAAACTTGATTAATCCGCTTAGCAGAGACCATAGTTCGGGGAAGAACGATGAAGAGTGCTCCCATGAGAAGGAAGCCCATGACAACCTGCATGGCATAAGACATGAAAACAACCATGTCACTAAAGAGAGGCAGACGGGCTGTCGGAGCAGCATCGTTGATTACATAGGCCCCAATCCAGTAAATCGCCACACTCAAACCACTTGAAATTCCCATCATGATGGGGTTTAAAATAGCCATAAGACGGTTGACAAACAAATTCAAACGTGTCAGCTCATCATTTGCTGCTGCAAATTTTTCATTTTGGTAATCTTCTGCATTGTAAGCACGAACAACACGAATACCTGTTAAACTTTCACGAGTGATACTGTTCAGTTTATCAGTCAGACTTTGAATCAAGGACTGTTTTGGAAAGGCTAACGTCATCAAAACGGTCGTCATCAAAACATTGACAATCACTGCCACGAGTACGGCCCAGAGCCAGTATTCTGAATGACCTAAAATCTTCCCGATAGCCCAGATAGCCATAATCGGACCACGCGTAACCACTTGTAAGCCCATGGTAATCAACATCTGAACTTGAGTAATATCATTAGTGGTACGCGTTAAGAGACTAGGAATAGAGAATTTCTTAATCTCTGTCTGTGAGTAGTCTAAAACTCGATTAAAAATATCACTTCTCAGCCTACTAGTATAAGAAGCAGCCACTCGGGAAGCAAAAAATCCAACTGCAACTGCGGATAAGAAGGCTAGAAAGGACATTCCCACCATCATGCTTGCCGGCTGCCATAACTGATCCAAGTTGGTTCCCTGAGTTCCTAGTAAATCAGTGATTTTAGAGATATAGGTCGGCACTTCCAACTCTAGATAAACCGAAAAGCAGGTAAAGAGAATGGCTAGTAAAATCATCCCCCATTCTTTTCCACTAATTCGTTTGGCTAATTTCTTCATTCTCTCCTCCTATTCCCTTGATATTTTCCTGTAGTTGACCGAGAACTTTCTCAAAAATCAGTAATTCATCTTCATCAATGCCTTCCATCAACTGCTTGTCTATGCGTTCAAAAAAGGCCTTAATCTGCTGCATTTGAGAACGCGATTTGTCCGTCAGACGAACAAACTTTGCCCGCTTATCGCTAGGACTCGCCTCCAATTCCACCAAACCATTTTGCACCATACGCTTGACCAAATTACTAGCAACAGACTTGGTAATATTGAGTTCCTGCTCGATATCTTTAATCAAGACCAAGTCTTGGTTTTTCTCACGATTATCCAAAAAACGCACAACCTGACCTTGAGGCCCACCCATAAATTCAATACCACAACGTTTGGCTTCCTTTTGCACCATCAGGTGAATCTGATGACCAAAACGCTTAAAGACTAACATCGGTTTATCCATACTAACTCCTTTCTAACTATCACATTTAGTTCTCCTAGGAACTAAATAAGTTTTCATGAGAACTATTTTACCACTTTGAAAAGAGATGTCAAGAAAAAAGTTTCCTAGAGAACTATTTTCTTGATTAAAAAAATCCCAAGTGATTTTCTCACTTAGGATCATGTTTTCTAGGTTAAATTAGAATCCATCTACTTTTAAAAACGCTATTACATATATTTACATCAAATTCCTATATCTTATAAAAACGCTATATTTTCAGCTTTAAAATAATTGGTTTTACATCGATTTACATAAGTTTACGGCATTTTTGCCCCTTTTTTGCCCCCTCTCCATCTCATACATCTGCAATGAATGCAACACGAGATCACGATATTTCCAAGTTGATACTAGGTACTCAATGGTTTCCTGGTCCTCTATCTTGCACTCCATAAGAAGTAATAGCTTGACTGTATACTCATTTTTCAAAATCGGCGCCTGGTAAGTCACATCCACCCAATGCTCAAAACCTAAGTCTGTCTGCTCTACGCTTGCAAGTTTAATGTTCAAAATGTTCATGTTTTCTTCCTCCTTACTTATCTATTCGTAAAAAAATAAAAAAAGTAGTGAAAAAATCACTGTTTTTCTACTTTCAGAGCAAAATAAAGATATTCAAGCGAAAAAAGAACACTCCTAACCCTATATTTATAAAGGTTTTTCAGAATTTCAAGCGATTATCAAGCGTATTTCAGAGCAAACAAAAAAACCGCAAGCCTAAGCCTGCGGTGAAAGAACATTTTAGAAAGTTTCCTTTCTATTTATTTTGTAGTAATGAGCCCGTTAGGCTCTACTGTGAACTCTGGCTTATCTGCCATGCTGCCGTCTGGTTTGAGGTAGTACCAACCGTTGCCTGATTTGATGAATTGATTTGATTTCATGTCGCCATCTTTTTCATCAAGGTAGTACCATGTTTCACGGTATTTCACCCATCCTTTAGCCATACGACCGTCTGCCTTGAAATAATACCAGTAATTACCGATATACATCCATCCTGTAACCATCGCGCCACGCTTATCAAGATAGAACCAGTCTTTACCATCATTAAACCATCGATTAATTAGGCAATAGCCACGTTCATTAAAGTAGAACCATTCATTGTTGATTTTACCCCAAGAATTAGTTGGATAAGAGCCATCTGACTCCTCCCACCACCAGCCTGTTTCATTGCGTTTCCAGCCAGCTTCAGTAGAGATACCGCCTTCGATATCATTTTTAAATTGTTCACGACTAATGCCCCATTTTGCCAAGTAAGGGTATGGATCCACATGGTCTGAGTGGTTGTTCGGTTGGTTATTCGTGCAATACTCGTGCGTTTTAATTCCAGCTAAACTTCCTGTATCAAGGGTCTTCGGCAGACCAGCTTCGTCTGCAAGATTTCTCAAAAGTTCAACATAGAGCTTGTAATCACGCATGAACTCTTCTTGTGTTTCATGACTCTCAATCAATTCAACTGCTGCGTAACTCTCAGCATTCCAACCGCCCCCAACATCCCAACTTCCGTTGTTTACAGGGCCGACCTGCATAACACGTCCATTCCCTACAACGTGAGAGAAGAATCCAAGTTCAGGGTCCTTTCTGTAGTGGTAGTCTGCCTCGTTCTGAACAGTTGAATTACGGTTCCCAGTAGAGTGGGCATGTACCTGTCTGTAAGGTTCATAGCCTACTCGTGGTAAGTCTGTGCGTAGTCTGCTTGTATCAATATCCATACTTAATCCTCCTTCGGATTTTCATACTCAAGTGCTTGCTTGCTGTCGGTCAGACCACTTGTTGTCGGGTCATTGACCACGCCCAACAATACAAGGATATACACGAATGTATTCACACCGTTCTGGATATTTTGAGGGATATCCAATCCGAATTGCTGAGCCATCAAGAAGATAGCACCAAACAATGCAATCAGTGTTACTTTGTTTTGTAATCGTAGTTTCCAGTTAATCATATGTTTTTCCTTTCTATTATGGCAAAGTAGTCGGCCAATCTTCGTCAGTTATATACGAGACGGCACTGACACGGATATCTCCGATATCTCTGTTGGTTGGGATTTCCTCGTTGAAACTGAATTGGATATAGTTTGCGTCACTCTTTCCGCCCAAATACCAGATTCCATACGGTTTTCCTGAATCGCTATAGATACTCCCGATTAAAGAGCTTTCACTTCTAAAACCTTCTGGAATGCCTCCAGGATTTACCACCTTTACTCCTCGATCTCCAGTGCTATGGTGACGAACGAATCCCGGCCCATTTCTTCGAATGATCCCGAACCATCCCCACATAAGGCCTCCGAAATTATAAGAAACTAAGTTATTTACACGTCTAATCTTAATAAATGATGTTCGGCTGCCATCAGTTAGTTTTGAAACTGATTTAAGGGTTATCCAGCCGGTGTCACCGATTAAAACTTTCCAACCCGTATTACCACTACCCTTTGCCTTTATCCACTTGAGGGCTCCATTCGTCACGTTGACATCCACATAGGTCGTCCCGATTTCGGCAGTGATACGGCCTTCTGGTGAGCCTGTACCACGGATTTCATGACCTACGTTCTCTGGTAGTGGCAGAGTGACCCTGTTGCCTCCTGTGATACCAAGAGTATTTCCTGTTAGAGTTAATTGAGGACTTGGTTTTTGATTCAGAGTTTTAACATCACGGCCAATCGCTTGAGCGAATTCCTCTAAATTGCTCATGGCTATCACGCTTTCGCTGCATTGTAGGTTGCGACCAAATCAAGATTTGCAAATTCATCGATACGACGGCCAAGATCAGCTAGTTTTTGAACGACTGCGCCTTCAGTGCTACCACTCATTTTAGCGATTTCTTCAGCAATCTCTTTCAGTGTGTCGAGATTTTCAGGAACACCGTCACCTAAAATGTCATTTTTGACAGCAGTTTTAGCCTGTTCAATCAGTTGTGTGACTGTCGCATTGTCAATCTTACCATTGAGCAGTTGCTTCAATTCTTTGATGTCAACTCCGACCGCTTGTGCGAATGCCGTTAATTTCGTTGTGTCCATATTTCTACACCTTTCCTAAATTGTAGTAAAAAAGCAAGTCAGGAATTTCCTGACTCACTGTGCCATCGCTACCTACAGACCTTCCTGCAAGCTGCTTCTTAACTTCCTCTGCAATGTCCAGCTCTTTTAGAGCATGGACTTCGTTTGTGACCAGGTTCTTATCCGATTTTGTGATTCGGATTTGAGTCGAGTCGTCGCTTGGGAATGTATATCCACCTACAGCTACCTCAATTCGATATAATCCAGCAGGTAAAATCACACCCAAATTAAAGGAAACTGCACCATTAGTTACGACTGCTGTTTTGTGTAATTGTTCCTGGCCTCTCGTCAACGTGATAGATGCCTCTTGTCCTTCAAGATGTGGAATAGGCTCATGATTTTCATCAAGCAAAGAAAAGGCAAATGTGGAAGCCACATCGCCTTGCTTAACTAGAAATCCACCGTCCACTTGTTCGAGATTGGTTGAATTAAGAACATAAGTCATTCTTTGCTCCTTTCTCGTCTTCAACTAAGATGTCGTCCCTAATCTGCAATACTTCAAAATTGTTGTACAAGTGGTCAATGTAGCCATTACCACCCAAAGCCTTGTAGCTATTGTGCATGTTCTCGACCACATAGAACTCATCCTTAGTAGTAAACCCACGTCGGATGGCCCTGCGAATATCACGATCAAGACGCATCCTCATCGTAACAAGGTGCGCCTCGTCGTGTAACTTCAGCTTCTCTTGGACTTCGTCAATTTTGGCGTTGCTGTCGCATGCAGTTTCTTGGACATCTTTGATTTTACCTTTGACATCATTCAATTCCGAAATGATTTGGTCTGTCTGTTCCTTGGTTTTCTTCGGCATTTTATAGCCAAGCCAAGCCACTACGATTGGTGTGGCTACTGGTAGCACGTTCATGAAGAAATGTTCTGTTTGCTGTAAGATGTCCATTTAACACCTCTACTCTTTTGGTTCAAACTTCCATGCTGCGCCTGTTCCGTCAAGTTCAAGGCGACCGTTACGGGCAAAATCACTGACTGGTTCACCGTTGTAAGTAAATTCACGGTTAAGCTGAACCAAGACACGCTTGCCTTCGCCGTTTACTTCCGCATGATTAGGGTCTTCGATAGTAATCAAGTCATGTGCCATGTAATGCTTACCAACTTCAGCAAGTGGAATCAACTCTACCAATTCCTTGTAGTTGGTTCCATAGGCGATTGTCTTGCCTGCTACTGCATTTAAAACGACCGCATGGATAATCTTCCCGTAGCGGTCTGTCTCTTCTTTATTATGTTTAACTGCTTCATCTGTAGCAGTTTGCTTCGCTTTGGTTTCAGCAAGTTCATGAGTCGCTTCTTCCAATTTTGCTTGTGTTTGAACGATAGCGCTCGCCGGATCAAGTTCAGCTTTGACCACATCAAGAACAGCCTGGATAAGCACTTCTTGACTTTCATGCGTACGGTCACCAGACAAGCCAGCTTGCTCGTAGCTATAGCGTTGGCCATGTTCTTTCTTGATAGTCACGATAGTGACGTTCTCAGGTTGACGGTAGTAAGGGGCATTTGCTAGTTCGTATGTTTGTGTCATGTTCTATTCTCCTTTTTGCATTTTTGCTTTTGTTTCTTCGAAAAGTTCTTTAAGTGCCTGGTCGTATTCCAGCACCTCATTCATTGCTTTTAATTCACTTGTCGCGAGTTGATAAAACGCCTCATTTTGAGCTGATTCCAACTCACTTTTGGCCAATTTAGTTGCTAGCGATTGTAACACTAGCTGGTTGATTGCTTCATTCATGCTATTTTCTCCAATTTCTCCAATCGTTGATTTAATTCTTGAATTGCTTTGAGAGCCATCGTTGTCAATCTGAGATTGTCTAGATTCAGTGTGTCACCATTCTCATAGACGAGTGTAGGGTCCACTGCTTGAACCTCTTGAGCAATCAAACCAATCTTCGTGTGTGCTTGCCGTGGTCTATCCTCTTGCTTCTTCCAATCGTATTCCTTGAACTGGAATTGTTGGATATAATCAAGAGCCTTGCGCTTACAGTCAACAATGTTTTCCTTCAGACGGATGTCCGAAAAGCTTTGTTTTATAATGGCCCACAAGCCATATGCAGTACCATTATATGTGTAGTAAATGTCGTTTGGTGCGTAATCTAACGCAACAGTGGATTGCCAGAACCCTAATGTTCCTGTTGTCACACTTCCTACTTTGCCTTTGCCTGTTTTTAGCCAACCAATCCCTTTTGTATTGATGTAACCTTGTACAGTCATAATAAACTCATCTGTATCGCGAGCTGTATCCCCTTGTGTTATATCATCGTCCTTGTAGACGAATAATCCATAAGGGACATTCTCACCTCGGCCAGAAGAACCAATGAACTGGACACCCAGACCATCCTTTGAGTTGACGGCCCTAGGCACATTTATCTGCAAACCACCATTGACGGTATCGAACGAACCATATTGTCCAAGATTTATCCTTGTGCGGCCTGTTAATGTAGTACCTGTAATGGTCCCACCGTAGATCCTATCTCCGCTTAGCGTTCCTGTTGTTATTTGACTTGCATCAATCGAAATACTGCGAACACGATTAATAAAAGCCTGTTTCGCAAATAACAGACTTAAATAAGCTTCATTTGCTACAAGTTTATTGAAGAGAGCTTGGTCCACCCTCAACTTGTCAGCAGTAACGGCTTCAGCATCTAATATCGTAGTCGTGACCGAACCTGCTTCAAAGTTAGCAGTCTTTAACTTATCAACCATAGCCGACTTGATAACTGCCTTATCAATCAGAGTCTCGCCAGTTATGTGGGTCAGTTTTCCGACAAATCTGTTATGGCCATTAGCGCCAAGATTGATTCCTGAAATCAAATCACCCGCACTATTGATGTTTTGAACCGACCATGATCCTGCCAGTTGACTTTGAACCGAGCGAACCGCTTCGGACATATCATCAAATTGACTAGCTTTGTATCCGTTCGTTTGAGAAGCACGAACAAGCATTATCTCTTTAATTTCAACCCAGCCATTTTTGGCTAAGTAAATATAGAGTGGATATATATCGCTATTCCCAAACTCAAAATCTCTGCTGATAGTGTACGTTTCGTTGAACTCTTGCCAACTGCTTGAGACTGCAGTTGAGCTTGTGGCTATATCTGAGGCAAAAGCTGTTTCATTCGTTCCGTGATTTTTAGCAACAACCGTGAAATTATGGTCTAAACGTCCCATAATGCGATACTTAAAATTAAGAGTATATGTCTCACCTCTAGCCAATCTATCGATGTAAAGTGGTAGTGTGAATCCTGCGAATGTATATCCTGAATTACCAGTGCATCGAATGGTAAATATACCGTTATTCACGAATACTCTCTTGGTATTGCCTTCGTTGACAATCGTATGCCTATCCATTGACTTCGAGCGAACAATTAAGTTATTGTCACTTCCAAGACTTTTAGCAACTTCAACCTGAAAAAGTTGGGAAGTTAGTGCCATGCGAGCGACCTTATTCGAGATGTCATTCTCACTGCTACCGATAATCCTCTCATATAGCTGACTAGTCTCTCTGACTCGCTGGAAATCCGTCTGATTGACCTTGCCAGCGATTTGCGATGTAATGCTTGCGAATTGGCCATCTACTGTCTGCTTATATTGAGCAATCTTTGAGACAATATCATTGTTAGTCTGCGTACTTATCGCACTAAATCGACGTTCAAGACCTCTCACATCCTCCTGATAAGTCGATTTACCTACATAGTCCCTTGCGACCAACTCACGGACTGCGCTAACTTGACGAGCGCTCTCGTCTCGTGCATAACGCTGCAATCTCTCTTGTCGCTGACCATTTTTATTGACATACGTTTCAATCGCACCAAGCTTGGTCAAGATACCGTCTGCAGTGTTTTTGACTTCATTCAGCTTAGTGCCATACTGAGTCTTGAAGGCTTCAATCTGGCTAAGAGCATTTTGAGATGATTCTTGTAGATTAGTAATATCTGCTCTTGCTCGCTCACTAATTCGTTTCGCTTCCTGAGCGAGGGAATTACTTGCGCCAGCACTTCGTAGGGCCTCTTCAGCCCTGCGCTTGGCTTCATTGATTGCTGCATTGTCGAACGACTGGAACTTCTTGTCGATTTCACTTGAGATTTGACGTTTGACTTCTTCGGCTTTTGCTTTAGTAGCATTCAACTCATCTGTGAACTGATTGATCAATTCTTCTTTTTTTCTGTCAAAAGTCAAATCAGCATTTCTCAGTTCTTTAGCAATCTGAGCATCGACACTACCTAACAACCCTTGTGTTTCATTCTTTAATGCGTCACTGACCATGTTGCCAATCGCATTCGCAAGCCCGGACTTAAACTGGCCGAAACCGATAGATTTCAGCTTCTTAGCCATTGGAGAATAGGTGTATTTCGCAATCTTCTTACGAACATCAAGACCAAATCCCTCATGGTAAATGCTGACAACATCGAACATCTGGACAAGTACGTCACTCTGACCGACAACCTCAATTTCAAGGCTATCTTCCATCATGTCACATAATGTTGTTCTGAAATACTGCTCACCGTATTTACGGAGGCTTGCTTCATCTTTTACGTCCTGATCATTAACCTCAACCACATCTTCATAGATTTGATTGTACTTGTTAATGAGTGGACTTTCGATAGTGACTGAGTAATGCTTGTCAGGTGATTTCTCTCCCTCACCTTTAATGTTCGTTTTAAAAGTGATACGCGTCCTCAAAGACTTCGTTGAGGTCTTGTGTTGATAGCTAGACAGGTTTTTCTTGTACATAAAAAGCGATTCATTTTCCGAACCGCCATTTTTTAAAAGTCGAACCTGGTAGCCATGTCTGACTAAATCCCCACCCCATTGACCAAGGATAGAGTGCTTGTCTTTCGCTAATACCTCCATAGCATTCTTAGAATCGATATTAAAGGTATGTCTATCTTCGATATCAGAGAAGAATGAAAATGGATGTGTTCGAGTAATGCTTCCTGCGAACCTACTTAAAGCAGACGTTCCAGTCTCTCTATCAAGATTAATGGCATTTACAACGTAGTTGTTTAGAAGACTAAAAACTTGATTAGCATAGACTTGGATATATCCTTGTTGTTTTTCAACCTCAAAAATATAAAAATCCTGCTCGCCATGAAGGTCATCAGCAGTTAGGAACGTCTCTTCTTTCAGCAATTCCCATTTAGGATCAGATGTAGGAAATCGAAACGTTAATTGATAGGTATTGTTATGCTCCTGGACGATTTCGTCATTGTATGCCTCATTTAAAGGCATATTGCCATTTGTAAGGTAAATCATAAGATGTACCTCCAATTCGGTCTGATAGTGACCTTACGAACCGCGCCAGTAAATACAAGACCGCTATTTCCTACAGGCAATTCAAAGAACCCTCCACGTTTTCGTAAAGTATTTTGAATAGCGCCCTCGGCATTATAGATATTTTGTTTTTTCTGTCTGCAGTCGATCATAGCTTTACGAGTAACCTTCAGATACATTGTTTTCTTTCCAATCGTTAGCGAGATATCCCCATCTCCCTCAATCTCAATCACTGGCTCGCTATATACTGAACCTGGATTATTGATAGTACCATTGGCAGTAAATACGAGTGGCTCGACTGATTTCTGGTAACGGAACGGTTGCATATCTAACTTAATTGCCAATTCCCAACCATACATACCTCTTACAGCAATTTCCGTATCTAGTAAATCAGCATAGAAAACAGCATCTGGTTGATAACTAAATTCCAGTTTATTATCAACTGGTTTAAATTTTTCAACGAGTGTTGCTAAATCCGAAAAACGTTCAAAGAATATCCTAATGGTTCTATCGTAATTTTCAAAAGCACCATCGATGATATTGTAACTTCCGTTTGTACCGTAAAGTTTTATCTGCTCTGAGAAACGAGGGCTTGCATGGATTGTTCCAAAGTCCATGACTACACAATGTTTCAAATCAGCAGTTGTAAAATCATTCACTTTTAAATAATTTGACATCACAATCCCTCTCTTCCTATGATATTTCCTTGATAACGATACGAGTTTTCAGCCATCATCTTACCATCAAGATACGTATTGAAATCTTTTTCTAGCAATTTACCCAGGAGATTTTCTACACTAGATTTTAAATCAACCAATTCTCTCACGATAGCTTGGTCTTGATTGGTCATATTGTTGACTGTGTAGATTGTCTTAGCTTGTTCGTTTGAACGATTATTGACATTGATATCTCTGATACGACGTGTTAAATGAGAAAGTTTGGTATCTTCAAAACCAATACCCTTCTCATAGTTTGGCATACCCAAACGATTCATCAACGTTCTAGTATCACCGGCTTTCATGACCTTGGTTCCAGGTGGTAGTGGTAAGGTTACGTTACGAGCTTCCGGAATAAACGAAGTTCCGTTAGGTAGTGTAATTAATTCCTTGTAAAGTGTCCCTCGTTGGTCGTTGACCATCGCAAGACCACCAGGGTGGTTGTCCGTACCTTTAGCATGTTTTTGTGTGAAGTGTCTTGTGATTATATCTATAAACTTAACAGCAGGCAATGAAATGATAGCATTCCAAACTGCGCTGATTACTCCGCCGGTATTATTAGTAGCATTGATACCTATCGGACTATTTTGTTTGACTGCATTTACTGCATTACTCGCAGCACTTGCCTCGCTTTGTGTCTTATTAGATGCATTGATATCAATTGGAAAACTTTGTCTGATTGCATTCACTCCAGCACTTGCAGTAGCCGAAGGGTTTCCTGTCAAATCAACAGCGTTAATATCAATTGGTTTTAATTGATAAGGAGAGTTAACGCTAAGTGTAGCGGATTGTGAAGCACCTCCTGTTTCATCAGTAGCGTTAATACTGACAGGGGAGGTTTGTGCAGGCGAGTTTACACTAGCTTGTGCACTTGCTACTGCTTCTGCAGTTTTATCTTCTGCTTGCAACAGTTTAGGTGCCGGGAATAAAGCATTCCAATAGTTCAAACCAATATTGGCATTGTTCAAAGTGCTTGTAAAGTTAGAAGAATCTGCTGTTAGGTTCTTAACAAATACTGACGCTTCATTCCATAAAGATAGACCAGCTTTGGAATTTGCTACTTCTGTTTGGAAGGATTGACTGTTTGCTAGGAATTCTTTCTGAGCTGGTTGCAGTGTATCGTATTCACTTAATAGTTTCGTTGCCTCAGTTGCACTATTAATGACACTCTCATTCTTTAAGAAGAGTTCTTTAATATGAGCAGGCATACTATTCCATGCTTTTAAGTTACTTTCGCTATCAAAAATAGCTTGCAATCCTGCTTGGTTTTGGACAATGACTTGTTTCTCTTCTAATGTCATTTCAGACCATTTGCCAGATTCAACGAGCGCTTCTGCAATTGTTACTCGAGCATTTGAATTTAAGTCGGCATTCTTAGTAATAAATTGCAACTGCGCCCAACCTTCAGCAGATTGAGTTGCTTCTCCAATCACTTCTTTTACGTTTGATTTAATCTCAAAATTGCCATTCTCGTTAATATTCCCGACAAGTAAAGACCAAGCGTCATTCGCTTCTTTGGTTTCCTTACTCATTTCGCTAGTATACTTGGCTAGAATACTATGAGACTCTCCCATCTTTTGAGAAGCTTCTGCAGCTTTTTGACCAATAAATTCATAAGATAAGCCGTATTCCTCAAGTACTTTTTTAGCTTCTTCCCAGTAATTCCAATTTTGACCACTTCTTGCTTTTAATTTTGCGTCAAGATTCTGCATAACTTGATAATACTTAACACCTAGCGCCTCCATAGTCTGTTGATGGTTTGTTTCTAGAGTTTGAAGTTTCTTGTTATAACTTTCTTGGTCAAGAACTTTACCGTCTAAGAGTTGTTTTAACTCGTCTTTTTGTGTTTTGTATAACGCATTCTCATCATCAAGAGCCTTTTTCAAAACATCTTTAGCATGATGTAGTTGAGTTTCATTTAGAGTATTAATCTCTCCATTTAACGCTTGAATTGCTGCTTTCTGCTGTTCGCCAGACAATTCCATCATAGAGATTCTAGCTTTTATCATCTCTCTTTGGTTGTTTAAAACGATTTCTTTTTCTTCTTGAGAAAACTTGCTAGCATCTCCGTTGTGACGTTTGTAAATATCGCTAACCTGATTAGCCATTGCGTCGGTATTTGAAACAACTTGCTCATTTTTTGCTTTCATATTAGCGATTGCTTCATCACTGATACCCCACTTTTTAGCTAGTTCTTCCATACGCTTACTGGCTTGTTCTGCTCCTGAAGCAACTTCTTCATGAAGCTTTCTAAATGATTCAGATACCTTTTCAGCATCCCCAGCGTGTGTTCCGAAATTAGCAACTGCAGCGCTTGTTTCATCTACTTTGGTTTGGAAATCTCTTAGGTCTTTAGTTGCAGTGTCGCTCAATTGCGAACCGAACTCTTCTGTCTTGATTCTTGCTTCGTCTTTCTTGTTCCCTAAGTAAACAAGTCCTGCTGCAAGTAATGCAGTACCACCTACTAATAATCCGATTGGATTTGCTAAAGCACCGAATGCGCCAGATAATGCTCCTGCGTTAGACGCTGCACCTGCTGCTGCAGTTTCAACTGCTCCTGCTGCCCCAGCAAATGCTTTCATCGCGCCTGCTGCAAACTTAAAATCTTTTAAATACTTGAGTGAACCACTCAGGTACCCAATTCCTCTAGATAGACCACCTATAGCTTTAATAAGACCACCGATGGTAGATATACCACCACCTAATAATTTTATTGCAGGTCCGACGGCTGCCGCCATCAATCCCCATTTTATGATGTTCTGCTGTTGTTCTCTAGACATGGAACTGAACTGTTTGGCTAAATCTGCTAGTGTGCTTATCCAAGGCTTTGCTGCTTCCAATCCGTCTTTTAGTGCATCTAATAACGGACCTCCAAATTCAATTGCGACATCTGTCAATTGGTTCTTGAGCATTTGAAGTTTGGATTGCATTGTCTCGTAACGTTTATTCGCTTCGTCTGTTAATGCAGTTCCTTTTTCCCATTCGCTATTCGCTAGTCCAACTGCCTTACCCATTGTTTCTGCAGCAAGACCCAAAGATTTTAACATGTTCGATTGTCGGATACCTGTTAGACCAAGTTCGTCCAAAATCTTGTTGGTGTCTTTACCTTCTTCTTTAGCCCTACCAAGACCTCTAATGAAATCTTGCAAAGCCTCAGCAGGTTTAGTTCTCCACTTTTCTGCGAACTGGTCTGCAGTTGTTCCTGCAGTTTCAGCATAAAGCCTTAAATCATTTCCACCCTCTGACACTGCTTTTGAGATAGCAGTCAGAGTTTGAGTCATGGCAGTACCTCCTGCTTCGGCTTCAATACCGACCGAACTCATTGCAGTTGATAAACCTAAGATTTCAGGCGTAGTCAATCCAGCTATTTTACCTGATGCTGCAAGACGATTGGCCATGTTAACAATATCGCTTTCAGTTGTTGCGAAATTATTCCCCAAACCAACGACGGTTGCACCGAATTTAGCAGACCAACTATCAAGATCATCTCCTGAAACTTGCATGATATTACCGATTTTAGCGATGGATGTTGCAGCTTCTTCGGCGCTCAAGTTGGTAGATACACCAAGGTTAATCATGGTCTTTGTGAAACCTTCGATTGATCCAATCGGTACACCCAACTGCCCTGCTGCTTCAGCGACTGCAGCAATTTCCGTAGCACTAGCCGGCATTTCTTTCGCCATATTCCGAATACTAGCGCTGAGTTTTTCAAATTGCTGAGGTGTTCCGTCTACTGTTTTTTTAACACCAGCAAACGCACTCTCATAATCGATCGCTGCTTTCAAAGCTAATCCTGCTCCAGCTACAATAGGAGCGGTTACTCCACGGGTTAAAGCAGAACCAAAACCAGATACGCTCTCACCAACATTTTTGAATTTATTACCCAATTCTTGAGCGCTTTTTCCAAATTTAGTGAACGCACTATCATCTATGTAGGCTTGCCTCATTGATTTGGCTAATTCTTCATAGCGATTTTTCAACTCAGCTACTTTAGCAGCAGTTGCAGTCATACTAGTACCGGCTTCAAGCAATTTCTTTTTCTGCTCATCACTAGCCGTAGAGACATCGACAATACTAGCTTTTAATTCATTGTATCGTTCGCTTTGAGAACTTAACAACTTTTGGTAATTTCCCAAAGCAGAACCAGTCTGATCCATAAGACTCTTTAAGTTAGTGACATTCTTGCCAGCGCCCTTAAAATTGTTTTCCATAGCTTTCAGGGAATTATCAACGCCTTTTAAATATGTCTTCAACCTTCCAACGTTCGATTGGAAAGGAGCGACATCTAAAGTAGCGGTTGCGACTAATTCACCAATATTACTTGCCATTTACTCTCCTTTCTAACCAAAAAGGAATGGAAAGGCCTTATCAAGGGTAGTCTCTTCTTCCTCTTTGCTATTTTTTATTTCTAAAGCCTGCACCATCAAATCAAAGTCTGATAAACGCATGCTCTTAATATCATGGATTGTATATCCTTGACTCATTAACGATTGAACCCAAGCTAACAAGTTTTCTTGCGCTTGTTTGGGTGTCAATCCTTTTTCTTCTTTTTTCCCTTGGTGGTCTCTTTTTCTTCTTGCTTGCCACCTAATGCAGCTAAATAAAGATCATTCAAGGTTTCAAGAGTTTCAACACTTGCAGTTTTTAAATCTTCTGCAGCAAACTGCTCACCGTACATCTTCACAAACATATCAAGATATGCTTCATTCAATTCACGATGTTTAGCTGGATTTAGTAAATCCTCTTTCACTTCATACAAAGCAGTTTGACGAACTTGGTGTTCTAATGCCAGTAAATTATCTTCGACATTTACATAGTCTTTAGAAAACTCTTTTAAAACACCGGCTTTTTTAAATTTAATTTCAAACATTCTTTTTCCTCATAAATAATAAAGGCTTGGAAAACCAAGCCTCTCATTACTGTTGTTCTAGTGTTCTTGTTGTTTCAGCGGTAACTGCTAATTCTGGACTAGCACCGCTTAGGCCTTTGGGAAAACCATCTCACGGAATTTAGTTTCTTGGAACTCAGGATTATCTTCACGACCGACGATAAGTACCAATCCTTCTTCTTCGTTTCCACGGGCTACGAAGCTTCCTGAAACTGTATCGTTCTTAGGATCTGGTGAACCATCTTTAGTTTCGTAATCCATACCTGGAAGAGAGAATTTACCTTTAAGCAATCCGATCCAAATTTTCTTCCCATCTTCTCCGGTCGTTTTGAAAAGACAAGCGATGTCTTGAGGAGTAAGTTTCTTGCTATACTTCTCAATTCCGCTTTCCACTTCAATTCCATAGAAATCCTTGCGAACATCACTTGGTAGATCCAACCAAGCTACTTCAAGAGTAGTACCTGTGATACCAGATGACAATACAACGTATGGTCCATCATCCGCAGTAATTGTTTTCAATTCGTTTGTGATATCAATCTTTGCAGTTTTTAAACCAGGGATTTTTTTAGTAGTTGGAACAAGATTTTTATCTGTTACAACACCATACTCAAATCCACTCAAACCAAATTTTACTTTAGACATTTATTTAATTCCTTTCTTTTTCGAGATCTTCCCAATCAAAAAAACGATATTTTCGGACATTCATTAATAATCCAATATCGCTATCCATGTATCGGGGTTTCTCGTTTGCTGTGTAGCGTTCAAAGCCGCCACGTTCTAGTACCGTATCCAATCGTTTGTTGATTTGGTCAGCTTGTTTAGCGTTCTTGCACCAAAAATCGATTGTGATACGTTGTTCCATCGCAATTACTCCATCATCTGCATACTCGTGAGCTGTTTCGTATGTAGAGTAAATTCTCGCAAATGGAGCGAGTTCTTTTTGTTTCATGTTGATTGGTTTCTCAGGAATATCATAAGTAAAAATACCCTGCTTATATTCCTTTGGAAACGCCTTGCCTCTGAACTGATTAAACAATTGACTCAGAGGTTCATCTGCTATCAAAAGTTTATACGCTTCTGTTTCAGCAATCATTTACCTAATACCCCCTTCATCTTTTGTAGATAGATTTCTTTTGCACGAGGAGTCATTGCATTTATTGTTTTTTCCTCAAATCCTTGAGACTTTTGATAAATTGTTCCGTCATCTGGAAATCTTGCGCGCCAACCTGTTGCGCGACCATATCCGATATCTTTAGATGGTGCATCGCCACCGCTCTTGAAGTTACTTATTTTCACATCTTCCTTCATTCTATAAAGAGTTTCTTCTTTGTAGACCGGAGTATTAGTTTCAAGTTCTTTTTTGAACTCTTGAGCCACTTCAATTACAGCCTCACGAGCAACACGAGGCGCTTTTGCTTCAAGTATCGTAAGATTTTTAAGGCAAAGATCCAATCCTTTCGTCATGACATCATCACCCCTGCGATTAAATCAAACTCTTTATTCGCATAATCTCGTTCGATTGCAACGATCTGATACTCACATCCATCAAAGTCGATATGGCAAGAATTATCAAAAGGTAGTTTTGGGAGATGACGAATCAAAAACGTTTTAGTATCTTTATGCTCAAGCAAACCACTTGCTTTCGTCACGGTCGCGCCTTCACGAAAATCCTTAATACTAGTCTTCGATACTTCTGCCCAGCAAGTATACAAGCATTTCTTTTTGAAAGTTAATACTTCCCCATCTTCGTTCTGTTCGCCTACTTTTTTAAAAAAAGTAATACGAACATTCATTTTACGAGTTCTCATCCACTTCACCTCTCGTTCTAAGTTGATGAATGATATTTAAAACACCGTTAGCCAATGGATACCGCATGGTATCCGCTGACATTCCACGGTGTTCATACTCTTCTTTAACTTGCTTCTTTACTGCCAGACGGAATTTCGCATAGCCTTGCAAATCTTTAGGTTGCAAGTCATTTCCGATTGCGAAACAAATTTGCTCTCTTGCTGCTTCAATCATCTCAATTAGCAAATCATCTTCAAAATCATAATCGATTTTACAGTACAATTTAACTTCTTCGAGAAATTCAACCATTTTAGGATCCATTTTCTAACCTCCAATCAAATCAAGAAGATCTTGTTTAAGGCTAGAAGGATTGTAACTAATACCTTTGCTGTCTAGATAAGCCATTATATCTGCTTTTGTACTTGCAGCAGTCGGTTTATCTAACTCGACAGTCGCCGTTCTATTAACGGCTGACAGTGGGCGTGAATGTTACGAAGTAACCAGCTTTCGCGTCTGCTTTCTTAACATCGAAGCGCATAACTGCTTGTAGGTATTGACCGTAGATTTCGTTATCTGCCCAACGGAGACCAAGATCCATACGGTCAGCAAACAACACTGCACGGTTCACATCGCCGACGAATGCTTTAGCTTCGCCTTTAGCACCAAGCGCCTCGTCTGATACTACGAATACTGGATGACCAAGGAACGCTTTACCAGAGGCTGAAACGATTGAATCTTGAAGCAAGTAACGACCGTTCTTATCTTTCAAAGTATCAAGAACTTGGTAGAACGATTGAGAAACTACAAACGATACGTTGTAAGCAGGGTCAAGGTCTACGTTCAAGATTGATTTAATAGCGTCCAAATCCGCTGCAGTTTTAGCTTCAAAGCCTTTAAGGATGTTGCCAATTGCTTCATTGGTAGTGTTAACTTTGATTTGACCAATCGCTTCAGATACAATAGCAAGCAAGTCAACGTCTGCATCATCAATTGATTCTTGAGAAACTGGAATCGCACCACGGTAAGTAGCTACTTCCCATGCTACGCTATCAAAATCTGGTTTAGCAAGTGCAGGATTTTTCTCCAATTCAGCAACACTAATCATCTTAGCAGTCGCACGTTTAAGAATAGGGTATTTACCTGAACCTTTAGTAGCTTTGTGAATTGTAGTGAATTGCTTCAAATCAACAACTGTTTTAACTTCACGAAGTGGAGTAGTAACGATTTCTTCACTAGTTACAGGCTTAGTTTTTTCTTTCTTCAAGCCATCAGACGTTGGGTTGATATCGTTCATCGGGATAAGTACTTCATCTTTGCCTTCAAAACGAAGGCCCTCATTGCGAATGCGACCTTTAGAGCGGATGAACTCATTTACAGATTCACGATAAGATTTAGTTTCTTCTTCAACTTTATGAGCTTGTCCAACAGTTTTTACATCAGAACCAGCTTCTGCAACTTCGTATGACTTCAAGTCATTTTCTGCTTCTGTTTTTTGTGATTTCAAAGAATCAATTTCAGCACGCACTTCACGAGCCTTTTCAAGATCACCTTCGTTCAAAAGAGTTTTCAACTCTTCTGTTTTAGCAGTAATTTCAGCACCAATATTTAAGATTTGTGCTTTAAGTTCTTTCATTTTTTCTTTAAACATACCTTACTTTTCCTTTCTGGGTATAAAAAAAGAGCCTTACAGCCCTTTAAGTAATTCTTCTTTTTCCAAATATAACTTCATTGCTTCAATTTCGTTCTTACGACTCGATTTATTAGCAAAGAAATCATCAATAACTGCTTGTGGCAACATTCCTGTTCCAAAGCTTGCAACAACTTCACGGCCTTCAAAGGACATCACTTCGTCAGCAAAACCTTTTTCAACCGCTTCTTCGGCACTCATGAAAGTCTCGTTTTTCATCATGTCGATGATAACAGATTCTTCAAGGCCGGTTTTAGACACATAGGCATTCACGATGGCTCGGTCACTTGCTTTTAAAGCATTTGACGCTTTTTCCAAATCATCGCTATTGCCTGAAACCCATGGTAATAATGCTTTATGTATCATAATTTGTGCAGTTGGACTCATACGAACCGCATCTGCTCCCATGATTGCGACGCTTGCAGCACTTGCAGCCATCCCAGTCACTTCTACTGTGACACGCCCAGGATAGGAACGTAATGCAGTATAGATTTCGCTTCCAACAGTAACCAAACCACCGTTTGAGTTAACCTCTAGTACCACATCGCTTCCGTCTTCTGGAAAAGCATCAACCACAGATTTAGCACTAACCGCTTCCATCCCGAAATAATCATAAACTTCTTGCTGATTATTCGAGATCAGCGGACCCTTCATCTTGATTCTCTTTGGCATCTCTTGTCTCACCTCCTTTCATTGACTGATATTCTTCTTTTTTATCTAAGAAGACATAGTTCAAATTAGATAGGTAGCGATCCATATTCGGGTCGCTCGAACGTTCTTTACCAAGCTCAATGAGCGCTTGGTTCGGTGTCAATATTTGATTATTTACGAGTTTTACCAACTCATCAACATTACGACCTGTAACGCTACGAGTATCAAATTCAACACGATATTTTCTACGTTCATCATCATCTAGCACTTTTAATCCCAACTCGCTAGTGATCGCATCGAAATAAAAAGGAAGGTCGTTGGTAACGTAATCTTCCGTCAGCTGAGCAACAGACTGGTTTGGACTGTTCACTCCCAATTTAAAGCTAGGGACTCGCAAAGCTTTTGCAATTTGAGCAGTTGAAAAGTTATTTGATGTAATCAACTGCAAGACATTTGTATCAATTTCAAGAGGGGTATACTCTTGAGTATCGTCAAATACAAGCGGACTTCCACCAGTCGAACCTTCACGCATTTTCTCGAAGTCCATACGTGCTTTTTGCCTAGCTTCGCCATTCAACTGAGCGCCTTTAAGCTTGATAATTCCGCTTGAAAAGCCATCACGGAAAAACTTAATTAAGGTGTTAATTCCACCGTTTTGAAGACTGATTTCATCTCCTAAAGATAACAATGGAGAGCGTCCAAGTATCGTGTCGTGACTAAAGAATTTCCAATGGATAACATCATCAGAGTTACACCTTATCTCTTTACCACTCAGCTGGTCACGGAACGTATATATCAGTTCGTGGTTATTGGTTTCTTCAACAGTCGTTTCAGACGGCTTAAAGAATTGAAATTCCATCGCTCTTCCAGTTTCTGGATCTCGAAGGATACGAGAAAATGAATTTCCTGTCAAAATTGTATTGACCGTCATTGCGAATTTCCACTGTCTAGCCGAAGCATTCCCAGTCGCTTTCACATTTAGAAGATAATTCATATTCTCGTCTATCTCAATATTTCCCATTAAATCTTTTTTTAGCAGAGGGAAACGTGCCACATCACCAGCGATAATAGATACTGCAGTCAAGACATCGCTATTTTTTAAAGCAGATATACCAGTATATTCAGGACTTGAATTACCAGAGATGACCGAAGAGATATAATCGTCATAAGATAGTTTTGACGAACCTAAAGATTGAAAAAAAGTCATTTATTTTCTCACCTCCTTTCTAATTCACCCCCTTGTTTTACTGATATACAAGGCTAATAAAATTAAAATCACTCCACTGCATAAGAACCCTGCTACTTGATTTAATAAGAAAAAGCCATAGATTAAAAATCCAAGGCCTATCAATAACAAAATTGTGTGGATATGTTCCAGAATTTTCAAAATAGCGAATCTCCTTCCAAAATTTTCTCATTTGTCCAATAACCACTTCCGTCGAATGGCTCCAGGTAACAAGCAGCATACGCATCTAACAGAGCATCCAGAGGGTCGATTTTATTACTGTTTTTATTTTTATCAATCCTCATACCGTTATTATCAACTCTGGTATATGCATTATTCACTGCCATAGTTAGCAACTGATTTCCACTGTGTTTTATCTTTCCTAAACGAACATCATCACGGAATTGTTTAGTAGGCATATTCAATACCATTGTCGTTTGTGGTATTTGCGTCAAAGGCCATTCAGGATGTCGTTTCTCAATCATGGTCAATAACGAACCGAACTGATAAGGGTCGAAAAATATTCCTTGCAATTCCCAATCATTCTCATAAACCATTTCTTCAATTTTCTCAAGAACACGCTCATCATCGATAACACCACTTTCAAGCGTGGTTATCTCACACTCACCCATCCTTTCCAGGTTGGTATAAGAAACACCGTCTCTCTTCTCTTTTGCTATCAAGCCATATTTAGTAGCTACAAATGAAAAACTATCTGCATACCAGTAGTCATCCATCATGACCATAGGAGAAATGGAGAATAAGTCACTTGACCTACCAACGTCTACACCTAACCAAACTCTACGTTTTTTTGTGTTTGGTTGGTCTATCTTGGCTTTTGCCCAGCTTTCTTTATCCATGTAAGACTCTTCAGATGATTGTCTCCACATGTTGAAGTTTTTAACCAGGACTTCATTTACAGTCCCAGTCTCAAGTGATACCTTCCTACGTTTTCGTAGGTAGTCCATCATCTTGTCACGTAGTGCTTTTACTTCAAGGATTGGATTTGATTTTATCCAGTTGGTTTCATACGCAATCTCTTCTTCGTTGTCTTGTTCGGCAATAAATGCAAAGTATTCATCATTCTCCACTTCTCCATCAAGAACTTTCTCAATGTATGGATATTCGATTGCGTGCATCGGCACATTCAAGTCTAATCCAGCTGTTGAAATAATCAAAATCAACGGATTATCCAATTGCCCTTGACCAGATTCTAGAAGCTCAATCATTTCATTAGTTTTAGATGCAGCAAACTCATCCAAGATGCCTACATACGGTTCGAAACCATCGACTGCACCAGTTTCGCGACTTAATGCACGCACGTAGCTTTCATCATTCAAATTCCGAAGCTCATCACGCACGATTTTAGTGGCTTTTCGAATATCCTCATCTTGAGCCCTAAGAGCGTCTAATTGCTTACGGATCATATCATAAGCGATACGGGCCTGAGAGCGGTCATTTGCTGTACAAAACAGCTGACGGCTCATTGCAGGGTTCCGACCAAATAAAAACTCGTACAGGGCAATCCCTGCAACGAGAATAGTCTTACCATTCTTTCTGGCTAAGCTTATTAGTGCTTTTTTAAATCGCCTGATTGATGTATCAGATTTTTTTCGCCATCCGTACAAACTCGATAAAATGAATTTTTGAAAATCTGCCAGTGGATATGGTTTGCCAGTTTTGACATCTGGGAGCATTTCAATGAAATCTATCGGATTTTTTGCTTTGTCAGGTAAGTAAATATATGGAAAGTCTTCATCATCCATACGCTTCAAATTTCTTAAATGTCGCTTGCAAGCTTTTATAACTTTTTTGCTGGCTATGATTTCTCCACTTACGACTCTTGAAGCATACTGATAAGCTACGTCTTCCACACAATCACCTCCTAACTGCCAAATTTATCAAAAATACTCTCTTTCTTTTCTTCAACCTGTGGCACGAATAACTTCATGCGACTATCCACGGTTAATCCCAATTGCGATGCTGCTCTTGATAGGTTTGTAGTAGCACGCTCTAAACTATACAACATCTTGTTTGGTAGAACCTTACCTTTTTCTGTCTCATAAACATACCCTTCCTTTTGCAATCCACGAGAGATTTCTTTGTAGACTGCATACCAGGTACAGTAGGTTTCTAATACTGCCCGATCTAGATTTCTTAGGGGTAGCTTTCTAAGGTCTTCAATCACACGTTTGTATTCTGCTTTTGCAATTGCGTCGAAGTGTTTTGGTGGCGTTAATTGCAACGCATCCAAACCGTCAGAAGCCTTCTCCTGTATGGTTTTTTTAGCTATTTTTTCTTCTTTCGTCAGATGACTTTTAGTCGTTTCGACTATCTTCATTTTTCGTCCCATGAGACACCTCCTTTACATCATTTTTTACAGTTAAAACATTTCAAAAAGGGAATTTTTCGTACAGAAGAGGGCAGCGTTCCTGTTCCCGAACGTTATATACCCCCGTAAGAAATTGAAGGGGGTATTTCCGTACAAAAACCGACCGATTCCTTAGCAATTCCCTTACCTCAGCTAGCTCAATATCGTTTTTTTATATTAAAATTTCTCTTTATTTTACACAAGGTTGACAATAAAAGAACTAAAAAGAATATCTTTCTTTGATTGCTTTCTTGTCATTACATTTCTTACAACTTGCTTGAAGATTATTTCTATCTAATCGTCTGGACCAATCTTGTTTAACACTGATGATATGGTCAGTCATTGTCGCTTCATCTCCACACATCGCACAAACATAATCAGACTCAAGCAACACTTGCTTACTTGTTCGCTTCCAGATAGATGAATTATAAAACCTCTTGACATCCTTGTCATACTTCCAACGAGTACGATTGTATTCAGTATACTCATTGTTTCGTTGATCATAGTCCACCGAGGTTCTTCTGCCTCCAAATATTGTAAGTTTTTGCGGTTTCATCATTCCCTCTCTTTCAAAGATAACAAAAAGCCACACGTTTGTGTGACCCATTGTAAGACCTCTCATAAGAACAACAGGGCTCGAACCTGCAACCAATAGATTAAAAGTCTACCGCTCTACCACTTGAGCTATGTTCTTACTGCAAGCAGACTACAGACTTGCGTGTTAATTAGTAATCAATTTGAAAGTTTTCCTTTTTTTATTTTTTTGTAGTCATTTAAAACCTCTGAGGGAATCAAACCCTCTAGCTTATAACTTATCCGGAATATAATTAGCTACGCAATCATGCAAGGTTCAGTCGCTACTGCAACCTTCTAATAAGTTAACGGCGATGCCCGGAATTAAACCGAAGGAAAAAACGTAGGAGATAAAACCACTTACCTGTCACCGCTATAGAGGCCGAAGCCTCGAAAATAAAATATAAGGAGTCATCAATCCAGCTTACCGCTCTTGCTGACAATACTATTTTATCATTTAAAATAAGCCATTTCCTAGCAATTTACTTGCAAATGTCTCCCAAAAATTTACGGAAGACAATCAGCTTACCTTTCCGATAGGCTTCCGCAAATTCCAAAGCACCTCTGCTAAGCATGCGATAGAACTCACTTTCAGAATAGCCTAAGTCCATATAGATAGCCTTGTCTGATAATTGGATTTTCATATCCATGTACTTCTTTGCGATAATTTGCCGAACGTGTGGATCCATGATGCAGTTTACCGCTCTCTCAATCTCTACAACCTCTGCCTCTGCATCTACATGTTCGATAACCATATTCTCAGTAGCTGTATTCTTGCCAGTAAATGTCTTTGGTTCGAATGAGTAGGTCGTTGTGATTTTAGGCAAATACTCAGCGCCTGCCATTCGGACATACGAGCGATAACTCTCTAGAACATCATAGACATTTCTCTTGGTGAATTGCACGTCAACCTTTTTTAATAACCTCACAACATCGCTCCTTTATGATATAATAGTTTCAAAGAATAATTCATAAAGAAGGTCAGCCGTGTGCTGGCTCTTTTTTTATATCTCAATCCCAAAGAAAGTACAGATATCTTCCAATGCGTATTTAGAAATACTACTGCCTGTTTCCCACTTAGCTATCGTATCTCTGTGATACCCTAATTTAATGGCTAAATCACTTTGAGTTAATCCCAACTCGCATCGCTTTCTTTTCAGCTTCTCGGCAAAAGGATTTGTCTTTCTTCTCAAAAACATACGAGGGTCAAGATTTAATTTCTCGCAAATAACAAACATAGCTCCGTCTTGAGGCTGTGCTTTTCCACTTTCCCAATGACAAATAGCTTCTGGAGTAACCCCAAAGATTTTAGCAACCTCAACTTTCTTTAGACCTTTGGCTTTCCGCCACAACCGTAATTGTTCCGAAAAATGTTTCCTATCCCTCATGCTCCATCTTCTCAATCAGCCAGTCTAAATTTTTTCTAGCTTTCTTCAAGTCCTCGAGGCCGTTTTTCTTTTGAAATCGTAACATATACTTGATTGCGTTGCCCCAAAAGAAAGCAGACGCTCCAGAAAGGTTCCCAACGAAGTTATGCACAACATCGATAGCCTCAAGACCGTTTGCGCCTTGATAATGGTTTGGTTTGTTTATATTGTCTGTCATTTTAACTCCTTCTCATAAAAATAATATCATTCAAATTCCTCCAAGAGAGATTGTTACTTTGATTTCTGAACTCATGCTTCTTGTAAAAAATCTGATGTTTGTTCAAATAGTAATATACCTGGTTGTAGTGCAGTCCTAATTTTTGTGCGATACCTTTTACAGCCATACCTTGATTGGCTAGTGAAACTATATCTTTGTGAAATATAGTCAAGTCTAAAATCTTACGTTTTCCTAATTTTCGGACACGGTCTCGAACAGCTCTCTCACTACGTCCTAAAATACGAGCCAAGGTCTTGTATGAAAAGCGTTGATAGTATTTTAGAATATAGCTATCATCTGCGTCTGACCATTTGTGGTTAAATTGCAAGTTAGGATTATATTTCTGAAGTTTGGCTAATTTTGAGCGCACAGCTGTGTAACTTCTATCCAAAAACTTGCAAGCCTGTGTTAAATCCTGCTCTTCTCTAGATAGGACGTACCACTCCAAATAATCAACCTCGTCTTCCGTCCATCTACGTCCTGCCATAATGCTTCATTGCTCCATGTAGATAATACGTTCCATCCTTCCGCTTGTTCACGTAATACGTGTACTGCCCATCTGGACTAGCGTAGGAAATCTGCTTCTCTCCTGCCCAACAACCATTGTCTTGCATCATGTGGCAATTCTCAATAATCCATTCTACGTCAGGCATCTAGTAACTCCTTGTTCTCGTAGACGTTGCCGATGATTGTAACATCTAATGAATCTCCATCAAGCAAATCTTCCATTAACACAGAGTCTCTATTGGTAACATGAAAACCGCCTTGACACCATTCTATAATACCTGTGTTTATATACAGGAAATCAGACACTTCATAACAATCTTCAAATTGTACTACATCCCCCTCAAAGATTTCCTTACCGTTCTTGTCTTTGAGTCCTGTTGATTGCATGAGATGAAGGTCATTGTTTACTATCCAGTCACCAGCGACTGAATCCTCATCAATAATCCAAATGTTGCCACCACCAACCATAACTTCGTCTGGTTGATACATACGATTTAATGAGCCACCATCATACGCTCTAAATTTTGGTGCTTCCATTTTACAAATCCTCCTCTTTTACGAAAGTACCATTAATCCAACGGCCCTTGCGGTCTTTGATTTCTTGGTAAGCCAGTTCAAAACATTCCTCAAAACTATAACCAAGCGATTTACTGATTGATTTTAGATAACCGATTGAATGCGCTAAATTATATCGACACATTTTCTTGCCGATTAAATCCTGCCTCAATTGAAAACTACTAATCTCAGCACTTAACCATTTAAAGGAATCCATCACATCTTCATTTTCGATGAAACTTACTTCCTCAAAAATCTCCTGCACATCCGCTTTTATGAGCAACGCCAGACCAACAATCACGACTGCACAATCTCCAATGCTGTCCTTGGTTAGCTTCTCATTCTTCTTGAGATAGCCTGCGCATAACTCACCGAACTCTTCACTTAATTTTAAAGACTGCTTATCCAGCCGTCCACCGTTTTCAAGGTCACGGTCAATAAACCATTGTTTTACTTTGTCTATTGTAGTCATCTGTTTCATTCCTCCTTATCTAAAATCCATGCAATATAGACACAAATCAGAGCAAGCATAATGGAATCCGCCAAATTCCCTCTCACTCCACCTAAGATGATAATTTCAAGTATCTTCCAGAGATAGTCCAATACAATAAAATGGACAAATTGGGTTAAGAAGAAGTTATACTTCCCATTAAATCGAACTTTCATAACATCACCTCATCCCCAACTTTCACTTTCTCGTACACGTCCTTCGTAACAACGAACACCCCGTAATCACGTATCGTAAGCGTGTATAACTTGCCATGCCGTCCTTTTTCAACGACCTTACCGAATATCTCACCACCTGCGTTATCTGCCTTATAGATAACTATTGGCTTCTTCTCTTCCAAATCTCGAATCCTGTCCATCTGCCAGATGTTCAATCCAGCAGACAATAAAATCCAAATTGCGATAAAACGTTTCATTCTGTAATCTCCTTATAAAGCAAATTCATATCAAAACCACTCTCGATAAATCTATGTGTGAGTTCTTTGTTAATTCCCATCCCCAGGCAATGATAGACCACATCTACATCGATATCTGCACCTAAATATTTTCTCAAGCGGTCGCGATTATCTACATAAAAGTCGATATTTCGCTTTTGTTGGTGGTAAGGTCTAGCTTTGGATATATCTCTAGTACACCACATCAAAACTTTTGCAATTATGTCCCTCTTTGTGCCACAACCGACAAGAGAAAAGAAAGTATTGGTCTTAGGTATAAGAATTACCTCAAGGTTGCGATTTATGTATGAATCAGGAAAACAATTCAGCAATTTCTGTAATTCTAAAACGAACTGCTCATTCATCACTCAATCTCAATCCCTTCACAATCGAAAACCCAGCCGAAGCCAGCTTCTTCTAGTTCTTTGCGAGTGAATTTAGTTCTAAAAGGATGCCACTCACCGCACCAAAATATTTTGCCATCTTTTTCGCACAAAAATTGAGCGTTGTTCATGTAATTTCTAGTTTTTGGCATGGAAATCCGATACCGCTTCTCTTCCTCGACCTCGTAGCCATCAAGCCATGCACGAGCGAATAATTCGGAGTTGTCCCAATACCATTCCGCAACTCTGTCAGACATGCTTGCGTCTATTGAGTAAGACAATGTATACCCCAGTTTTTTCTGTTCGGTTATAAAATCCGCCACAACCTGCGGAACTTTGACTTTTTCACGTTCAACCATACCTTCAAGTTTTCCTTGTTCGTAACCACTGCGATATTTCATTGAACCGTAGTCGTCCCCTAATTCTTTAAGAATATCATTAAGCCATCTAGTCTGTGTCGTCGGATCAAACCCTCTGATTCGACGAACGACATCTTTTAATTTGAATGGCAACGGTTCTGGTTCGTCTAGTTGTTTCAAGTCTTTCAAAAAAAGTTCAACCATTGAAATATAAGGCACAGGTTCATAAAAAGGGCTGTGTTCATTCCACAATTCTTCATACTTCTCAATCAATTGCTGCTTGTTCATCTTCCAACTCCTTTATTCTCTTCTTCCAGTTTTTCACTTTCTTTTTAAGCAAGTCTCTTTCCTCAGACCTGCTAAAAGCAAGCGATTTAACACACGGCTCAGATAGTTCAACTATCCTTGCCTCCGTTTGCTCGATTGTGCGTTTCAGTCCGTCGATTACTATCTTCTTGTCATACTTCAACTGAACACCTCGTCAAATTTCATGACATCTTCATTCCACTTAAACGGTTCGTGTGCCAATCTAGCAAAACCATTCTTATCAACTCCGTTCGGTCTATCCGTAGAATATTTTAAAAACAATGGTTGCTTACACACATAACATCGAACCGATTTCCAATCTGATCCAACATATCTCACGACACAATCTCCACAAAACGGACACTGTACATCTGTTCTTAGTTTATTCATTTTTTCTCCATTTTTTTACAAAATAAATTCAATGCAACCGTGCAACCGATAGAAATCAAAATCTAAAAAGTAAATTTTAAGAATCCTTATTTAATAAGCTTTCTCTTTATATACTATTATTAAATATACTTTTTATAAAATATCGGTTGTATCGGTTGCATTATATAAAAAACACTTAATAAAACCAGTAATACCAAGGGTTTAGGGGTGCAACCGTTCTTTCGATTTATCGGATGCATATCGGATACATGCAACCGTTCTTTTTTAAAAGTGTATCCGATGCAACCGATAGAAATCAGAAATGCATCCGATCTACTTTTGTATAATTCTCTTAAAACCTTTTGTATTTTTTCCACCAATCCTAAATTGACCTTTTTGCCAATCGGGGTGATTGTCCATGATCATATTGATTTTAGTCGATAGTTTTTTGTCGTTTGAATTCTTATAAAATAGGTTATACATCATCTCTCGAGTTGAAACTTTTTCGAGTTTATGAGAACCTGGTTCAAATCCTTTATCATTCGCAAAATACTTAAACGTGTATTGATGTTGATCTTGGATAGACCAATTATGCCAATTTTTAGGCACTGGCATATCTAAGTATTCAAGTACCTGCAATTCAACTTCATCACGATACATGAACCGTTCACGATACTTATTAAGTTCATTCTCTGTTTCTTCGTCAAACATCAAAGGAACACCAGTTTTATAGATTGTGACAGCCTCACCCCAAATCTGCTCAATTGTTTCGGGTTCGATTTCCATCGGGTGTTTCTTCTGCTTACTGGCATCTGCCATCACAGATAAGAACCGACGTTCCCCTGTTTTATCCTTGAGGTATTCTTTTTGGTTCGTTGTCCTTGCTAATATAAAGTTCTTAGCAAATTCTTCCGTACGTTTCATGTAGGGCTTTCTAAATCTCAAGCTTGTTTTTGAGATGAAGGCTTTTGTTTCAGCAAACGACATCCGATTGCTTGCGACCATTTCATCGTCATTGACAATCAATGATTTCAGCATGATGTCATAATTGTCTTTATTCGCAAAATCAGTCACGGCATCCGTATACCACTCACCACCCAGCTTTTGGAGAAGAGAAGTTTTTCCAACACCTTGACCACCGACCAGGTCCAGAACATAGTCAAATTTAACGTAAGGGTCATAGACTTTAGCAACTGCACCAACTAACCACATTTGAGCGATTTTAGAAATCAAGGGGTTATCTTCGGCACCGAGATAGACCTGTAGCATTTGTTTGATACGCTCACGACCATCCCACCTTCCTGCTGCTCGTTCCATGTACTCTAGAACCGGATTGTAGCTTCTTTCTGAGAAGAAAGTCTCCATACCATCCAGCATGGCTTGGTTGGTAAAGGCTACGCCCAAAACACTTTCGAAATAAACTTTTACAACTGAGTCAAAATTTGAAGGCAATTCCCCTTTTTTAAAAAGGGTGTTGCCTATTTTGATATCTTTAAGGAGTTCGTGCTCTTGTGAAAATTCATTGTGTTTTAAATAAATACTAAGCTGATCATCTGCTTTAAAGGAAAGTAGCACATTACTGGGACTGTTCGATTTAATCGCACCTTTATCCGTTAGTATCATCTTGTCTTGTGAATTAATACTTACAACATTACCAATTGCTCTCACCTCCTATCTTTCTTAATCATACTTTCAATCGTTCGCATCATTTCTTTGTCAGGCAATGGATTTGGACTGTTTGCATTCGCTAATCTAGCCAACTGAACAACAACTTCATCATCAACCGCTCTAAACAAGAGACCACCGACGAATTTTGCTAGTTTGTCATTTCGTCCGCCCTCATCACCAAAACCAAGGGCTATGGTTTCAAAGAGGTCGGTTGTCTGTGTCCGTTCTCTTGTTTGTGAGCGCCTTGCTAAATCCCTAAGACCGTCTTTGCCATCGTATCTATAGCCGTGAGTTTTACCATACTGCTTTTTAATTGCTCGGATTAAATCACGGGAAGGAGTTACGATTGTCCCACCTTCCTTTGATTTTTCTAAATCCCACTCATACTGGCCTTTCTCGGTCGCTGAGGGAGCAACTAAGACATAGTTATTCTCATGAGCCTTGATATCGACACCAGGCAGGAATTTAATCATTTGAGTAATCGGTTCATCTTCTCGCTTAAAGTAGAAAAGATGCTTACCACCACTAGCGGTTTTGGCTTGTAGCGTCGGTTCGATTAAATCCAGATGTTTCCATTTCTTCAACGACTCAAAGCCGTTCTCTTTGCCATGTTTGTCAATATCGACTACAAAGAAATTAGTTGTTTTTAAAGCTATATTTGCATTAGGGTATCCATCCCAAAAGTTTTCAATCTCAGCTGTAGTCATGGCAGGCTTATCAGCAAATTCGATTAAAGGCATCTTATTTTTAGGATTGATTGGAATGACTGAGAATCCTAAATTTTGATATTTTAGAGCGTACTCTTTCATACTAGCCACTCCATGTTCCTCCTAATCTCTTAAGATGAAAAAATATCATATCCTTCAATCTTCTTTCCTTGTTTTAATCGGTTACTTATATAACCTGAACAAAAACCGAGATATTCACTAGCTTTGGACAAACTACGAAAATACTGTTTTTCTCCTGTTTCTTGATTAACTAAAGTTACTGCATGGGAAGTCGAAATTAGTTTATTGTCAAAAGCATGATTATTGTTTTCGTAGTATGTCGCCCATTCTAAATTATCAATATGGTTATTTCTTGGATTACCGTCAATATGGTTAATCGTCGGTTTGTTATCAGGATTTTGAATAAAAGCCTCAGCTACTAAACGATGAACTAAGTAGTCTTTACGTCTACCATTTTTCCACAAACTTATTCTTACATCGCGATTAGTCCTAGATTTCTCTTTTAAGATTCGTTGTTTCCAATGACGAATACCATGCCTTTGAGTATATGTTATTTTATCTTTATGGGTTCGTACTCGACCATAGTTTGAAACTTCATAAATTCCCTCATAACCTACAACATCTTTCCAAATTTCTACCATTCTTTCATCCTACTTTTATAGTTTTTTTATTATATCCCTATGCTCAATGGACAAGCTATCTATTCTAAATCTAATCAGATTAAGCAAAGCAAAGTATTGACCGTGAAATGCTATTAAGTCGTGATAAGACCAATAATCTTCAAATTTGGGTTCAATTGATAACCATTCGTGTAATAGATCAAGGCTTTGTCCAATTTCCTCCACATAAGTTAATAATTCTTCGTAACTATCTAAAAGTTCTTTTTTTGCCATAATAAAAACACTCCTTTGTATATGTTGAAAAGAAGTGTCTCGCATGATATAATATTTCATGCGGAAACACTTTCTGCAGCGATAGGGTAAAGCTGATGTTTGGCGACAGGGGCTTTATCCTATTTTTTATGTTCAGACTGTAAAAGTTTTATACCTCTAATAATAACATCTGTCTTATTAGTGTTGAGTTTATCAGCTAACGCCTGTAACTCTTCTGCTTCAGATTTAGTTAATCTAATTTCAAGACGAACGTTTTTAGGATTGGAACTTTTAGGCCTTCCTGTTCGTGGGCTCATTCAATCACCTCTTTTCTGCCCGTACAATAAATTATATAACTGTACGGGCAATTTGTCAAGTGTTTTTATTAAATTTTCAAAGAACAAACATTTTTTTAGTTATCAAAATGGTAAGTCTGAATCCTCAATTTCTTCTACATTTACAGGCTGCATGGTATCTTCTTCAAGGTCATAACTACGGAACTCACGACCATCTTTACCTTTAGTTACAGTGATAATCAGATTGAAGTAAGATCCAACTGCTTTACGTTGAAGCGCTTCTTCCATGCTCTTTCCGTCTACAAAATCATCGGTCATAACCTGGTCACCACTTAATACAATTGTTTTTTGGAAGAATTTAATAGTACGTTGTACTGCCCATTCAAGACTTTTACCTTTCCACTCTGTCAAAGTCCCGAATGTGGCAAATTCAGAACGCCCGATGTGGTCTCCGCCTCGAATTTCGAATTGATAACCCAAACTCTCCCAACCGCTATCTGCGACATTAAAGGTTGCTTTTTTCAATACCACTGGATAAGTTCCAGCTGGAATAGGGCCAGGGCCATTTGCGCTATCCTTACGTGGGTCAAAGCCTTCTTTTTTGATTGATTTTGCGATATCTAATAAACTCATTTGTTTTCTCCTTTAATTCTTAAAATAACTCTTTAACTGCTGCATCTTCATTCTTCTCTACTTTAGCAGTCGGTTCAACTTTTGGTGCTTCTGTTTTCTTAACTCGTGCAGGTTCAACTGCACCACGGATGGTTGTCAAGATTTTCAAAATCTCTTTATCATCGACTTGGTCTGCATAGTAAGTCTTACGTTTGCGGTCAACCTCACGGTTATAATTGCGACCGATTTTTTCAGTATGGATCATCAAGTCCGAATTACCGTTGATAAGGTTAACGTACTTATCTTTCAAACTTGGCTTATCTTTGGTTGCGTTACCGTTATCATCATATTCTGAAATCTGACGGCTGATATAAATCACGTTCATCGGTAAGGCTTTCAAATCAATAACCAACTCAGTGACTGCTTGATTAAAGAAATCATACCCTTTGCCGTACGGAACCTCTGACAAGGATTTCAGTCTTGGCATACCAGCTGGTGTCAATTCGTCACAGACCGCAATCTTAATCATTTCAATCACATCATCGATAACATCGACGACGACTGTTTCGTAAGAATGTTTTTGAGTTTGAAGGGCCAATAGGATTTCTCCTAATTGTTTAATGACTGAATTGGTAATACGCCCAGATTGGTCTTTCTCGTTGACGAGTTGAACACTAGGCACGCTATTAGCCTCTGCATTTCCATCTGTATTTAATACAATCGGATTTGGGAATTCATTTGCTAGATAAGACTTACCACTCATGGTTTCACCATAGATAAAATAATTTCGTGGGGTATCTTTTGGTATTTGTGGTTTGTTTTCTGGTAATTTAAACAAATTTATACTCCTTTAAAAATAAAATTCAATTACATTTACATCATGCTGTTGCCGACTTCCTGTTATACGCCAAAGCAACTGTCGATAATCGTCATATTCTCCAGAACCTTCTTCTACAGGATCCAGAACGACAATGGTTTGGTATTTATGTTGTAGACCATCAACTCCAACTCCTAAAACTTGACTGGTAGCGACGACCACTTGATTATCAAGACCTTCTTGAATATCTCCTGTCCAGATACCAATATCTGGATGACGCTCACGAATAACGTTAACAATCTGTTTAGATTTACTGACAATCAACATATCATGTGGCGCTCGTTCGATTAGTCCATCTAATTTTAATAGAAGAGGCGTGTCTGCATTGACTGGCTTTAATTTTGGGAAATCGACTGCTACGCCCGTTTGATTAAGATAGCGCTCAAAGGTCATTCTTCCAAATGATTGCTTGGCCATGGCAGTCTTACCATCTACCGTTACAAGATTTAGCTTTCTAAATTCTGCAAACTTGTCGGCATTACCTGGTTCTACCTTGACTGGATAAAACTTAATCTCAAAACCGTTGTTTTCAACTGCATTTTCGATTTCTTCAATCTCTTCCCAGCGGAAGAAATTTGGTAAATCTGAGATGTATTTCTCATAATCTCTGAAATCTTCCCACTTTTCTTTTGAGTAACTAAATGGATCATAGACCATTCTTCCGTGAGTTTTTTGCCAGTCAAATTTATTGTTTGGGGTTGCCCATCCAAAAACTGTTTTTTCAAGCGGGTAGAAATTCTGTCCTTTTTTTCTGATTGGTGTCGCTGAAAGACCTATCGTGTATTTCCGCTTTATTTTACGATACAAGTCCACTTGCTTATCGCTCGACATATTCTGCCACTCATCGATTATCAGCACGTCACAGGATAATTTATGCCCCTTTTTGACTAGGTTTTGAAGATACCTGTCTGTTTGGATGATAACTTCAACATCGTCATCAAAATTCATAAATTTAACGGCATCTATCCAACCATTCAAAATGGCTAATCGGTTGTTAGTGATGATGATTTTCTTAGCTTTCTTATGCTTTGCAATGGCTAAGGCGCATATAGTCTTGCCCCTACCCCCAAGAGCCTCCAAAAAAATTCCATTTGATAAGTGGTCACTTCTTTTAACTGCTTCAGCTTGCCACTTCCTTAGTGTTATCGTGATACTCACTCACCACCTTTCCGACATCTTGAATAACTTCTTCAACATCATTTCTCATCGCCCAAAATAATCCAAGTCTTGCTGCTGCTCGAATATCTTGATGATGGCTTTTCTCGAATTTCCAAAGACCTAAGATTTTTAAAAGATCATCTGGAATATCCGACTTATACCCTGCATTATTCTGCAAGATTAAATTCGGATAACAAAGCTGAATATAAGCTATGGTCTCAAGCACGCTATTATCTTTTGACTTGTCATTATCTCTTGCTTTATATTCCTCGGCAACGACTACATCAAGTTCAAGACTCTCTCCGATTTCGTGGAACCAATCAGCGAAACCTCTCATACCATAAGACACTACCCAGCTATCGACCAATCTTGCATTGTCTAATAAAACAATCCCTGTTGTTGAAGTTTCGATTTTGTTACTGCTCGGGTCAATCGCTAGAATTTTCATTACTTAATCCTCAAACTTCTACTTTCTTGTAAACTTGCCCCTTTGATATTTTTTCCAGCTTTTAACATTTCCTTGATAGTTGTTTTATCTGGAGTTAGTTTCTGCACAAAATATTTCTTAGGTAGCAAATCCTCATCTACAACTACTGAAGGTTGATTTTTACCCATGTAAACAGTAAAAAGTAAACCCTTAACTTTTTCATGCCCTGTAATTTCAAATGCTTCTTGCATGCTTTTTTTAAGCCATACAACATCATTATCTAATGATTTATAACGAGCAGTCAGACGATCAATTTCTTCTTTAATTAGCTTTTTGCTAGCTTCTTTATTTTTGATAACCTTAGCAGTATTTTCGACCTTTTCTTCAAACTGCTCAGTCCAATCAATTGATTCTAGTGTGTCAGCTTTTGTTTCTTCATCTAACCCTTCCGTATCATTTATCCGTTTAAAGGTTCCTGTTAGTTCGTAAAGTGTTGCCATTATTTCGTTACCTCTTTCATCAATTTATTCGCTTCCTTGATCAGCAGACGCATAACATTACTATCCGTTTCTTTCTCTGCTGCTCTTGTCAGCATATCCACCCACTCACGTCTAGTGTCGTTCTTCCAGTCAACTAGTTCAATGAGTTCTTCTGTTTTACTAAAGTAAGGTGAGTAGTCTAAAGACTTATCTTCCAAGCGGACGCATCTACCTGCCTTCATATCTTTAGATACATTCGCTCTCACAATACTATTTGTTGTGTTGATAGCCTCAGCAACTTCGTCATATGAGGCATCGGGTTTATTTTTAAAATATTCCCTAATTCGTTCCGCTTGAGTCATTTCTTCTCCCCTTACACGTTCATGTTCACATTTGAACTCGCATCTTCAACCAATGCCTTCAAATCGTTTTGGTATTTATCAATCAGTTGTCTGTTGTTGTTCACGAAATTAGCAACAACCTGTCCAAGAAATTCTTGCGTTGGAATTCCTTTAATATCAGCCAGTAACTTTACAAGCTCTTTCTGTTCCTCAGTCACTTCTGCTCTGAGAAATGACTTTCCCCTATGATGTAACTCCATCAATCATACGCCCTTCCTTTAAATTCATTTTTGATTTCCACGCTCCCGCACTTAACGCATTCAAGAGGTGGATAACTATCGAACCAATCAAACTCACGTCCACATTCTGAACATCCACATTTCCAGAAGTACATTATCTCCTCCTCAATTTCAGTTGGAAATTTTCCGCTTCTAATCTCTTTCTTAAAGATTGCTCTCTTTGCAATTATTTCTTGAGATCATCGATTTCATGTTGCATATGCGCCATCATTTCAAGGTCACGCATCTTCTCTCTACGCTTGCAAGTGGATAAGTCCCACGCTTGTCTATCCCATACGATTTGCATAGTGTACTCTCCGTGGTTCTGGCAAGGCCAAGCGTTCGGGTTCTAAGCCCTCTGGCTTTTCATTATCATAGGTAAATCCAGGGAATGGACGACGGATATTCTTGCGGATTTGTTGTCGTTCAATTTCACGTCCCATTTCAAGGATTTTATTAAAATCTATGACGTTCTGTGTGTCCTGTTCCTCTTGAAGTCGTCTTTCTTCAAGTTCCTGTTGTTCAAGTTGGTGTGCTAGGATTCCTGCTCCAACAAAACCAAGTAGCAATCCTCCAACACCCATCAACTGGTTTAAAATCGGTGGTTCAAACATTTATTTCCCTCCTCTAACTCTTTAATTTTTTCCTCTTTTTCAATTAACGCTTGATGTAAATCTAACGCAACGACTTTCCAGTCGGTGTTGATTTCTTTGAAAAAAACAGTTTTTGATTGTTGTTAATAGGTTCATCCTACCGACCTCATTTTCTTGCTTTTTACCATTTCTTTCTTCCAAGTTTGAGTTCCACGATATTGCAGATATTCGTCAAAGCCTTTGATTGTGACGAGCTGGCCATCATTCCTAAGATGCTTCTGTTGGCTAGGCAACTTCTTCATCTCACGTCTCATGTCTCCCGCTTGTCGCTTTGAGCATCCAAAGATGTGTTCTAATTCCTCATCATTAGCAGAGACTTTTTCAATAATCACATCTTTAATTCTTACAATTTCAACTGCTTCCATTTTTGCTCCTTTCGTGATATAATTTGATTAGTTATTTTGATATGCGCCTGACTTCTGTTAGGTGCTTTTTTTGTTTCATCTTGAAATCATGAATGCTGATTCGTAGTTTGTTGAACTTGCTCGCTCAATTTGTCAAGATTTTGAGAAATCAATTTTAGATTCTCACTAATCGAGCGTGATTTTTTTTGATACGGCAATCTCAGAAATTTACCACCAGAGCTGACTACCTTAATGATTTTTTCAAGGTGGTCTTTTTCTTTTTCAAGAGCATCAATAAATTCTTCCATGGACTCTCCTTCCTTGTTTTTTTCTCCTTTTTCTGAGCTAGCTCTACTTCTTTTTTTGCGTCTTCTATAGAAATTAGAGTTGGGTTATCGAACCAATCTTTTTCTAAATAATACTTTTGCCCACGCTCAGACATATAATCGACCAACGACTGAAAATGCTTTATGCGTTCATTAAGATGTTTTATATTTTCTTCCATCTTTCCTCCTACTCAATCCCATAATCTTCAATCACTTGAAGAATGAAACTGTTCGCTCGTGGACCTTTAGTCGTTCCACTTAGAATATTTGTCACCTCCTGTCGTTTAAAGCCATAAGCAACCGCTAGAGTTGTCTTTTTAATGCCTTTCTCTTTTAAGAAAGCATTAACCTTTTCACGACCGTTTGCGATATCTGGCATATTTTCTCCTTTCTTTTTCTTTCTTCTTTTTCTGCTATAATATAAGCAGAAAGGAGGATAACTTATGACAAAGTCTGATTTGGCACCTTATCTAAATGCAGTTACAAACGAAGAGGACACTCTTCTAATCTGCAAAACAGAGCAAGGTGCATACATTGGCGATTTCAGCCCTTCATGCGATGAAGAAGATTTTGTGCTAACTTACGAAGACGTTTCTGTCTCTTTGTCTTACGCACAGGTTCTTTCTGCAACTCTTTTGAAGGCTTAACCGCTGGTTTCAAATGGTCATTCATCCAAATACTAAACAAAAACTGACACTGTCCAACCGTCTTTTTTGTTCTAGTGTTTGGGTGAATTTTTATTTGTCGGTAATCTTCCCAAACCAATTTATATCCATACCCTTTTAGAATTTTCGTAAACAATTCAAAAGGTACTTCAAATGTGATTTTGTCAAGTCCAGTAGATTCTACATAATCTTCTGGTAACTCAAACAATTCTCTGTCTGTCATAATTTTTCCTCCCTCTTTACTAATTTGTAAATAAGAAACAACTAAAAAATTAACTATTTTTTATCTTTTCACTTGACTTTTTTTAGATGTTCGTCTAAAATGAAAGCATAATAAAAACACTAATAAATCTATAAATACCGTTCGCCAAAACATTTTTTATAATTTATTTCTTAGTTGTTTTTTTAGTTGTTAATTACTTACAAATACTATTTTAGTCGTTCGTCTAAATTTTGTCAAGAGTTTTAGATGAAAAAATAAAATATTTTTTTGTAATGCTTCAGAAAGGTTGATGTATCAATGTTTGAGACATTCGAAAAAATTAAAAGTTTAGCTAAAAAACAGGGAATTTCTCTAAACACTTTAGAAGATAGGGTTGGTTTGGGGAAAAATTACATTTACAGTCTTAAAAATAAAAAGACTCCATCTGCTGAACATATATCAAAAATCGCCGACTACTTCAATGTGTCTACAGATTATCTTCTAGGTCGTACAGATAATCCAACTATTGCAAAGGATGATACAATCGCAGGATACACGTCTGACGACCTACGAAAGATGGCAGAGAATGCCAAGACCTTCGATGGAAAGCCACTTACAGAAGACGATATCGACGCGATCCAAAACATCATTGAGATTTATTTGAGAGGTAGATAGTATGACAAGTATTCCAATGAAAAAGAATCCGTTCAGAGAAAAGATGACAGCAATCAGGATTGTCAATCCTGAAACTTCTCAGTTTCTAGGAACGATCACTAATTTTGATATGTTTCCCGGTTCAACATCTTTGATTGCTTTTCTAGATTTTTTTAATCTAAGACCCGATACAGACTATATCTTATCTCTAACTGCCCACTTCCCTGACGGTACGTCCTACCCTGTTCATGCTACGAGAATAAATATTGCAAGGCAGGGCTTTGTTTTGCTAGAAGATGGCTTTGGGATGGCTACTGGAAATTTCAGCTTTAATTTTACGATACAGAACCCAAGTGATTTTTTCTTTTTCTTCGTCTTGATGGACGAAAACGGTCAGGAAGTAGATACAGCATATAGTTATCATCATTTTGGAAAGTGGGGGTAAACAATGCCGGAGACACAAGATAATTTCAAACCTACCCCTTCCAATGTTTCTTCAATTCACGCTTCTAAATCTTCATTGAAAACTGTACCCATACAAAATCGTGGTATAATGGAGTCAGAAATGTTATCGGAGGAAAATATTATGTCACAAGATACTTACAGCAAATCTGAAATCGACTTAAAACTTGATAAAATTAATTCTGACACCCAGCATGGATTCGAGAAAATTGATTTAAAAATTGATCAACTCAGACAAGAAATGCGTAGCGGATTTGAAAAAATCGACTTAAAATTTGAACAAGTTGATTTGAAATTTGATAATTTCGAGAAACGTGTAGAGACTATGTTTCTAACTCAAGAGAATAAGAGATTAGAAGAGCAAGCTAAAAGCAAAAAAGAGTTCATGTATTGGTTTATCGGATTGTTAGTTAGTACTTTACTGGGGATACTAGCAATCATCGTAACCATTTTAACAACAAAATAACACAAAAAGGATGATAGCCTATGACTATTGAAGAGCTAGTAGACTCGCACGGTGTCACTCTCGCTTACTTTGATAATGACCTCTGGCATAGACCAGGAGTTTACATCAAAGAAATCAATATTATTTTCATAAACCGTGAGCTGTCAGAAAACGCAAAAAAACGGGTCATATACCACGAATTAGGACATCTGGAACATTCTACTGCACTATATAAAAATAACCACACCAGATGCGAGAATGAGGCTAATAGGCACATGATTCATAAGTTGCTAGAAGAAGAACTCGCACTATCAGACGACCATCGATCTTTCAACTATATCCAGTTCATGCAAAAACATGAGCTTAGAACAGTCACGGACGAATTGATGGTAATTGACGAATATTATGAATTGATAGGATAGTTCATCAGAATAACTATAAAAACAAAAAAAATCCCCACACTCAAATTTTGGTCGAGGAGAGTGTGAGGATTAGGTAGTATAGTAAAAGGCATTAAAAAGCCCTTTTTACTATACCCATTTTATCAAAAAAG
>ERZ773256.2-NODE-2-length-49373-cov-4.97964_pt1 | contig 49373 bp, 66 predicted proteins | sample MGYA00580513_ERZ773256 | MGnify/ENA primary metagenome ERZ773256 (study PRJEB29015, sample SAMEA2738147) | human oral metagenome | biome: human oral; feature: human-associated habitat; material: saliva | place: China | collected 2201 ... | reverse complement strand
TAAAAATATAACTTTTTCCTAATCTATTTAGTCACTATGTGGCTATATGCCCTTATAGTCAAGAGGTTTAAGACAAAAGTCTGCAAAACTTTTATCGTCGGTTCGAATCCGTCTAGGGGCTTGGAATGGGAACTACAGTAATTATAGTACCAACCAGTAGCAAGTAGCTAAATATAGTTACTAACCTGTAGTTTATTCAATTTGCTATATTTAGTTACTTGGTATTGGTTGATTTTTACGTTGTAATTCCTTTCTGAGAACTACATCCTTGGTTAGGATGTGGTTTTTATTTTATGGTTCTATGGTGTAATGGATAACACAGAGGTCTTCTAAACCTCTACTCTAGGTTCGATTCCTAGTGGAACTATTGTAATTCAAGTAAAAAGGGGTTTACTTATGAGTAAAGATAAAGATGAGATTAAACTAGCTATTGAAGGTAAGGATAGAGATTACTTTCTTAGTAAAGGTATTCCCTTTCCTAAATATTGGTATGGTCACTCAGACCTTCCAAAATCAAAAAAGAAAAACAGAGCTTATTCTACTGAAATGAGAGCTTTATCTGAGATGTCTCTTGACCAGTTAGAGGTAGTAGAGATGTTTTGGGGTATTGCACCTCTTGTAGTTAGTAAAGTCAAAAAACTAGATGTAGAATTTGTAGAAAATATTCCAGTACCTACAGCTACAAGGGTTAATGCTTTAGTTCAAACTAAACTATCTATGATTAGTTCAGATGAACGTAAAGAATGGGCTGATAGGGTAGAAGGTAAAGCAGTATCTAGAGAAGTATCTATGGCTCTAGTTACTGATGATAGTGATAATACTGCATCAGCTACAAGAGAGCTTATCCTAGATAAGTTTGATGAACTAGGTAATATCTGGGCAGATTATGGTAAAGATTCTAAAGAAGAACAAAAAGAACTAGGACATGATGAAGTTTTAAGATTGGAAGAGGGTACAGATGGGGAAACTAAGGGATAGACTTGTACTAAAACTTGGTGAAGTACATCCTAAAAGTGAGTTGTTACCTTGGTTAAAGGGGTATATACCACATCCTGACTCTTACATCAGAAATTCAATACCTATTGAGAAAAGATTACATTATGCTAAACTAGGTTATACAGAGTTCTTAGCTGAAATGAATATAGAACTCAACTTTGACCAAGCTTTAGCTATTGGAGCTTTAATATCTGGTGACTATCATACTGGTTACATGATTGAACCTCCAAGGTTTGGTAAATCATTTATCATGGGAGCTTTAGCTAACTATTTAGCAATGCACAGCTACAGTGTATCTGTAGTTGCATCTAAATCATCAAGAACAGCTAAGGTTATGGAACACGCTAGAAGGCATCTAAGAGGGGCTAGTATCGACATGAAGAATATGTTGGTAGAAGAGTCCAAGGCTTCCATAAGCAAGGCTGACAAGCTCCTAGGACGGTCTGAGACGGCTTATAGTAAGTCTAGGATTGTCTTTAAGAATGGTAACAAGATTGATACTAAATCTACAGGTGATACCTTCTCTAGTATGGACTCAGATGAAAACATTGGTGAAGGTTCTCATGTTCTTATTGATGAAATGGACTTTATCTCAGAACGTGCCTTGACAGAGCTTGGTAGACGTGAGTTTGAAAGAGATGATGGAGAATCACTTATCCTTTTTGGTATTAGTAACCCTCGTTTCTTAAATCACTTCCATGAATCTGTTACTAACCCTAATCTGAAGGATGATGAGTTTGTTATATGGGGTAACATAGTTACTTCAATGGAATCAGACTCAATTAAAATGACTCCTGAAGAGGTGTTAGCTTCTGACTTTGCTAGAACTGAAGAGTCTATAAGAATCAACTTACTTTGTGAGTACGATGAAAATAGCTCAGAGTTCTTCAATGCTCCAATGATTGTAGCTCCTAGACATGATATCAGTAGTATCTCACCACGCACTATATCAGCTCTAGGAATTGACTCAGCCTATAAAGGTTCAGATGGTATTACTTTAGCTTTATCAATGTATGACACTGATAAGGATGCTCTTGTAAGGGTAACAGATACCATCAACTTAAGACCTGATGAATGGTCTGATGCAAGGTCTACAAGAGAAATTGTAGACGGTATAGAGCAAGTAGTTATGAAGTACAATGTAGTATCACTTGCTATTGATACAGGTCAAGGTTCTCACTTGATTGTAGAGATGATGAATAGACCAACATTTGATAGGGTTACTATATATCCTATTGATTTTGGTGGAAGACCTACACCTGAAAAGGTAGCAAGTCATGTAGATACTGCTTTAATGGCTAGAAATAGAAGAGCAGAGATGCACTTAGTCCTAAGACAGCTTATGCAAGAGAATAAAGTTGTGTTTGCTTCTGAAATTAAGGAAACTCTATTGACTCAGATGAGAGCTATACAGCTCAAAAACAAAGAGCTTGATAAAGTTACCCTAATTGGCAAAGATGTCATTAGACAAGTGCTGAAGAGGTCTCCTGACGACCTAGATGCTGTTATTCTAGCTGTTCATGCTTTAGAACTATATATACTTGGTGTAGAAGGAGGTAATTAGTGGAAATTGATAGAAAAACTGGCTATGAACTCCTTATCAAAGACAATATAGGGATTCCTTCACAGCTAAATGAGATGGATGATACACTTACCTATGAACAAGTTCAATACCTAGTAACAAATATGCCAGGTATTAATACTATTCTTGAAGGTATTGTTGACTACATCTTTGCAGGTGATATGGAGCTTGTTAAGGATGAAGATAGCTCTATTGAGGGTGAAACTCTCAGAGACATGCTAGATTCACAAAATATCCAAGGGATTACAGTTATGGACATGTTCAAACAGCTCACAAGAGAGTTATTTGAGCAAGGTGCTGTAGGTGTAAGGAAAATTCCTGCAAAACAAGCCCACAATGGTCATAAAGATAGTATTATGATTGTTCCTAAGAACTCTTACGACATCATTTTTAGAGAGTCTGAAGAAATTCCACTTGTTTATATGCCTTTCATCTACATTTTGAGAAGGTTTCATAGCTTGAACCGTAAACATACATGGATTAGAGCTTCTGAAGAAGTGGTAGATGATAGATTCTATATTGATGATGAAGGTAATATTGTCTCAAATGACAAGGATTCTGTAGCTTTAACCTCAGAAGACTTCACTAATATCACTATGGATGGTTCATTCATTGGTGTTAGTCCATTTGAGAACGATAAAAAGCGTACTCATCTTATTCTTCAGCTCCTAGATTACTTTATCCATGATTTTCAACGTAATGGTGTTGGTACATTGGCATTTAAACACAATGAATCAATGCTTGCTAAGATGAAGAACGAAGGAAACCCTTCAACTTCAGCTAAAATCTTTGATACAAGTAATTCTAACGCTGTATTCAACGAAGATGTCAGAAAAGACAACGTAAAAGCACTAGCAGACATGCTAGCCAATGTAGAGTATAATGACTCTATCATTTATTCTGACATTTTCAGTGATATGGAACAGTTGACTAGGGATTCTAAACCTAGTGATTACCTAAATCTCTTATCAATCCATGCTACACGCTTCTCATGTCAAATTTATGGTGTATCACCACAGGTATTTGACTTGGATGCAGGTACTGGTAACATTGGTAAGGATGAAGTCATCAAGACATTCATCATTCACAAGGTTATCCCTTGGAGAGATAAGATTGCAGTTAAGCTTACTGAAGTAATCAGGCTCATGGGTTATGAAGGTTATACATTTAGATTCAAAAACCAAGAAACTAAAGATTACTATGACTATGAAAAAGACAATTTCATGTCTCAGACCTTTGAACGTATTCATGAAGCAGGTTATGAAGAAGAAGCTAAAGCTTATCTTAATAAACACTTATTAGAGGGGGAATTATGACACCAACCAATTTTGACACTAATGCTCAACGTGGAATGATTGAAGCTATTGAGCAAGCACAAACAAAAGAACAACCATTCATGGCTACAGGAAGTAATGGTGCTCCTGTAGTTGTAGGTGATGTTAATAACATTGATGCTGAGTCTACTTATGAAGCTAAGTTCATCTATCCTAAGAACTTTGCTGTCCAAGGTGACTACACTGATACAAGTGAAGGTAGAGAGGTTATTAGAGTATTTAAGGGTGTATCTATTACACCTCGTAAGGCTCGTAGAGTTAGACATGCTGTAACTACACTTATCCTTTACTTCTCAAAAGTAAATACAACTACTGGTGAGCAAGAAATTATGTCTCTATCAGAAGTTACTGAAGTTTATTCTAAGCTTAGTGATGAAGTAGTAGATGCTATGGAAACATTAGTACAGTATGGTCTTGGTATTAGTGACTATGACATGGAATATCTAAGTGATGAATCACTTGTAGTTTTGTCTAGTCAGCTTATTGATAAAAACTCAGGGTTTTTTCAATGAGACTCTAAGTAGAGTACAGAAGTTAGTGTATGATGATGTTAATGGTAAAGTAACAAAAGAAGTTGAAAGTAAATACTATGACACTCCTATAGATGATTACTTTGCCTACTGTCTTAGGATTGGTAAACACTTCGGTACATCTCCTAAAGATATATATGAGAATTGGTCTCTACCAATGGTAATAGTATCTTTCGTATGTATCCATAATGAAGGTGTTACTGAGTTTGGTTATCAGCAAGATAGCATGAAGGATAACAAACCTAAGATAATTCATTATGAAAATAACTATATCTACAATATCACTGCAGATATGGTAGCTAACATGGTTGCTGAAGAAAAAGAAAGTAAATTTGCTCCTGAACAGGAAGCATTAATGTCAATGTATGAAAGGAATTAAACAATGTCTGGTAGTTTGAAAGAGTTTTTTGATGGTAAGTATAGTGAAGTAAAATCACTTGGTAAAATTGATGATGCTAAAGTATACACAATGGAAAACTATGTGGAACTTAATAAGCTTGATGAACAAGTAAGAAGAAATGGACTTGAACCTTCAGGTAATGCTGTAAGAGTTCCACAAACTGACAGCCAAGGATATTTGACTTCAACTCCAAGAGAAAGACTTGTAGTTAATGAATCAATTGCCTTTATCAACCGTATCAAAGTTAACAAAGAAGCTAAAACAATCTCTATTGTAGTTGACTATAGAGCTTGTACTGAGCAATCACAAGGAAGTATTTATACTCCATCTGTTCTGTCTTATGTAATTGGTAAAGTCAAAGAAGGAAAAGCTGATAAATATGCTGTACTTAAAGTAGAGAATGTATCAGAACAAGACTTCATCAATGACTTTAAAGACCAACTTACTAATGATGATTCAAAACAGATGTATGAAGTGATTACTCACTATAAAAACACAGGTACATCTACTGGTATTAGTTTAAGTGAGCTATTTTAACCAGTAATTAAAATAATCGGAGGTATGTGATGAAAGTAATCACAGCTAAAGTAGAGCTTACTCACAATGGAGAAAAAATTACTCTTAAGGGTACTGAAGCTCAGACTGCTCTACAACGTTTGACAGCTTGGGATGGTCAAGGTTCTGTAGCTATTAACTACACTGACCCTGCCACTAAGCAAGTCCAAGGAATCTTCATGTGTTGTGGTGATACTTGGAAACGACTTCCAAACGAAGTTGAAGAAAAAGAAGAAATGCCTTGCAAATGGTGTAAACCTTGTAACATTGGTGATGAGGAAGATACTGTTATTCATCATGAACATGTCACACCACAACCAGGAGGTTAAACTTTATAAGAGGTACACTTATGGCTAAGAAAAAAGAAGTTAGTGTAGAACTACCTCAAATTACAGATGAGTACCAACTTGCTCTACAAGAACGTAGAGAAAGACAACTTGGTTTAGACTCTGCTCTTACTGAAGTAGTTACACCTGAAGAAATTGGAAGTAAAAAGGTAAAGGGAACTAAGAAGGATGAAGCTTAAGTATACACTGTCAAAACTGTTTCCTGATGGTAAGACTTTCAGAGTAAATTATTTAGACGGTAATATTGTTAAGCTAAAAAATGTTAGGTTTGAGTATGGTTCAACTTATGAGACTGAAGATGTAGCTCTTATCAAGTCAATTAAAGGACTTACTCAGAGATTCCCTGATAGTGCTAGTAACCGTGCTTGGTTAGATAGTATTGGTGTTCCTTATAGTCCAGTTCCTTGTCAAGCCTGTGGTGGAAGAGTTATTAAACTTGAAGTACACCTATTTGACTTTAAGGAGGTTTAATATGAGGACATATAGACTAGCAGGTACTGTAGTTGATTCTGAAGGTGCTTTGTTCATGGAAGCTTTGGAACAGGACTATATCTCAGCTAAGAATATTGAGAGAATCCTTGCTGAAGCAGGTGGTGAAGAAGTAACCTTTAACCTTAACTCAGGTGGTGGTTCAGTCAATGCAGGTAGTGAAATTTACACTATGCTATCAAGCTACAGTGGTAGAGTTGTAATTAATATTACAAGTCTATCAGCTTCTATTGCTTCAGTATTTATGCTTGGAGCAGATGAAGTTAATATTTCACACCAAGCACAGATTATGATTCACCAACCACACTTTAGAAATGAAGAAGTAGTAGACAAGTTGAGTTTAGAACGCTCATTAAATATGCTTGATTCTACTGAACGCTCTATTGCTAAAGTGTATATGAAAAAGACTGGTCTCAGTGAAGATGAAATCCTTGATATGATGTTCAAAGAGACATGGCTTACTTCAGACCAAGCTTTAGAACTTGGTTTTGTGGACAATATCTACAATGATACAGAGGAATCTGTAGAAGGTGTAGAAGACCTTGTAGCTATGGTATCTACTACAGGGAAACAGCTAGAGACTTTACAATTACTAAATGAAATGAAAGGCACTCCTATGGATAAGACATTTATTGAGAAAGTAAAATCTCTTCTAGCAAACAATTCTGTAGATGATGAATCTGTAGAAACTGTAGAAGAGGTCGTAGAAGCCCCTGAAGAGCCATCTAAGGCTGATGAAGAGGTAGAAGGTACAGAAACACCAGAGGAAGTAAAAGAAGGCTTAGAAGAGCAATCAGACACTTCTGAAGAGGTTGTGGAAGAGAAAGAAGAAGTAGTTGAAGAAGAAACTGAAGAAGTTGAAGACCAAACTACAGAATTGCTTACACAAGCTCTTACTGAAATTCAAAAACTTAGGGCTGAGAATGAAGAACTCAAAGCTAAAGTAGAAGCTTTGGGCAAAGAAAAAGAAGCTCTTGTAGCTAAAAGTTCTAAATCACAGTCAGTAGTTGATGAACTTAACAAATTGCTTAACAGTGAAGAAGCGAACGTAGTATCAGTTACTCAAAAGGCAGAACCTAAAAATATGATGCCTAAAGGATATACTGGTATTCGCTCAGGAGGACAAATTTAATGAGTAATGTTACTAATGACATTTATACTGAAGAAGTTGTAGGAGAACTAGCTACAGCTATTCAGAAGAATATGGAAAATGCAGGAGAAGGTCATAAGCTACCTTTTGGAATTGCTAAAGACTACTCAAAAGCATTGCCTTCATTGGGTGATTTCAATATCACATCTCCAATGGTAGCTTCAATGCTTGAATCTATTGCAGAATCATCTATTGCTACATTTGTTAAAAACAACAAAGGTAAGTGGGTTACTGAGACTTACACTTGGGGAACTACAGACCCTGATGATGGTCAAGGATGCTGTTTCACACCGTTTGAAATTCAAGCTTGTGCTGACTCAGCTAAAATCTTCTCACTTTGCTTGAAAGATTGTGAAACAACACTTGACAAGATGATGAACTCAGCTCTTAAGTACAAGTCTAATGACTTGCTTAACTACTTCCAAAGAGCAGGAATGACTTATGAAGCTTCATTGCAGTACATTGCATGGTTCTCATTTGCCTTCCGTACACAACGTGTTATTGCACAAGGTTTGGTTAACTACCAAGGTAAAGGTTTGAGACCTTTCCACGGTATCGCAGAAGTAATGTCGCACCCTGCAGTTACTCCTATTCAATCAGGTGACATCCTTGGTGCATTTGCACAAGCAGGATGTATCCTTGATGTACTTAACCAAGGTACTTCAACTAACTACGCTATCTTCGTCCATCCAGTAGGACACACAGCTATTTCAGATGTAGTTGTTGAAGGTAAAAATGGTAAACTCCCTGCAGGTTGGGAAAGAGGTAACTTTGGTAGCTTCCACGGTACACCAGTGACTCTTAAATTCAAAGGTATCCCTATTGTAAAAGATATCTATGTACCTAAAGACCTTGAAGTTAACAACACATTTGAAGCTTACATTATTGACTTGTCAGTAACTAAAGTATCAATGGTTTATAAAGACTTGCTTATTCCTGCAGATAAAATCCGTCAAGGTACAACTCTTGAACCTGATTCAGACTGTAACTTTGTAGCTTGTGATATCTATGAGAATGCAGGTGTAGCTCACTCAGCTAACTATGCTAGAAATATCCTATTGACAGGTATGCCATTGTCAGCTAACTGTTCTGCAGGTGTTTACACTCGTATCATGGGTGCTTTGGACGGAGAAGTTCCATTCCCAATGGTGCATGTTCCTAAAGCCTAAGAGGTGATATATGTTACTAGATGCCATTAAGAGCAAGTGTTCTTGTATGAGTCAAGTTACTCAAGAAGAGTTTGATACTATCTGGGGTAACTTTGTTAGGTTTCTTAGTAACATTACTTGTTGGGATGTTGCAGGAGGAACTATTGAGCAATGCTGTAGAATCCACACAATAGACTTGAACAGAGAACTCTGTAGCTACACATGTATTCAAGTACATCCTTATTGGAAAGCTATTAATCAAGATACTGTAACTGTGGAATTAAGACAGTATAGCTCTAGAGGTGTCAATATCGTTCCTCTAGATAAAAGCTTGTTTACTTATGATGATATTGCTGATAAGTTCTTTATCAGACTAGATGAACTCATGAACACTGAGGACAACTCTTGTGATAAGAATTGTTCTCATAATGTGTTGGTTATGAGGTATATAGCAGGCTATGACTTAGATAGTCCTGAATGGGATAACTTAATCTGTCATTACCTTACAGGATATACTGCTATTGCTAATAACTGTATGAGTGTTGGTGACTGTGCTAATGTAAATAGACTATCAGCAGGGGCTTCTTTAGTACAAAAGGATGTAGATACTATTAAGTATGTTTGGGAGATTAACAAGGATTCACAAGAATACTTCTTCTCTCAATTAGTTAATAACTTCTACAAAGATAGCCTTGGTAGATATTCTCTTTGTGGCAGAAGCTATAATCTAAGGACTGAAAAGCAGATTACAGTAGGAAAGAGTAAGTAATGAGAGTTAGATATAGAGGTGTTAATAGCCCTACAGGAAGAGTTAGAAGAGGTGGTTGCAGTGCTTGTGGTCAATCTTCTATAGGTAGGACTGAGATGGCTCTTCTAGAGCCTTATAGGTACTTCTATCATGATAGAGAGTTTAACTTCTATCTAGGTAGAGAGTATGATGTGCCAGATGAGTTAGGTAAGGCACTATTGAATAAGTACAGTTATGTCAACGGTAACAAACTACAAGCATTTGAAGAGGTTATCTGATGTCTAAAGATGTATATATCTTCAGACATGGAACTACTAACCCACAATATGATGACAATGGTAGGCAAATTGATTCAACCGTTTGGGAACAAACAAACCAGTTCACTTGTGTAGAAGTAGTACAATTCTACAATGCCTACAGAAACTTTAATAAAGATACTTATGAGACTGAACAAGAGCTTCACCATAAGCTATTCTATATTGAAGTTTGGAGACAAGACCAACAAAGAAACTATGATATTGTACTAGGAGACTACATCTATGAACCTGACTTAGGTTATTGGTGGAAGATTCTAGCAGTATCACATAATGAGGTCATGCCTAATTGTTATTATCTAATCATCCGTGGTCAAAGACTTACAACAAGAGAAGAGTATAAACTAAGAGTTAGGGATGCTCTTACTGCAGATGAAAGTCATACAGGAAGATAATTGTGGTTAGGAGAAGAAGAACAGGTGATGCTGAGATAGATGCTTGGATTGAAGAAGAAATGCACACTGTAGTTCAGGAATTAAAAGTAGCAGTAGAAAACAATATACATGTTGATACAGGGGCTTTAAGAGACTCTGTAACAGTAGAAGAGAGTGGAGAGGACTTCTATGTAGGTATTGATGAAGACTTGCTTATAACTGACCCTAGAAACCCTAGAGGAAGGAACTATGCAAGATATCATCATGACGGTACTTATAAGACTCCTGCCAACCCTTTCTTGGATAAAGCAATTAATGAGGTAGGTTCAGGATGAAAAGGAAGATTTTCACTAACATTAAAAGATGGCTTATTGAATATGGTGTAGATATTCTAGACCTTATTCTAGAGCCTGTAGATGAGATGTCTAGAGATACAACCATTCGCTATGATAATTTTATGCATGAGCTTAATCGACATTTCTCTACAGTTCAATTCTATAAGTCAAATTTCAATGCTCACCTTCCACTATTAACAGTAGATGTATCAAACGTAGGTTACTCTTCTCAATGTTATTGTGAGTATTTAATTACTTTTAAGTTCCATTGGACTACAATCTCTGCAGACCAAGAATTAATCTTAGAGAATACACCTGAAGGTAACTTAGACTTAGAAGATAAAGTAGATAGAAGATTGAAAGCTATGATGTTCTCTAGGTCTTATATTGAGAATGAAGTAGTTTACCGAGACATATTCCAAGACTTACAAAAATTACCTAACTTTGAAGACAAGATATGTAACGTAGTCAGCATTAGTGACTTACCAGTTACATTTGAGCAAGTAGATGATGAGATAAATACTATCTCTAAACAATTTAAAATTACCGTAGGAGAATGTGGATGATTAAAGAACAACCACTAGACCTAGACGCATTTTATGAGTCTAGACAAAAGCTTGCAGGTGAGAATGGTACTATGTATGACCAAAGACAGCTTGCAGGAATTAGACAAGTAGTAGCAGAAGCTAAGCTACAATCTGTAGCTAAAGTAGAAGCTAAAGAAGACAAAAAAGAAAAGAAAGGAGATAAGTAATGACACAAGGTTGTATGCCAAAGCTTACTCATCCTATGTATGGTTATGCTAAGCAAAACAAAAATGAAATCATTGGTGTTAGAGTATCTGAAAAGATTAACTATTACACTGAGCTTTCGACTAAAAACTATCGTGAAATTACTAAGGGTGAGTTCCAATCGTTTGATGCCTTGACTACACCTGAAGACATGATTAGATGTAATGAAAAGGCTTGTCACATGACAGGTACACTTTATGTCAAACCAGTTGATGGTGAAGCTACAGTTACCTATGACATCCGTGGTGATTACACTAAAGCAGGTTTTGGATTCCATTACTTGTATGTTACTTTCCTTGGTTCAGACACAGTTACAGTTGAAGCTAAAGTTTCAGACTTGCATGATGTAGAAGGTAAAAACTCTTACACATACGCTGTAGAACTTACAGGAGCAGGTCTAGCTACAGATGTGTTCCAAGTAGCACAGTTTGACTTTGCTAACCCATTGTCAATTAAATCTCAAACAGGTACTGGTTGGATTCCTTCAGAAGATGGTATCCATGTAGAGTACACTATTAAGCACAAAGATAAGAATGATGCTCTTGTAAAAGAACCATTCGGTATCTCTTCTATCAAGACTATTGCTTGTAAAAATGAGCTTCACAAGTCTGATAACGTGCTTATCTCATGTTTGGAATCATTCACTCATGATGTATCACTAGGTGCTTCAGATGCTAGATGTTTTGGTTCAGGTTATGACCCATCAGCTACAGAAGTTACAACTACAATCTCAGGTGCTACACGTTCCTTGAATGACTTCTGGTTGAATCCATTGGAATCAAGAGAAGGTATTATTGTAGCAGGTATTCCAACTACAAGAGTGTTTACTGTTAAAGGTAAAACAATCAATGGTACTGAGTATGGTTACATTGAACTAGCTGACTTGTATCCAACATGTAACTCAGTAATTATTTCTCTTGGTGAAAACTGTAATGGTATCTATCTTGAACCATTGGCAGTACCTACAGTAACCCCTGTAGATACCAACGAGTTTGTAGCTATTTCAAATGTTAAAGCACAAGACTTCGGTACTGTGTATGTCAACAAGAAATACATCAACCGTGAAGTGTTGGTAACTTATGATGCTGAAAAAGAAGTTGAACACTTTGAAGCAAACGAAGACCGTCTTGATTCATTTGAAGCTGAGTTCACAGTACCTCGTGTAGCTACTAATGGTAGACGAGAATACCTCAGATTCTATGGTATCATCACTTCACACTCAGAAGAGTTCAACAACTCAGATGAAGTAAACTTGTCATTGGAAGTTACCTTTGTTCGTAGAAATGGTAAATTCTATGATCGTTATGTAGAAGCTTAAGAAAGAGGTAGAGTATGGCTCAAAGGCAATTAAGGGTACAAGTTACCTCACAGGTAGATAAGAGCCTTACTGACCTTCTGAGCAAGTTAGATAAGTATTCTAAAGGTACTACTACTATAAATGTTAAGGCAGTAACAAACAGTAAAGATGTTACTGCCTTATTCAATACTGTGAACAAACTTAAAAATAAAAGAGTTAGGGTTGATGTTGACAGTAATGGTAATAAGGTACTTAAGGTACAGAAGGACTTGCTCAGTCTTAAGAATAAGACAGTAAGTGTTAAGGTAGATGCAGACACTAGAAGCATCACTAAAGTATCATCAGACTTAAATAGTCTTAAGGGTAAAACCTTTAAAGTAAATGCTGACTTATCAAATGTAAATAAAGCTAAATCAGAATTAGATGCTATTGATGATAAGGTCAATAAGAATAGAACTGTTCGGATTCAAGGTGATACATCAGGTCTTACAGCTATCTCTAATGCCTTAGATAGTATTTCAAAAAAGGTACTAGCACTATCAGCTAGGGGAGCTTTAAACATTGGTAGGAGCTTTGCTAAAGATGCAGGTGAGCTCTATGATGCTCAGAATGAATTTGTAAACAACATGAGGTCACTAGACAACCCTCTTAGTGACAAAGAAATCAACTCAACACTTAAAAACTTATCTAAATATGGTGCTCAAACTAAGTACAATGTAGCTGAACTTACTAACTTGGCAGGTGCTTTAAAAGGGGCAGGATTTGACCAAGAGTTTGGAGGTTTTGATAACCTAACTAAAAACCTTGCCAATATCTCAGCCCTTGCTAGTAGCCCTTCTAATGCTCTTAAACGTGTATCTACACAGATTAAACAGATGTCCTTAGATGGTAAAGTCTTGGCAAGAGACTGGAATCCTATTAGGGATGCTATCGGTGGTACAGCTACACAAAAGGTTGTTCAGAAGTTTAAAGATGAGTATGGTTTTGATAACCTAGCTGATGCCATGAAAGAAGGTAAGGTACTAGGTAGAGACTTCATCAAAGTATTGAATGAAGTAGGTCAAGACCCTTCACTTATTAAGGCTGCAACAAACACTAAGACACTTAAATCAGCTTGGGAGAACATGAGAGAATCCCTAACTGTAGGTCTTGTAGGTACTCCTTTTGAGCCTGGAGCATTAACACCTGCCATTGATGGTCTTGTTAAGTTAATGAATACAGTATCACAGAATGGTGATGTTATTCAAAGCTTTGTAAGTAAAGGTGTTGGTAAAGCAATGTCACTCTTTAAAGAAATGTTTGGAGAGTTTGACTTTAAACAAGGACTTAAAGACTTTGTTACTTACCTAGCTCCTGTAGGTAAAGGAATTGAATTACTAGCTAAAGGATTTGCTAAGATTAATGCCAATGGTAAGAATACTGGTAAGATTCTTGGTGGTATTATTACTGCTTCTGCAGGTTGGTTAGTAGTATCTAAGATGGCTCGTTCTGTAAGGGCTTTATCAAGCACTCTAGGGCTGTTAAAAAACTTCAAGAGTCCTTTTGGTAAGGGTGGTAGTAACAATGGCTCAGGAGGGGCTTCTGGTGGCTCTACAAGCCTTCTAGGAGGTCTTACAAAGTCTCTAGGTGACTCAGCTAAGATGTTAGCTTTTGCAGGTTCTATTAAACTTATTGCTAGTGCTTTTAAAGACATTAGTAATACTGATATGGACTTTACTGAAGCTACAACTAAAGTAGGTACTATGGTTACTATGGTAACTGCTATGGCAGGCTACGCCACACTGTTAGGTAAAGCTATTCAGAAATTCAAGCTCGGTAAAGACCTAGCTGTAGGTGCTACTGCTATGGCAGGAGTAGTAACTGGTATGCTTCTTATGGCTAAGTCTATGGAACAGCTTAATAAGATTAAGTTTGATGCAGGTAAGGTATCAGGAACAATGTTAGCAATGACAGGACTTGTTACTTTAATTGGTGCTATTGCTACTACTATTGGTGCTTTGATGGTAGCTACAGAAGGTATTGGTGCTTTAGCTCTAGGAGCAGGGTTAGTATCAATGTTAGCTATATCAGGTACTATGGTAGTAGTTGCTAAAGCTATGGAGTCTGTAGCTAAGACTGTAGCTAGAATCAATAAAGTTAAATTACCTAATGCAGGTACTTTCGGTAAGAAGATGGTTAACTTCACAGCTCTTGTTACTGAAATGAGTACAGCAAGTGCTATTAGTGGTAATATATCAACTCTTGCTTTATTACCATCTATCTTTGGTACTATTAGTAATCTAGCACAAGCTATTCAAGTTGAAAGTATCATCCTTTTAGCAAATCAACTTAAAAAGCTACAAGGAAGCATGAAGAATGTACCTGATAAGTCTAAGTTTAAGGATACTATTAAGAAGCTTAAGAACATGACTGAGCTTATCAATGAGCTAAGTTCAGTTAGTGGTGGAGGTATTAAGAATCCTGTAGATGCTATTAAATCTATTGGTAATACCTTCAGTAATATTGTTAAAGGTTTTGAAGTAAACTCTATAACAGACAATATTTCTAAGGTAGCTAACTTAATAGCTACACTAAGTCAGCTTAATATGCCTGAAGACTTATCAGCTCTTAAGACTAAGCTTAAGAATATTGCTAACATCCAAAAAACACTTAACAGTGCTTTTGCTGACATCCAGTTTGGTGATGAAGGTGGTGTTTCTAGTCCATTTATTCATGGACTTAATGCTATTGCATCATTCCTAGAAGGTTTTGAAACAAGTAATAATATCAAGATTTTCAATAAGCTATCTAAGTTTGTTGGTGATGTTCAAGGGTTAGAACTTCCTGATGATATAAGTTCTTTGACTGAAAAGGTGCAAAAGATTGGTCTTATTCATCAACAACTTAATCAAGCATTTTCTACTTTCTCTTTAGGTACAGTTTCTGTTTCTTATCCTATCCTTAATGCTATCAATGCTGTAGGTACATTCTTTGATAGTTTAGCTACAAGTAACCTTATCAGTACAGTTAAGAAACTTACTCAGTTTATTGAGGATATTAATAATGTAGAAGTACCTTCTGATACATCTGCTATTGATGAAAAGATTAGTAACTTAACTAATGTCATGAATAGCCTTAAGAAGTTAGGTAATGAGTCATGGCTTGATTCTATTAACTTCATCAGTAAAGGACTAGAAGCTCTTACTTCTAAACTTGATGGTGCTACACTAGATGCTAAATTTAAGTCATTCAGTAAACTACTTGACTTTGTTAAGAAGATTAGTGACCTTAAGTTAGATGATGCAGGTTTAGAAGCTTTAGAAACTAAACTAGATAACCTACAGACTACACTTAAAAAAGTAAGTAAATTTGATGTTCCTGAACCTCCTGATGTAGGCGATAAACTTAAAGGGTTCGAGAACTTCAAGAAGCTAACTGATAAAATCAAAGATATTGTTGATAGTCTTAATAATATCCCTGATGGATTGGACATCTCAACTAAGATTGAATCAGTTAAAAATGCTCTAGATAAGATTAGTGAACTAGCTACACTTGATATCTTTGGTAAAGATACACCTTTCAATAAGGATGTAACATCAAATATTAAGAGTGTAACTGAGTTTACAAGTAAGCTTAGTAGCATTGCTTCATCACTTAATGAGATTAACTCAATAGAAGACCTTAGTGGTATTCCTGCTAAGATTGAACAGTTAAGACAAGCACTACAATCTATCACACAAGCAGGTGAAAATGGTGGTAGTTTAATGTCTATGTTTGATGCCTTTAAAGGTAAATCAGATTATGGTAAACTAGCAGAAGAAGCAAGTAATATGATTAATTCACTTAAGACTATTGCTGACTCTCTATCTCAGATTCCTGATTTGATTAACATTGAAGGTAGTGGTATTGAGACTCGTGTAGCTAAGATTCAATCAGTTCTTAAATCATTGACTGATAGTGACACAGGAAGCTTTATCCAAGACATTGGTAAGCTTGCTAAAGTGTCTGAAGCTGTAGGTCAAGTAACCTCTGTAGTTAATAGCTTTAAGACAATGGCAGAAACACTCATGACAATCCCAGACCTAATCAATGTAGAAGGTTCTGGTATTGAAACAAGAGTTGCTAAGATTAAATCTGTACTTCAGTCTCTTGCTTCTTCAGATGATTCAGGCTTAACTACAAGCTTGCAAAACATTCAGAAGCTATCATCTAATATTATGTCTGCAGTACAAGCAGTAAATAATATCTTGATTATTGCTAACGCTATTAATCAATTCCCTGAAGTAAATGCAGATAACTTCAATAATAGTATTAATGCTATTAAGACAGCTATTGAGAGTCTCTCAGGTATCAATGATAATGATGCTATTGTTGGTAACTTAACAAACATCTTAAACACTATCAACCAGCTACAAAATGCTTTGGCTCAGTTTGCTTCTATGGCTTCATCACTAGGACAACAATCAGGTACTAACTTCTCTAATGGTTTTGTATCAGGACTAGGAAGTAGAATTGTTGATAAGATGAATGAACAAAAGAATCAAATTGAGAATCTAGGTTGGGAAGCTTTAGGTGCTTCTATCTCTAACAAGATTGCTAATGGTTTTGATGTAAGTTCTGTACTTAATAAAATTCAACAAATTCAATCAGCTATTGACTCTCTTAAAGGTAAGACAGTTGATATCACTGTTAATGAAACTACAGTTAAGAAGACAAAACATGTACAACATGGAGGTATCATTCCTGAATACCACTCTACAGGTGGTGTAGTAGGTAGAAGAAGCTTTGCTTCACTAGGTACTGATACTATTCCTGCAATGCTGACAGCAGGTGAATATGTGCTTAAACGTTCTGTATCATCTGTACTTGGTAAGCAATTCCTTGATAACTTAAATCAAATGAATCTTACACAAGCTCTTAAAGCTTTGGCAGGACATACAGGGCACTCTGTAGTTAATAACACTACAAACAACATTACTCAAAACGTAGACAATAAAGCTTCATTCATCAATGGATTGAATGAAATTAGGGGGGTAGTTAGACCATGACAACATGTTTAGGTGCTAGGTCAACTTCAGACTTTGTAGCTAGACCAAGACGGTTTATTCAATACAATGACCTAGTGTTTAGTGGTACTGAAGCTATTAATTCTAGTCCTTCAGAAACTATAACTACCAAGTATGAAACTACAGAGTATATGTTCAGAAATGGTAGTTATTGGAAGATTACAGGAGACCAAGTTCTCCTTAAAGATGATAAGATTACCTTAGACTTATCTATTAGAACTACAGATTGGGACATGGTAAACATCCAAGCACACCAAGACTTTATCAAAGATAACTTACTTACAGTAGGTAAGCTTTGGGCTATTGATACTGGTGGACAGTTAATATGGTGTAATGCCATTCTAGACTCTTATACTCCTACTTATGAATGGACTTTTAGAGACAATGGATATCTTAGCTTCCAAGTATCATTTACTAACCCTGATGCAGTATGGCACAAGGCAGATGGATATACTACTTTCCTTCTCCCTTATGCTGACTGTAACTTTGTTAATATGATTGCTAGTTGCTTCCAAAACTCTACATGTCAAGCTTTCTGTCAGACTTCAAGAACTCTTAATGGTACTTGTGAAGACTGTGCTAAAGATTGCTGTGAGCTGTCTAAAGCAGTATCACTTTGTGAAGTACAAGGTGACATGTGGTTAAGCTTCTATCAAAAGTGTAATAGTGATTACCGTATCATTCATAACTGTGAGTTAGGTAGAGAAAGGTTTGGTAATGAAAGACTTTGGGGTGAATCTCATTGTGATGCTTGTGTTGATGGAGCTTGGTCTACTAAGTTCTATTCAGACACTGTAGTTGAATCAAGAGATGTAACTATTACTCTTCAAGGTAAATTCAAAGACCCTAGAATCATGATTAATGATACTATGGTTAAGCTTAAAGGTACTTATGACCAAGGCTATCTATCAATTTCAAGCACTGGTTTAGTTCAGTCATTTAGCTGTCCTACAGATGCTTTATGTGGAGAAGCTGAAGTTGTAAGTAATGAGAACTTAACACTTTGTGATAATGTATGGTGGCATATCAAGAGAGGGTATAATATCATCTCAGTTGATGGTGTTACCTCAGAATCATTTTGTGTATTTATTGACTATGAAAGGTTGACAATCTAATGAACAAACAATCATCAGTAGGACTAACGGAAGAACTACTTACCAACTTAATCAACACTGTAGCTCTTGAATACCACTTCAGACTTACAGTAGAAAAGTATTACTCTTTGTTATATGTTAAAGGAACATCAGATGAGGCTGTGAGAAGCTCTCTAACAAAGAAACTGCAGTTTGCTAAGGAAACACTAGAGAGAACTACAGAACAGCGTAGAAGCGTTATGAGAGCCTTACAGAGCCTTTCTACTGAGGATGCTAACCCAGACTTGTGGTGTTCTCTAAAACATGCTTCAGTACAAATGATTACTGCTTTTGAAGCTTGGCAAGTAGATATGAATAATGTAGAGGTAGAAGAAATCTATCACTCTTCTGTAGAGCTATTTAATGTAGTTGTAGCAGGATTCTTAGGATTCTATCCACAACCATGTAGTGCTTGCTTTGCTGACTCTATCCGTTCACAAGAAGAGATGAATGAAATCATGTCTAATGTAGAATCTAAACATGAGGACATGTCTGAAGAAGCTGTAATGGCTAGAGCTGTGGAGGTATTCGGTAATGTCCCTGACTCTGTATTGGAAACCAACTAAGGACACTAGGCACTACATTACTAATGATGTCTTCTTAGGTAATAATATTAGTGTAAGCCATAAGATTATGGATACACCTAGTATTAGTTTTCAGTTACCTACAGAAGTCCTAATGGATAGTCCTATTCCTGATGCACAATTTGAGTTTGTTCTAACCTTTGATAATGGTCATATCTTTCATGGTATTACAGAAAGAATTGATTCAGACCATGTTACTGGTGTTACCACTATTCAGGCAGTGCATGTAGCTACTGAACTACAACACAGAAGAGTACCTACAAACTATGCCATCAAAGAACTTACACTTGGTGAGATATATACTTATGATGAGTATATTAGACCTGCTTCAATGGGTGAAGGTGGAGAGATTATCTCAAACCAAAAACCTAGAGAAGAAGATAAAAAAGATGGAGAGCCTGAAGAGAAGAAAGTAACTAAGACTGGTAATAAGACTATTAACACAGTCTATAATGAAGATGGTAGTAAAACTAAGACAACTACTTATGAGATGTCAGATGGTACTACTAGAGAAGTAGTCAGTCACATTACTAAAGTAGTTACTGGTAAAGGAGCTTATGTTCAAACTACAGTAACTACTAGACCTGATGGTACTGTTACTACTACAGTAACTACTAAAGATGGTTACAACAAAGGTAAGACTGAAGTAACTACTGAAAAACCAAAAGAAGACAAAGATGTAGATAAAGGAGATAACACAACTAAAGATGATGGTATCTCAGTAAACTATGTTGAATTGTCTAAGCTTAGTGGTATGTTCAATGATGAGAATTGGACTTATAAGTTCACTGAAGAAGGTACAGATGATATTGTTATCACTTACCTATTCTCTAACCAAGATAAGCTACAAGCTCTTACAGATGTATGTAAACAGACTGAGGATGTCTTTTGGAGAGTATCACTTACTGAAGAAAGAACTATTGAGATTGGTAGGTTTGGTCAGTATAAAGAGTTAATGGTTAATGAAACTAACTTGTTAGGTAATGAGCTAGTAACTCAAAGAGACTTTACCACTATTACTAACTATGGTATCTATCTTACAGATAAGTCAGACTCAGGTACTACTACTCTTACTCTTAGAGATGTCTACAATAGACCTTATCTACAGAATCCTGAGTTCCCTGTTATCTTGACAGGTGAAGAAGTAAATACTGAGCGTAGTTATGACTATATTGACTTAATTCCTTTTGGAGCTAACAATAATGGTGACTATGCTGTATTGGATAAGGAAGGTTTAGCTCTTGAAGCAGGTAGAGTATATGAACAATCATTCACATCAAATGATGTCCAACCTGTAGCTAACAACAATAAGGAACTATCAGATGAAGACCGTCTTGTAGCTAGTAGACAACTTTACACACAAGCAGTAAGAAAGCTTATCCATAGTAGAAGAAAAGTAGGATATACCTTTGACATCAAAGACTTACCTAATAACTACAACGTAGGAGATAAGGTAAGACTAACATTTGTAGATAGACTTCTTAAGTCAGAGAAATGCTCTAAATACTTTAAGAAGGTAATGACTATGGATGATTACTTCTATATCTCAGAAATCCTAGTTACAACTACTTATGATGGATTCACAAGCTTTAAACTGACAGTAGAGAAGTATCTATACAATGACAAGGAGGTATAAATGCAGACAGAAGCACAGAAGCTTTTAAATGCTGTCAATTCATCTACAGAGAGATGGAAAAGACAAGGATTTCAAAGAAGATTCTCAGTAACTGACTTGCATGGTATTGAGTACCAATCAGTAATGACAAGTAATGTTCCTGCTCAGTTTTATACTTCTATATCTTATGACTTTGATAAGTTTGCTCACTGGTGGTTTAAAATCATTGTTAGACCTTATGGAGTAAAGACAGGACTTAAAGAAGGTGGTTCTACTAAAGGCTCAGCCTTTGGTGGAGATAAGAAATACACTGGTGGTGATATTACTTATGGTGGTAATACACTTCCTGCAAGCTTAGTACAAACTATCCTTGATGGATGTGCTAAGTATAATCTACTTCCTTCAGGTGTCATTGTTCAGCTTTATATTGAATCTAACTGGGGTAATTCAGCAGTAGCTAAAGCAGATAATAACTGGGGCGGTATTACTGGTACAGCAGGTACAAGACCTTCAGGAGTTGTAGTTACTACAGGTAGTCCTAGACCATCAGCTGAAGGTGGTACATATATGCACTTCGCTTCTGTAGATGACTTCCTAATTGACTACATGTACCTACTTGCTGAACAAACTGCAGGTAACAACCAAAAGATGTATAATGTCCAAGGTAAAACTACATTTGATGAGTTTATGAAAGGACTCTTTCAAATTGGTGGAGCTTTGTTTGACTATGCTGCCGCAGGGTACGCTTCTTACTACTCTTTAGCAAATGATGTAAGGTCAGGTATTAACTCAAACAATGATAATATACTTGATAAGATTGATGCACAGTTACTTCAACCTACAAATGCTTCAGATGGTTCTAATGGTTACTATGACCTTATTGATGGTAATGCCTTTGGTGACATCATTAGAAGCCATTGGGATGGGGCTACAGGAGCATGGCAACCACATGTAGCTAGGGTTAAAAGAGCTATAGCTATTGCTACTAATACTCCTGAAGAACAGTTTATTACATATCCTGGTCACCAACCTGACCAATCACTAGCAGTAGACTTCATGACTAATGATAACTACAGACTAGGTGATACTATTGCAGGGTTTGTAATTGAGAACATGGATGAGTTAAATATTGACTATGTAATATGGGGACAAAAGTTCTTCATGAATGTCAATAATATCTATGGGCCTGCTAGAGTATGGAGCTTAATGCCTGATAGAGGTAATAAGACTCAGAACCATGGAGACCATGTTCACATCTCTTTTAAGCCTACTGATAGCATGAATATGGGTACTGTATTCCATTCATCAGGTGGAGGTGGTCAGTCTGATGGTAACAACAATAGAGGTTCAGGAATGTCTGACTTTGGTGGTATTGTTGGTACTGCTAGTAGTGGTGAACCTAATGGAGCTACAGGAGAGGTACAGACAGCTACAGAGACTATGAAGGTACTTGGTGAGTTAGACTCACTTAAAGGTACTACACTTGGTAATGGTGAGTGTTACGGTCTTGTAGCTTGGTACTCAATGAAACTAGGTGGTGTAGGTCTTGGTGGTGGTGTAACTGGTATTACACACGCTATAGGTGATACACTATCAGCTAGTAACATTGGTGTTGGTTATGATTGGGGAGCAGTAGGATGGAAAGTAGTTCCTACATCTAGGGAAGCTATGAAGGTAGGTGCTATCTTTACTGAAACCAATCAATACAGTCCTTATGGACATACTGGTGTTATTAAGGCTATCAATGGTGACACAGTAACTACACTAGAGCAGAATGTATCAGGTCAGAGGTTTGTAGTTGAGAGACAAAGAACTATGGATGATATGCTCAGTGGTGGTAGACATCTTATCTATCCTCCTGAAGTAGCAGGTGGTAAGAGTATTGGTAATACTGATGGCTCTCTTACTAGGAACTATGTAGCTAAGTTTGCAGGAGACATCAAGGTTAAGATTGATGGTATTGACTTTACACCTATGTTTAAAGCTCAATATGATGGTAAATGGATTGATAAATACTCAGTATTCCCAGATGATAAACCTAACCATGGTTATGATGTGATGTTGGGAGCTACAGCACTGACTGAAGAACAACAAAAGAAAATCTTTAGAAGTGGTGAGCATCTAGTAGAAATTACAGGTTCAATGCAAGCAGATGTAATCTTAAGAACTTATCTTAAGTACAACCACTTAAATTAGGAGTTACAATGAATTACACCAATATCCTTAGAAAGAAGTCACTTAAGCTATCTGTAGTTAATAGACGGATAGACTTACTAGATAAACACTTACTTAATCATCCTGAAGACTACCAAGCAGTCATCTGTATCCTATATCTTAGGTCAGAAGCTCTTAGAAGAACTAGGGAGATTAAACAACTTAGTTACTTAGCTAAAGTAGAACTATATAAATAAAGGAGGTACACAATATGTGTGCAAACTGTGGATGTAATAGCTGTAATGAGTGCAATGAATGTTCAGGACAATACAGCTCTAACTGTAAACCTATTCTTGATGTAAACTGTCTTCCTACTCTAGGTAGAACATCAAGACATTACTTGTATCGTACACCAGACTCTAAGTTGTGGTATGCAAATGCTAACTGTACTGCTTGGCTTGAATTGACTAGAGATGAAGCTACAGAAACTAATAAGCTTAATGTACTACTAGACTTGACTAATAGAGTCATTGAAGTAGAGAAAGCTATTAAAGCTAAGAATGATGAAAAACCTACTGAAAAAGATAACACCCTCTCAGAAGCCATAGAAGCCCTTAAAAAGGAGCTTAAAGACAAGGCTAGTGTAACAGGACTAGAGGATGTAAACAAAGCAGTAGAGAAGCTCTCAGATGCCTTAAACGCTAAAGAGGACAAAGACACTATCTATGATGACACTGAAGTTAAGAAAGCTATTGATGAACTAAAAGACACTGTAGCTAAGCTTGAAACTAAAGAAGACAAAGATACTGTATTTGACCCTTCAGGATTGGAAGCTAGACTTATTTCTGTAGAAACTAGACTTACTACTTTGGAATCTACAGTGGAAACACTTAGAGTAGCTAAAGAAACTTTAGAAGCTAGGGTAGAGTACCTTGAAGTACAAAGTAGACGTGATAATGACCACTTGTAAGGGAGATAATTAATGGCTATTAAAATTAAAAGAGAAGAGAAAGAAAATGGTCTTCCTCTTATCAAAGTAACTGACAATAGACCTTATCTTAATTGGACTTATGAAGGTAATTTAGAATCAGATGATATGGTTAAGGAAGTTCTAAACCTACAGAACACTCCTTCATACAATGAAACTATTGCCTCAGTTCTTCTATATGCTCCTTACCTTTATGGTACTCAGTGGGCTAGTCTAATTAACTTATTCAATAAACCTATTGTAGGTCTTACTTATGGTGTAGGTGCTATGTTTAAACTAGAAAACCCTGACTATAAAGATACACAAGGTGAGACTAAGTATGGTCTAGTAACTGTCAACAAACCATTGACTATTCAAAAAGATGTTTCATGGGAATCACTTAAAGATTTTAATGACAATGGTATTGTCTCTATGATTAACTATAGTGACATTGAACGTAAATAGGAGGTATTAAATGGGTGACTGTATTTCATGGTGTAACCCTGTATTTAAGAGGGTAGAAGCATTGCCTGACCTAGACTATGCAACTAGAAACCATGCCTATATTATGCCTGACAATAAAGCCTATATCCTTAATGAAAATGGTGATGGCTTTACTGAATTAACATCTACAGCAACTACAGGAGGTACATCTTATGATGATAAGCCTCTTGTAGCTAGGGTAGAAAAACTAGAAGCTAAAGAAGATAAAGATAAACAAACACTGACTCTAAACGGTACTACACTAAGTATTTCAAATGGTAACTCAGTAGAGCTTCCTAAAGGAACTACTTACAAAGCAGGTAATGGTATTACTATTACTGAAGATGGTACTATTAACAACTCTGTAGTTGATACAAACACTAAGTATAGACTTATTGCTACTTCAAATAACATTGGTGATAAACTAAAAACTCTAACACAGTTAGGTGTGAAAGAGTTTAACAGTCTATTGTCTACTAATGCTATTCAAGTTACTTTACCTACACCTAAGTATACTTTTGGTGATAAGGAGTTGTATATTCAATTCCCTAAAATTTCTACTAAAATGTATAAAGGACAAGGTAGTAATGAACAAACAAGAGAGTTTGTTATGACTTACTTCACTATTCCAATTAATCAAGCTGAAGTTCTTGGTATTGCTAGAGTAGGTAGATACACATTCCCTGAAGCGTTTGGTAATATTCATGTTATGTATGACTTAAGTACAAATGGTGTTCTTAACTTATCATTCTACTTTGAGTTCTACAAGTTTGACTTAGATAACAATAGAATTATTACTGAAGAACCTACACTAACTGTTCCTGCTTCTTTGGATAACTTAACTACAGGTCTCATGTTTGGTGCTAACTTCCAAGATGAGTACACTATTGAAGTAACTCTAGAAGAGCCTAAAGTAGCCCTTGCTGAGCTTGTCTATAGTCTGAAGGAGGTAACTGAATAATGCACAACTATGGTATTTTAAAAAGAGAAGGTATCTCTATTGATAACTCTGTAATCAAAGGTAATGGTTCAAACCCATATGATAAGGAGTTTATAAACTCTGTAGCTAAGTATGCTAAAGGAGTTACCATCCCTTATACTGGTTTTAATACGTTTGTCAGTGGTATTGATTATACTATTCAAAAAAATAAATTTGTTCCAACACAAATTTTTGGTAGAGAGCCCAGAGTGTTGTTGTCAGCAAACACAACTAATAGTTTCCTTCCAAGGTATAGTGTAAGTAAAGTAAGTTTTAATACTAAAATCAAAACTTATGACACAGCTATTGGTGAAGAGCTTTGTATCATTCATGAGGATTTTCTAAATATCCAACAATATGGTGATATAACTGTCACAAGAACTATGAGCTTAGATGATAATATGATGGCTACTTATGTTATCCTTAAAAAAGATAACCAGACTATCACTTTAAGTGAATCACTGTAAAGGAGGTACTAAATGGCTTGTACTGGATGCAATGATTGTGAATGTATTGAAGCTAAAAATAAAAAAGACATTGAAGACAAGCTAAGAGTCCTTCATGACTTGGTATGTGTTATTGCTAACGCTAATTGTATTGACCTTCCTAGAATCCTCTCTAAAGGGTTCTACATGCTATGGTGTATCTTAAGAGACATTCTTAGGATGCAACAAGAATTAGACCTTACAGTGTTTAAGAAGCGTGATGAAGAGCTCTGTAGAAAGATTTCAGACTTAGCAGTAGAGGTAGAAAAACAACTTACTGCTAACAAAGAAAACTCTAGGATTCTTAATGAATATAACACTAAACTAGCTCTATACAATGAAGCTATGGAGACTTACAATAGGAACTACAAGCTCTATCAAGATGGTCTAGCAAGCTTTAATAAAGCTAACAAAGACTATGAAGATGCTGTAGCTCAGTACGAAAAAGACAAAGCTAACTATGATAAGCTAAGAAGTGATTATACTACAGCTCTTGCTAAATATAACACTGACTTAGAAGCTTATAGAAAAGTAATGGCTGAGTATGCTAAAGCTGTAGAGAAGTATAACAAAGATATGGCATCATATAACGCTTCTAACAGCGACTATGCACGTCTTAAAGCTGAGTATGATAGAAAGCTTAAGGAATACAATGACAAGCTTAGAGAGGCTGAGAAGGCTGAATCTGACTATCAGACAGCTATTGCTGAATACAACAAAGCTATTAAGCAATGGGAGGCATCTCTTGTAGGTAATATTGGTTATACTTTTGAGTTCTCAGAGCTAGACAATACTGGTGCTGACTTACCTGATGAGTATACTTTTGATAAGAATACTGGTAACTTTACTATTAAGTCACCTATCAATGATGGTACTGAAAATATTGGTTATTGGGTTCTAAGAGGTAAAGTTGGTTTTAATGCTACATACAGTGGTATTACTGGTGGTGTTAATATTAAAGCTAACAGTGTTACCATTCAAGAGGTTAGCTATGATAAGGTATCTCCTAAAGTAGCTTTCTCAGACTTTAGTATTACATACAAGAAACCTAATGGAGCTGTTATCTGGTCTAAATCATATAGAGGACAATCAGCATTTACACAAGCCTTAGATGTTACTTATCCTCTATCACATGATATTAATATCAGTCAAGGGCAGTCTCAAAACATTGATTTCTTGTTATATGATGACTTGTGGGTTGAAGGTTCACACAATAAAGTATCACTTAAGATTACTGCTCCTACCATTTCTATGGAAGGTAGACCTAAAGAACCTACTAAGAGAACTGTAGTTGTACCTGAAAGACCTACAGAACCTGTAGCTCCTAATGGTAATAAACCTGTAGAACCAACTAGACCTACTCAGACTGAACCTGTTAGACCAAGTGAGCTTACAGTAACAGAACCTATTAGACCTACACAACCTACAGGAACTAAGCCTACAGAGCCTATTAAGCCTACTAGACCTGAAGAACCACAACTCTTTGAGGTTAAGGCTATTAGTGTTACATGTGGAGACTTAACTCCTGTACCTAAAGAATTAACAGGAGGGAAATAATGTCTTGTCTAGGACAATGTGGAGACTGTCAATGTGAAAAGATTGATGTCTGTGTAGAAGTAGAACAAAGACAAGATGTAATGGAAAAGAAGCTTAAGGTCTTAAAAGACTATGCTTGTTTACTAGCAAATACATCTTGTGTAGGACTACCTAAGAGACTTGCTCAGTATGCTTATTTTCTATGGTGTTTCCTAAGAGACTTACTAATTATGGTAGTTAACTTAGACAAACGTGTAGACAATCTATGTGCTGTAGCTAACTGTCATGAAAAGAAACTAAATGCACTTGTAGACTTCCTAATTGGTAAGCTTAGTGACAAAGTAGAACTATCTATGAAGTCTAACACTACTGTAGTTGAAACAGGTGGAGGACAAACGTATAGTGTAGTTAAAACTGATACTAATGGTAACTTTACAATTGTGTGGAACATGGTAGATACTGGTGAAGTTGGTGTTGGTAATGTTTATGGTAAAGTAATTCACAGCTACACACCTAACAAAGATGGTTCTATCCATGCTAAGATTACTGGTATTAAGGTTGATAGAATTAAGTATGTCAATAAAGCACCTACTACTCATCACAATGGTAGATTCACTATCTATGACATTAATGATAATGTTATCTATCAAAAAGCTTATGACCCTGGTCAGTCTTTTGAACAAGACATCAACAGAACTCTTGATTACAATAGAGAGTTTGACTTGAAGCCTGAAGGTGGTTCATCTGATGTTCTTAAGATGTTATCTACACTAGATGAGTGGGTATATGCACCTACTAGAAGTAGTATTACAGCTCAGTATATTAACCACAACCCTAACATAGGTCTTCCTACTGACCCTTGTAATGTACTTTGTGGAGCTTGTGATTGGTCTGATGAAAAGATTGCTGAACGCAAGCAAAAGGAAGAAGAAGAGAAAAAGAAAAAAGAAGAGGACACTAAACCTAAAGAAGAAGGTAAGTAGAATTGAATATATCATTTGATATTTTAATGACTACTGTAGGGGGAGCAGTATCAACACTATCTACATGTGTAGGTATTTATTTGACAATTAAGAAAAGCATCAAAGAAAGTAGAGAAGAAAGAGTACAAATAATTGCTCATCAGAATCAATTAAATGAAACTCTTACTAAACTTACTAATGATGTCAGAGACTTAATTATTGAGAACGAGTCTCAACAGAAGCAATTAGAAGCTACTGAGAGCTTCTCTAAGAGCCACTTTAGGATTGGCTTATATAATGCACTGGTCAAAGCTTTAGAGCGTGGCTACACCTTTGTAGATGAAGCTACAGAGATGGCTAAAATGTATACTATTTATCAGAATAATGGTGGTAATGGTGAAATTAAAATGCTCTATAGCAAGTATGACAAACTAGAAATTAGAGAGGAAAGATACAATGATTTTTAACAACAAAACTTATGACATTCTTAAGTTTGTAGCAATTACATTTATCCCTGCTTTAGCTACCTTTGTAGGTACTGTAGGTATTGCTGTAGGTTATCCTGAAACTACAGGTATTATTGTTACTGTGTTGACTGCTTTAGGTTCATTCATTGGTGCTTTGGTAGGTCTATCATCAGCTAGCTACAATAAGGGAGTTAAGTAATGAGTTATCAAGACTTTAAAAATACTCACCTAGGTAATGGCTATGACATTGATGGTTGGTTCGGAGACCAATGTTGGGATGGTTTTGCAGAATACTGTAACTACTTAGGTGTTCCTGTTATCAACTGTACTGACAGTGGATATGCACAAGACCTGTGGACTCAAAGACATAGTAATGGTATCCTAAACTACTTTGATGAAGTAGAAGTAATGCAAGCAGGAGATGTAGCTATCTTTGATGTTACACCTTCTACACCTTACTCTCATGTAGCTATCTTTGATAGTGATGCAGGTAATGGATATGGTTACTTCTTAGGACAAAACCAAGGAGGAGAACAAAGAAACCCTAATGGTGGTGGAGTATTCAATGTTGTAGCTCTACCTTACTCAGCTACATTTGCTACTGCCTTTAGACCTAAATCAGCTAACAATACTGCAGTAATTACTAACAACTCAGAACCATCTTCTGTAGTTAGTGGTATGAAGAAAGATGATTACTTCATTGATGTATCAGCTTATCAACCTGCAGACTTAACAGATATCTGTAATGCTAGTGGTACTAGAAATACTATTATTAAGGTATCTGAAGGTATTGGATGGTTAAGTCCTGTAGCTACTCAACAAACTAATACAAGTAATTGTGTAGGGTATTACCACTTTGCTAGGTTTGGTGGAGATGTAGGTTTAGCACAAGTAGAAGCTGACTTCTTTATTAACAACCTACCAAGTAAACCTAGATACCTAGTATGTGACTATGAAGATAGTGCTAGTGGTAATGCACAAGCTAACACAGATGCTGTAATTGCCTTTATGGATAAGTGTAAACAAGCAGGCTTTGAGCCTATTTACTATAGCTACAAGCCTTATACACTAGCAAATGTCTATATTGACCAAGTTACTGCTAAATACCCTAATAGTCTATGGATTGCAGGATATCCTAACTATGAGGTAACTCCTGAACCTTATTGGGGTGTATATCCTAGTATGGAACATATGAGATGGTGGCAGTTTACATCTACAGGTATTGCAGGTGGACTAGATAAAAACATTGTATTGATTGATGATGAAGTAACATCATCTAGTATTGAAGAAGAGGATGAAGATATGAACTTTGTAGTAAGAAATCAAACTGGTGATAGTGGTTATGTAGCTGTAGTTAATGGCAGAGTGTTTGGTATTGGTGATATGGAAACTGTATTCCAACTTCAAAATGCAGGAGCTAAACACCTTAATCTTCCTGATGCTGACTTTGGTAGATTCATTGATAGTCAATCAAGAGATGCACAAGAGATTAAACAAGCTATTGCTGATGCAAATGCTAAAGTGGTAGAAGCTATTGAAAAGATTAAAGCTACATCAGTACAAGATGCTCTTGGTAAAGTTACTATTAAAGGTAACTTGGAAGTATCAAACGAGGGATAAGTATGAAGAAACTAACTGCTATTGTAAGTCTTTTAATTGCCCTTGGTGTAGCTACTGTAGCTCATGCAAGTGTAACAAGTAACTATAACCCTGATACTAGGTATAATAGATATGGTTATAACAGTAACAGTAATGATGGTAGAGTTATTAACCGTTCTACAAGTGGTGCTTTCCTTACTCCTTATGACAACTACAGAGTCTATAACTTTGTTAGTGAGACTAAAAATAGTGATGGTACTGTAACTAGACTATGGCAACCTAAGAAAGAAGTAGCAGTTATTACTAACTACAACTCTTTCTCTTATGACAATGATGGTGCTAAAGTCTATAACTTTGATGAATATGGTAATCAACTACCTGAAGAATCAACAGACTTTAAGTCACTAGAATTTCTAGGTGAGTTTAGTATTAACAGTTGGACTGCTTACAGATTCTGGAAATAGTGGTATAATAGGCTTATAGCCACACCACTATAAAATTAAAAGGAGTAAATCACCTCCCCAACTAGGTCAAATGGGTTACAATGACTTAGTGGCTATATAAGGCTCTTAGAAGACGTTCTAAGGGTCTTTTCTTATACCCTAGTATATTTACCCTAGGAAGCTAATAGAATTGATTGTGAGGCAAATTAGGGCACAATAAAAGGCTATAGAGATTAATCTATAGCCAGTGAAATTTTCCACAATCTACATGTGAGTTTGAAAAGCGTTGTTATTTGTTAAGTGATAATTGTTCTTTGTTTTCAAGTATTATTTTAGTTTTTATTGTTGTTCAAGCACTAAAAACTATAGTGTAATTTATTCTAGTTTTCTTCTAGTGACTTGATACGTTCAAGTCTTTTTTCTGTAGCTTTGGCAATTAAACCAAGCACATAAGATAGTGTAACAATGGCAATCCATAGAATACCAATGACAGCACTAATGAAATAAAATAGGTCTTTTAAATCCATCATCCACCCCCTTCCAATGTTTCCAATACATATCTACCCATAAGGATAGCATCAGCTTCATCATCATTAATACCATGTCCAATTAGGAACATAGTCTCAGCTACAGAAATAGATGTTTGCTTTTGTTCATCCCTTGTAGCTTTCCCTTTACCTAGTCCGAAGTGTTTCTTCCAGGTGTTAGGGAATACTTGGATAAGGTTAGCTTTAGGTAATTGACCTAGCAATATACCTTGTGCTAGACACAGTTTCTTGACTGTCTTAATGTTCTTTAAGAAGAAAGTATCTTCAATAACTACAATATCAATACTATAATCTTTATCTAGTTCAGTTACTTTATCAGCCATCTTTCTTACTCTAGTTAACCAGTCCTTACCTGTAGGTTTAATAAAACCATACTGAGTAAGTTTATCACCTACATATAAGGCATAACCAGTGCTTGTAGTTGATACATCAAGAGCTAAGACTGTTTGTTCTTGTGTTTCCATTTAGTACCTCCTCCTTTAGCCCTTAGATACCTTCTGTAAGGCTGTGTAATGCCTATATTAAGCTTCTCAGCTAGTTTATAGGCTAAATGGTTCTCAGCTATTATTTCATACAAATCAGCTTGTCTTTGTCTTATCTGTCTTAACCTATTTGTATAAAACCTTTGCTGAGATGAACCATTTCTATACTCCTTCTTAAGCTTTTTGATTTTGTTGTATTCCTTTTCTAAAGCTATATACTTCTCCATAGCTTTGTAAGCTTCAGGAGACTTATCAACCTTACTTGTACCTCTAACTCTAGGTAGCTTATCCTTAGAGCCTTTAGGTCTTCCTGTAGATTTAAGAATTGGTATATACCACTACTACAACACTGTCTTTACCACTCCCAAAAGCAGAAATTTGTTTGACAGTTTTGTTATTGTTTTTAATTAGGTACTGATTAATTTTAAATTCAACATCTAACAAGCTACCTTGATAGAATTGAACAGTATCTTTAGGGAACATACTTACAATATCTTCTTCATTGAACCATTTATTAGTTCCTTCAATATTGACAGCATAAGCTCCTTTACCAATGTTAGTAACTACACCTTTTTTACCTTCTGCAATTACTAACTGTCCTAGACTAAAAGTCAATATTACCACCCCCACAATTAAGTTTATAAGGTAAATACTTAGATTCAACTACAGCATCGCCATAATCTTTAGATTTATGAATAGCTTCTTCAAGAATCTGTAGTTTAGTTTCTTGGTAGTCAGCTAAGTGAATTAGATAAGATTCAATACACTGTGGTTTCTCTCCAAAGTCTCCATGATGTTGACCAATAATAGCCATCAATCGAAGGTAAGTACCCATTGAATACTTAGTAAGGATGTCAGCTTCTAGTTTAGTAAGAAGATGAATACCAAACAGTGTATGAGGTACAAATGAGTTCTCATGTCTCATACCATTCAAGTATTCAAATGTCTTACCAAAATCATGAATGATACAACCAATGATGAGAGCAGGCATGTCAACACCATTTCTGATGTTATTGTAGAATACATCAGTACTATCACCACCAAACATAAAGCTACATAGTTGAGAGAATACCTTAACTGTATGAGCAGGTAAACCTCCTTCATAAGCATCATGGACACTGACAGCACAGTAACCTTCTAAGAAGCCCGGTGTAGCTTTATTGATTAATTCTACAGCATCATAGATATAGCTAACTACAGGGCTTGTAAAGTCTCCTGTTACTTGTGTAAACACATTCTCTAATGCGTTTGCAAATTCAACATAATCATTGTACTTAATCTTACTCATTTTCTTCCACCTTAACTGTTAGCTTGAATCCTTTAGCAACATCACCTGTAATACTATCTACACAATCTGTAGTTGCAAACAAGTCTGACAAGATTACATTAGTGAATAAGTCATGAGTCTTAAATAGCTTATGAACAGCCTGAGATAAAATAAGGATATTACCATCTTCTTCTTGTTCATTTTGTAATTGTGCTTCAAGTACAAAACCCATGAATGAAGTTGAGAAGTTAGTAAGTGGATGATGTAGTTTAACAACTGTATTTCCATCACTATTTTTAACAGTAATTGTTTGAGGTTCACACTCAATATACTTTTCCATAAGAATATTATCAATTACTGTAATAAGCATCTTACCATTATCGACAACATATTCTTCAGGTTTAATATCATCATCACCTACAAGAAGGTTATTAAGATTCTTGTAGTTACCTACAGAGATTGGTTGTTCACTGTGAATTTTCTTGTCATTTTTGTATAGGTTGATAGTGTAAATATAGTTCATTTTATAATTCCTTTTCTGTTAATCATGTTTACCCCAAGCCGAACCAATTTCAATATCAGCTACAAGAGGTACTGTAATTTCAATATCACAGATTTCAAGGACACTTGGATTTTCCATGTGTTCTTTTACTTTCTTAGCATATTCTTCAGCAACATCTTCATCTGCTTCAACTAGAATGGCATCATGTACTGAACCAATAATCTTATATTTAGATTTGTCTAGTGATTCATCTTCTAGAATATCTGCTAAAGCACTAATAACTAAGTCACTTGCAAATCCTTGGACAGGTGTATTAATAGCTTGTCTTTCAGCTTCACTAACATCTTTCCAATTTCTGTTCTTAAGGTTAGGTAAGAATCTCTTACGTCCAATAGGACTATAAGTATATCCATACTTCTTAGCATATTCTACAAATTTCTTGTGCATATCCAGTAGTTTTGGATATGAGTCAAAGAAATCATCACGGATGTCTTCAGCTTCTTCTAAAGATATATTCATACCATATCCTTTAGCATACTCTTGATAAGTCTTAGCTGACATACCATATAGTAGACCAAAGTTTGCTGATTTTGCTTCAGTACGCCATCTCTTAGCTTCCTGGTCGTTCTTAGGTTTCTTACCACCTTTAATTAATTCCATTGTTTTTTGATGCAAGTCACTACCTGATTGATAAGCATGTATCATGTTTTCATCTTCAGAAAAGATACTAGCTACACGCAATTCAGCTTGTGACATATCAACTTCAATGAATTTTCTGCCTTTAGGACATGTAATTACATTCCTAAGTGATGACTCCTGAGGCACATTTTGGATGTTAGGATTCTTACAAGTAGTCCTTCCAGTATCAGCAGTAATGTTAAAGCTTGGATGTAGCTTACCATCATATTGTGATAACTCTTCCCACAGATTCACAAATTGTAACTGTTTAGTAAGCTTATTATATCTAAGCAATACATCAAGTATTTCATGTTTACCTTCTTTAGACCACTCTTCTAATTGTGATTGGTCTACTTTAGGTTGACCACCTTCAGTCATGTGTTTAGTCTCCCAACCTAACACATCACAAAATAGTTTTACTTTTTGTTTAGAGGAATTAAAGTTGTCTACTTCAGCTTCTTTGACAATGTCAAATGAATATAGCTCTTTTTCAACTTCCTTTAACTCTTTTTCTATTGTAGCTCTGGTCTCTCCCAATAAACCAAAGTCAATAGTAACCCCTTCTTTTTCTACCTCAATATAGGCATTATAAGCTCTAAGCTCATGTCTATAAACCTTAAGTAGTTTATAGGCTTTAACTTTAGGATATAAGTAGTTATAAAGTCTGAATCCATATATAGTATCTCCCATACCATACTTAATAAGAGTCATTCTTCTTTCTTCTAAGACACGTTCAGACACTTTAGTATAGTAATCAAGTACCTTATCATAATCAGTACCATCATCAACAAACTTAATAAGCATCTGTGGTTTATCTAAGAATAAACTACCATCCAAGTCTTCATATAGAGCTTCAATCATTTTGTTATATGGTGTAAGTTTCTTAAGCTCAGTATTTTCTAAAGCCCACTCTTTAAGTTGTTTCTTAACACTAGCTACAGTTACCTTTTTATTAGACTTCTTAGTTTCCTTATCAATATCATAGTCAATACCAAAGTATTTCTTAACAAGGTACTTAAGTTTAAGTTTAGGTTCTGTAAGCATGTGGGCAAGAATCTGAGTATCTCCAAACAATTTAAGCTCTAGTCCACACTTCCTAAAGAAGAATAGACTATCAAACTTACCACCATGAGTAATAATTTTAAACTGATTCAAGAATTTAGAAATAGCTTCTAACTCTTCATAGTTACCATCAACCCAAAGTACATAAGTGTTTTCACTTTCATCTGTAATTTGAATTGATTTAATTTTATCAGCTATATTATTCAGTCCTGTAGTTTCAATATCAATATAGATTTTCTTAGTATTACTAAGGTCAATCGTTGTACCGTTCTCAAAACGCTCTAATTCGCCTTCTGATGGCTTGTAAAACGTTTCTAGGGTTGTTGTATAGGTAGGATGTTTAACACGCTTAGAACGCTTCTCAGAGCTTCTGAGAGCCTTCTGCTTTTTTGGCTTTGTTTCTTCCTCCACAACTTCAACTACAGACTCTTTCTTTTTAGCTTTCTTAGCTTTTTTCTTTTTCAATCTCTCTTTACGAGTATTAATAGGCTTATCAGGTTTATCTTCAGTAAATTCATTACCAAAATCATCATCAAGGTTTAGAGTCATTTTAAGGTTATCATCAATTCTGATAGTACCTTCAGAGCCAATATGATTACGGAAACGGTTAAACATCTTAACCTTCCTTACTACAGTTCTTCTAGGTGGTTGTAGCATAATTAAAGACTCATACCATCCCTCAAAGAATCCTGAACCATTAATATCACTTGTAGATAATTCTGATGAACCATCTGTTTTTCTTGTGTGATGGACAAGAATAATACTACAACCAGTTTCTTTCCTAAGCTCTGTAAGAGTCCTTAGTTTAGGTGTAACATCTACTTGATGGTTCATATTACCACTACCAAACAAGAGGTATAGAGGGTCAATAACAAGCATCTTGATATTATTTTCAATGATAGTGCGTTTAAGAACTTCAATATTATCAAGGTTAATGCTTGACTGAACATAGTAGATTGGCAAGTCTGTAGTTCCTGCAATGTTTAACAATCTAGATTTTTCTGCAACTAGACTATTCTCACCCTGCAAAATAAGTACACCACCTTGAATAACCTTACGACCATCAAATGGTTTACCACTAGCTACAGCTACAGCCATGTTAGTAATTAGAGTTGACTTGTAGCTCTTAGGAGGTGCTACAATTAACCCTACTGAGTCATATTCCCAAAGACCTTCAATGAGCCATTCTTCACCATGCTCACCCTCTTTAACATCATTGATACCAATGATATGTACTTCATCTTCAGAAATATTAATTGAACTACTAAGTTTCTTTCTACGTTTAGTCTTTGACTTAATTCTTAATAGAACCTTATCAATTTCATCCCTATCCCATTTGTCTTGGTCTGTAGACATAACTACAAACTTAACTTCAGAAGACTTAGCACCTTGCTCATATAAAGCTTTAGCAATTGCATATACATAAGCACTACGGTCAGTAATTTCTCTATCTACTAGAGGTTTGACTTCATACTTCTTATAAAGCTCTTCAAGGTCATAGTCCTTATTAGGAATCTTTTTCTTTTTGACCTTTTTCTTTTTAGTACCTTTTTTGTATTTATCATATTCAAGAATTTCAAAAATATCTTGTCTACGATAAACAGTACCTTCACCTTTAGGTTCTGATACTTCTTGTGGTGTAGCATACTTATGGTTAATTGTAGTTGGAATCCTATACAAGTGAACAATATCACTAGCAGAATCAAACTTAAATTTTTTAACCATAGCATGAGCTAACACCTCATAGTCTTTAGGTGCAATGACTTTATCACTTATCCAAAGACCTTGGTACTTATTAGGGCTAGTTTCCCAATAATAGCTAGGTTTAAATTCTTCAGGAATATCAGCACCATCAATATCAGCTACAAGGAATCTAGTAGGTTTAGCATTCTCTAGTAGTCTATCATCTCCATCAATAGGAGCATAGCACATGAATACATTGTAATCATCCTTGTATTCTGTGATAAACTCATCAATTTCATCAAGAGTAATAGTACCACTGTTAAACTGCCCACTTGATGCCAAGAGACCTACATGGATTTCATCATCCTTACCAAAGTTTAGAGATAGTACATCCTTAAATTTTTTATCTAATGGCATCCTAACACCTCTATCCTTCCTTAACTATTAAGCTTTCAATAAAGTCATTTGTAGCTTCTTCTTTAGTACAGTCTACAACAGAATGTTCAGCTACATACCAACAATGATTTTTTAGAAAATCTAAGTTACCAAACAATGAAGAACCACCATGTAAACTAAGTTTTTCATCCTTACAAATAAAGACACTATCATGATAACCTACAGACACAAAAATACCATACAAGTATTTATCAGAACCTCCAAAAGCATATTTACAATATTTAGCTTTATGCTTCTTACCATTAATTTCTACAGTAAGTTGGTACTCATCCTTAAAATCAGTTGAACCAAAGCCACCAATGCGTTCTGTAGTTACAATATCATCACCAATATTTACACTGTGGAAGATACCTTGAGCAATAGCTTCACCTTTTTCAATAGTAATTTCTTCATAACCAATATTAAGTAAAGCAATTTTAATAGTGTTACCTGTAGCAAAGTAATCAGAATCAATTACACCTACACCAAGAGGGTTAATAAGTCTTTTTGTAGCAAAGCTAGAGCGACCATAAATCCCTAACCATAAATCATTAGAGAAATCACAAGCTACAAGTGAATCAATAATAACTGTTTCTTTTGGTGCAATAGTAATTTTATTTGGTGCTTTAAAGTCATAACCAACAGAGTTTTTTGTAGCACGTTCAGGAAGCAGTCTCTCGTCCTCTGTATGCCATTTAATAGAACTCATTAATATAATCCTCCACTAGACATTTAATCTTGATTACAAGCTGTTTCTGAGCTTCTGGTGACACTACATGTAAACGACTAGCATAATATAGAATTACCATTTGTGTAATATCCATATCTTGATAATCAATTACTTGTGGTACTTCATAAGTAAAATCACTTGGTCTTTCATAAATTTTTCCTAGACTAATTCTTTTACACAAGAACTCAATAGCTTTTTCTAAGTCTTGCATACCACCCTTATACTTATGTCGCCATACATACTTAACGGCTGTAGCTATAAAGTAATCAAGCTCATACTTAACAATAAAATCCCAACACTCTACATTGTTAGCATTATAGCGTTGTGGGTTATGTACTTCAGAATCAGAATTTTTTTCTTCTTCTTTTTCAAGAATAACTACTTTATTACCTTTAGACATGTTAAATAATTTAGAAGTATTAAGTGGTTGATAAACTACATGATATTCTTGAATGTCTACACATTCCAAAGGTTCATTACTATATCCAGGTTCATCTACACGAAAGATGTCTCCTATTTTCAATTCATTTGCCTGCATTTAGAAGCTCCCTTCAATGAGAAATTCTTCTTCAGTAACACCTGCAATTTCAGCAAGTTTTTTGATGGAAGCATCAGAAGCAAGTTTTTTCTGGTTGACATAGTTTTGAATTGTTGTATGACTAACACCTAAAGCTTTAGCAAGTTTTAACTGAGTCCAACCTTGAACATATAAGAGCTTAGAAATATTGTAAGCAATAGCTTGCATTTTTTCTTCTTTACTCTTCGTCATCATCTGCCTCATCATCATCATCTTCAAAATCATCATCTTCATCACCAAGTGGAAGATAATCTTTAATTTCTTTAAATTTAGGATTCCCTTCTTGTGGTGCTACTTCAACATTCAATGATTCACCAATAAGGTCTTCAGAATCAATTTCATCTACAGTAACATCAAAGTCTTCAAAACCAACAGCACGAACCATACTTTGGAACAATTGACCTGATATGTAGTTGTCAAAGAAATTACTTGACATTGTAAGTGACTTACCTACAAAGGTTACTTGTGTAGCAGGTTTCTTGTCTTTACCAAGTTTTACACGTTTGATTTTTGTGATTTTTACTTCGTGGATACCGTCTTTGATACCCTCTGCGTTTTCAAATTTAATTTTCATTGTTATTTATCTCCTTTAGATTTTTTTACTTTTTTTGTTTTAACAGTTTGAGCAGTTGAGTTTTCAGTCACTCCTAAGACTTTATTGATATCATCCCAAGTTGGATTGATGAGTTTATCAGGAACAGAATTTTTTTCTGGTGTTCGTACCTTCAAAGTATAGATATTAGAATCACTAAGTTGGATTCCATAATAAGTAACTTTTTTAGGCTTACCATCAATTTTTTCTTTTTTCTGATATGTACGAGCGTTAGCTACAAGAGAGCATGAAGCTAGTAGATAGTCACGAATAGAACCTTGTAAGTCTGCTGTGATAATTTTAGGAAGGTCTTCATCCTCATCTTCAAGATTAATCTGTTTCTCTTGACAAATGACATAAATATTTTTTCCTGCATTTGCAAAGCGTACAAGTCTATCAATGACTGAAATCATCTCTTCCTTTGCATAACCATATAGTTGTAAGGTCATACGTTTAGCTTTCTTATCGTTCTCAATAAGATAGTCATATAAGAATTGTTGGATTTTAGTTAAATGGTCAATAGCAAAGCTATCATAATTTTTTACCTCATCCAACACTTCCAAGAAATCTTCCCAAGACTCAACTGTAGCTACATCAACTGTCTGACCTGATTCAGCTACATCATTCATAATTGTAGACAAACCATTGTCAGCATCAGCAACTAAAATTTTTCCTGGCATGGAAGAAATTAGTTTGGTCTTACCTTTACCAGGCATACCATAAATGGTAGTAAGATTATGTGGTTTAATCTCACTCAGTTTTTTCAACTTAACCATGTAGTTTACTCCTTTAAAAATTTTTTACCTAAAAGGTAATGACAGCCAAGGGAGTTGAACCCCTGTAGCACATAAGACAAATGAAATGTACGCATGTAACGTTATGAAATAAAGAAAGGTAAAATTAGTTTTAGAACAGTGTTGTGCTTTAACCTTTGCTGTCTTAATAGGGCATAAAGCCCTTTAAATTATTTTTTGAAATTTTTTCTGTAGTGCTTATCAATTAACGCACTACGTTTATTATTTGTAGCTGTATTATTAAATCCTGATAGATTCCATGCTAGGATACATAAGAAAGCTAGGGCTAAACAATATAGTGGGTGGGCTACAATGTAGTTAATAATATCAATCATTTTTTTCTCCTTCTTTGTAGATAATCAAAGCCGAATTATTATAATAAGTTCCTCTAACACCACCATCAGCAACAGCAGAAATATTTGACTGATATTTAATATCAATAACTTCAATACTAGGATTTTCTTCCAAGAAATCATTAATTAAATCATCAATTACTTCAATGGTGTCAAAACTTTGACTAGTTACTAAATATTTAGTTTTAATCATTTTCTACCTCAATTAGTTCTACACCTTCACAAGTAAGCACCCATCCAAAGCCATTTTTTCCAAGAAACTCTTTAGTAAATTTTGTCTTATAGAATGGTGTCTCTTGTAATGTACTCAATGTAAAAACACATTCATCTTGTTTGTAATTAAGATAACTATAAGAATCATCCATATTTTTAAATTTAACAATAAAATTTTTCTCTTTCGTCTTGTACCCATTTAACCAAGCAAGAGCGACTTTTTCTTGGTTTTTTTCATTTCCCAAGTAGTCATTCATAAATTTTTTTATCCTGACTTCACCGATAACTACGTTTAAAACACCTTTCAAAGTGTAGTTTTTTTCTTTCATAAAATCTAAATATTCAACTACTTCTTCAGGTAACAAAACTAAATTTTTTTCTTCCATGATATTGTCTCCTTATTGTTTTATCTTAATACCCTTTTATTGTATCACTAAGAGTTGCAAAATGCAACCCTAAAATGTAAAATTTTTCAAATTCCTTTAAAAAGTGTTGTAATGCCTATATGTAAGGCTTCAGCAATATTTTTTATTTTTACTAAAGTAGGATTGATTCCTTGACTTTTTAAATTTGAAATATGATTAGGTGACTTACCTAACTTAAGAGATAATTTAGTAACTGTAGTTCCTCTACGATTACACATATCTACCACATTATCCCAAAATTTTTTTACTGCTTCTTCATCATCTAAATACTCTTTTTTCAATCAAAATACTCCCATTATATAAAGTGCTAACAAACTAATAGCTACAAATAAGCCTGCCCAAGAAAACCAATTATAAAAACTTTTTTCATCATCAACAAAAAATGTTGAAAAGCCTAGTATAATCAACATAGGAATTATTTTATCTTTCATTATTCATCCTCTTCAACTAGAATATAAGTAATAGGGTAGCCGTTAATATCATCAGGTATGAGTTGATACCCTACAACATTGATTTTTCCTCTGCTGTTTTTGGTTAACTCATTAAGTTTATCAACTGCCGAACCCTCTCGACCATCATAAAATTCATGAAATTTTTTCTTATTATCACTCAAACGGTTGTTGGTATATCCAAGCAAATACCCTTCTGTCACCTCAAAATAATCAGCAAATTCCTTTAATTTGTCGGTTCTAATTTGAGCTTCTCCACATTCCCAACGTCGCCACGTTCTTACGTCGACCCCAAAAATTTTAGCTACCATTTTCTGATATAACTTTTTTTCTTTGCGTAACTCTTTCAGCCTATTCATATTATTCTTCTTTCTCAATTCCTTTATAAATCAAAATTTTTTAAAATACATGTATATCAAATACACAAACAAGAATAAACCTAATTCTGAAATCCAGTCAATTAAATCATCTTTATCACTAACTAATGCTAATTCAAGAGCTAGAAATATTAAAGCAAGCATCACATACTTATTAATTATCATCTTCTTCAATACCTGTAATCTTGATTCTATTTTCTTCTTCAAAACCATGCACTAATTCATCCATGAAAGGAGTACCATAATCAGATTTTTTAAAGATAGAATAATCAGGATTGTTAATAATAATTTCAATTGTAGTCAGAAAATCCTCAACAACTTTATTAACAATTTTTTCATTGTAGGTGATTTTAAACTGATGAAAATGATACCCACGACCTACAATTTTTTCTTTTGGATTTATACAGTCGTAAATAAAACCTTGTACATTATAACCAAGAACTTCTTTCATGACATACATATACACGTTACATTGTAGCTCTAATCGTAGATTCTCAAAGCGTGGTTTATTACTGTAGGTCTTATAATCTACAAGCCATATACCACCGTCAGAATCCTCAATTACAGCGTCTATGTACCCTTGAAATTTTTGGTTGGGGATATATTCATCTAAATCCCACTTGATTTCTTTTTCAGTCTCTAGGACTTTACCTCCTTTTGAGACTCCACCATATTCTTCAAGATATTTTTTAGCTACACGGATTCCGTCAGCTACACCCTTTTCAGACAAGCCTTCTTTATTTGCCCATGTATCAATGGACAATAGAATACTGTGTAAAGAAACACCATTACCTATACACTCTAGGATATGGTGTAATGTTGTCCCTCTATCTAAAGCATCTTGCCAAGGACTAGGCTTTGATAGACCTTTTATATAGTGACAGTAAAAATCCCAAGGACTTTCAAGCCACTTGTTAACACGACTAACTGACCAAGTATTACCACATGGAAGCTCATCAGGAATATCAATCACGTTGTCTCTATAGAAATCAAGAGACAAGACCCTTTGTAGCTTGTGGAAATTCTTTGTCTTGCTTGTAAGACCTCTTTGCTTCCACTGATTAATAGCATAGGGACTTACACCAAGAGCCTTGGCAAATACCTTGTTAGTAAGACCATATTTTGTCATATAGTCCTTAACTTGTTTAGATTTGATTGTTTCTAAAGTCATTCTCTATCCTCTCTAATTTCAAGCAAGCTTAAGCAGTCTAAAACAGCAATTTCACGGTTATAAATCGCTTTGGCTTGTGCTAGCTTGTTCTTTTCTTCCTCTTTTAGCTTGTCAAAGTGTTCTGAAAAGAGTTCTCTTGCCTTATCATCATCATCTGCTAATAGGTATAAAAAGCTATTATTTTGTAAAGGACTTTTAAGAACAATTCCAGATTCTTCTTTCTTAAGAATAGACTTAAATCTGTAAGTAAAGTATCTAATACCCTTTTGAGCTACAATCTTGAAAGACTTTTCTCTTTCAATTACATAGATAGGGGTTTTTTCAATAAATCCCCTATTCCTATTAGTCTGATACTCATAGATAATAATAGGGTCTTTATAAACCCTATGTTTTCGCTTGGTTTCAATAATCATTTATAACTCCTTAAATTTAATAGCTAGTATCCTAGCTTATAGCACCTAGACCCCTGACAGTCTAGCGTGAGCCTATCTCAAATGCTCTTAAACCCCTCTAAAAAGGCTTGTAATCGTCTTTAAATACGAGGTAAGGTATTTGCCCCTAGGTCATGTTTAAGGCTCTCAAAAGACTTTTTACGGACAATATGAGACTGCTCCCATTGTCTAGCTGATTCTTCCCAACTAGGACGGTATGGCTGATGAAATACAACCTTGTCATTCTTCTTAAATAAATTTAGCATTTTATCTCTCCTTTAAATTTTGTTAAATCTCTTTACCACAGCTTTTGTTACAGTAATCACTAAACTACAGTCAGCTAGCTCACTATCTGAAATAGGTTTTCTTATTTCTGCTATTTCATGACGAGAACACTGACTGAACACCTCTATATAATAATATAGAGCCATTTTGTTAGTGATAGATACTCTTTTATATTCTGTTTTTAGGTGATAAGACTCACCATTTTTCAATTTAATAATAAAGTTTTCCATTATCAATACCTACAATCAATAGAACCATAGCACCCAACACAATACTTCCAACCATTTATTATCTCCTTATTCATTCATAAACTACAGATATTCTGTAGCTTCAATTATAACCAACTCATCAAAAGTATCAGGAAAGAGCTTTTTATATTCTTTCTCAACTACTTTTACACTAGGGTATTCACCTAATGCAAGTACACCTTTTTCTTTACTCTTAACTACAACCAGAACCATTAGATGATGAAATCCTCTAAAGTCTTCTTTCCAACAAATTGAGCCTTTACGTAGAACTCATCTCTTGACGGTCTGTAGCTAACCATAAAATCTTTTCGCCCACAATAATTAAATAATTGAGCAAGACCATCACGGTCTGACTTTGATTGACCATAAACGTGAGCAATTAAAGGGAATGTACTAAACTGTTCCAAGATAACAATGTTAGTACCCCAATGGTCTAACTCAAAAATATCTTTATCACGGTCATAACGAGCTTTCCACTGTGATTCTAGCTCCCCATAATAGCCTTGACCATAGAACATTCGACCATTCTTGTTAGCATATCCTTCTTTTACAGCTTTATTGATGATTGTTTCAAGTTGTTTACTCATTTTGTTTATCTCCTTTATTTCTTAAGCTTAAATATATTATACAATATATTGTATTACATTGTCAATAGAAAACTTTAGAAAATATCAATTTTTTCCTCTCTCAATAACCCTATTACGTCGATTCGGATATTATGGATTCTTTTAGACATAGACTCATCATCCATATCTGGTTTAAATTTGTCACTAGCCAAAAGACAATCAAGTAAAATATCATCTATTCCTTCCTTGGCTTTGTTACTAATGTCAAATAGACCTTCAATTAATAACATAAACTCCCTGATATTATCAAGGCTAGACACTGACACAGTGCCTTCTTTTAAATCCTTTTCAAATTTAATAGCTTTCTTTGTCAATCTTGTCAAAGTATAGTTTGTTGCTTGCATTTTCATTTATGTTCTCCTTATTAAATACATTCTAACCAAGCTTGAAAGTTGTCTTTCATGCTTACACTATTATCCCAAAAGTCAAAATCATCAATGTATGTAGAGTTTGTCACCATTTGAATAATTTTATTTTTGTAACCTTCTTTAGTTACAAGCTTAATATTAACGTGGTAAATGTTACCTTCCATTTCATTAAAGCTGTCAATTAAAGCACTTGTAACATAATAATCAACTACAATATTTCCTTTTTGTGCATTTTGGATTGTTTCTACAACCCCTTTCATTGTAAATTGTTTCATTTGTAATACCTCTCTTTACCAATCATTTAATCTGTCTTGTCTGTTCAGTGTAACCGTTGTTCCCAAGTTACCAAGGCTTATAAGTTTTAATCAACATTATAGCTTGATTTTGGCTTGTCTCACTAGCTCTATGCCTATTATCACAAATAGGGTAGTCACTAGACTTTTGATAGCTCCGAGGATAGCTTAAATCCTCTATACCCCCTTATCCCTTGCAAGATAAGAGTTAGGCTTTTACCTAAAGGGGTTAATCTTTGAATAGGTCAAGGATATAATCTTGTTATTCTTCCTCATCCTCTTCTTCTTCCTCAATGATTCCAAGATTTTCAAAAAGCCATTCATAATCAAACCAAAGAATATCATTAAGTTGTGTATCAGTGATACCTTCAGGATAGAGTTCTTCCAAAAAAAACTCCAGGTCACTAACCTTGTTAGCTTCTTCAATTTCATCCCAAGTGCTTACTGCACCAGACCAAGGTTTAAATCCATCAATACCAACATTAACAATAAGAGCCATTTTCATTTACCATTGAGAGCCTTAAGCTCTCCCTTTCTTTATCTTATATATACATTATACACCATACTGTATCTTATGTCAACAGTTTTCTGTATAAATTTTAAATTAATTTTATTAGGCTTATTTCAAGCCTTAAGGATAGAGAACCCTTGTAAGTTCTCAGCTAGCTTAATCTAGTTATCCAAAAAATAAATTGGATACTGTTTATCATGCCAATTAAACAGACCATCCTTAATTGTACTATATGGAATGATTAACCCACTCATTATGTTAAGCTCTTTAATAGCTCCCAATAAGAGAATAGCGTCACCATAAGGTTTATAAGCTACCTTAATACCATTGATTGAACATTGTTTCATAATGTTACCTCTTTATTTCTTTATTTGTAAGTCATTAACTAACTCACAAATATATAATACAATATCTTGTATCTAATGTCAACACTTTTTTGAAAAAAGTTTAAAATTTATTTTAAGACCATTTTGGATCCATTTTTTAGTTTTGGTTTTGGGATATGATATTTATAGTAGAAAAGTATAGCTAGGGAATGGCTTCCCCAAAGCCATGACCCCTTGTAGCTTATCAACTCCCAACAAACACACAATACATTATATTAATTATATAAGATACAGTTTAAGCGTATAGACTCGTTTCACTCGTCCATACACTAAACAGTATCTTATTGTCTACATTATTTATTATCATTATATAGTAGAGTATTGTAAGCATATATCAGTATAAGCTCGTATAAGGACGTATAAGCAAGGATAAGGATAAGTAGGTATAAGTATACTAATCATCAATTAGAAACGATTATAGGGGCTTTTAGAGGTGTCTATGAACGTGTAAGGAGTATAAGTTAGTAAGAGTAGGATATAAGAGTGTAAGAATCAATAGGATAGTTTAAATGGTGTATGAGTACCTTAAAAGAGGATTTAAAGGCAGTATAAATGATATAAAACAAGTGCAATGCAAGCACTTCCTAGAGATATAACCATGCAACCCTAACACACAATGAAATGAAGATAACAAAACTATAGAGACAATATACTGTACTATCAATATTAATAGAGTTAATCAACAATACCACTGCTTAAATTGGTATAGTCTGTAACATATCAATGCTCGTAGCTTATCAACTCGAAAGTGTATCAATCCCTTTAATATCAATGGGTTTCACTGATTAGCCCCATCCCTTTATGTTTCTGGAAAATTATGATTTTTCGGAAAGATGTTTGTTGGTAAGCTACAGAATCCCTTAAAATCAATGGTCTGTATATATACTAGGTAGATTTGGACTTTCGAGCTCAGAGCGTTTGGGGCGTACTATATTTCAATAAAATAATTCTGCAACCGTATTACATTCACCTAAAATATTTTTGCAACCACAACCTAATTGCAACCCTATATTATTTTCAAATTTTTACAAGTTGCAACCCTAACTACATGCTGATGTGTGGTATAATAATAACTGTCAATCAATATTACTGTTTAGGAGGAATTACAATGATTGAACTACAAATTGCAGGTCTTAAAACTAACATTGAGACTAAATTGGAAGCTATTAGGTTAAGCAATCCTTTGTATTATCATCAGTTTAAGGGTAACTATAATAAGTTACTGAAGAAGTATAAGAATGATGACTACCTAGAAGATATGTGGGTAGAGTTAGAGGAATTATTAGGAGCTATTGATGATACTTTAAGGGGGGCTGACTAATGGACTATAATGATAAAGTTGAAAAAGAATGGAGACACTTCTTTCCACAGCATAGTAAGTTTAATGGTGTATCTACTAAAGGACATCACTTAGGTTGGGGTAAGTATTTAGGTACTTTAGCTATTATGATTGACTATTTAAAAGCTTATGGTCTTATGGATGAGTATAATAAATACCGTTCTGTAGTTAAGAAGAGATGGGATGAACATGATAGGCTTAGCTACAGAGAAATTAATGCTATGAAGAAAGAGGTATTAAGTTTACTTCCTGTAGATGTGCAAAGGAAGTTTACTATGAAGGATGGAACATTTACTAGATAGGAGGTCATATAAGGTGTCTAATAAGCTTTCTAAGGACGATGTATTGGTTATGGGTAGATATATACCTCTTATGCTAGAAGACTTAAGAGAAGAGAAATCAGAGCGTTATACACAGCTACAGGTTAAGTGGGACTGGTATAATAAACATGGATGTATGGGTTATGACATCACTAATTTATACTTATTGTGTAAGGAACAGTTGAGTGAGGATAAGAAAGTTAAGTATCCATAAAATAATGTTGACTCTGTAGCTTAATTGGTCTATACTAATAGATGTGAACGATTAATGCTGTTGAGTGTTCATAAGGTTTACTCTATATAAATGGATGAGAGAGATGTTAGTGCCATTGACATCTCTTTTTCTTATGGTATAATTAACTTACGGTAGTTAAAGAAAAGTCATTTAAGATTACCTTTCTGTTTTATTATTTATCCCTAAAAGAATCTAGGTATTGACTTAGGTTCTTTTTTGGTGTATTATATAGTCATGAGCTAGAGATAGTTCAAATATAAATAGAAGTGATGGTTTAAACATCAACACTGACATTTTATATCAACTTTAATATCTATTCTTGATAATAAAGTCTCCTTATTATTCATGTAAAAAGTACAGACATCCAACACTGTACTTTTTTTGTAGTTTTATGTTGACTTATTTAGTATGATGGTTTATAATAAGTATATTCATGACATAGAAGAAAGCACATTTGTCTCTTAGTGTGCTTTTTTTGTGTTTTCTATTGCTTTTTATAAATTTATGGTTTATAATTGTAATTACAATTAAATAGAAATTGCACTACAGGTTCAGGGGTTTTGATAAAGCACTAAACGTTTTACCCTCAAGGAAGCTTGGAAAAAACGGTGACTGAGGCTTGTTACTGCTCAGTTTAAGAGATACTGTAACTACGGAGGAATTACCTCAATAGAGAATAAGCTATGATGCCTAAGTAGTAATAGCTACAAAGGGTTAACATGATAGTGAATATCTAAAGAGCTTCTTCCAGCGACTAGGGGCACCTAGTTAAGGGAATTGACCTGATAAAGATACCTCTAAAGGTGTGTCAAAAGCACTCTCCACGTTTAGTGGATATGACAGGTATTGAAATGCTATGTCGTGAACGACTGCAGTGTGAGTAGGCTAAGTATTTATTACTTAGCATGAGCAATATCTCCAACTGAACACAACTATTAATTGTGTTTTAGGAAATTGACCAGTCCTAATTAATCAGCTACGTCGATTGCTCTCAGAAGTAGGTTTGTAAATTTACAGATATCATGCTTGAAGGAGTCTGTAAATCCTATTCTCACACGAAGTAATTACATAATTGCCTTGGGGGGGGGGTTTCCTTGTAAGCATTAGTCAGTAGTAGTATTAGTAGTATCGTTAACCGTAACGTTCGTTGG
>ERZ773256.1-NODE-1-length-134067-cov-6.20316_pt1 | contig 134067 bp, 175 predicted proteins | sample MGYA00580513_ERZ773256 | MGnify/ENA primary metagenome ERZ773256 (study PRJEB29015, sample SAMEA2738147) | human oral metagenome | biome: human oral; feature: human-associated habitat; material: saliva | place: China | collected 2201 ... | reverse complement strand
ACGGTCTTCCTCCTTTCCTTTCGGTCACTCGTCATCCCGTGTATTCGTTCCGCCTTTGGCTTCACTCATACCTTTCTATATTGAATCCTTTAATGATCGACATATAGATTTCATGGCTTGGAGCGATAGCGTAAAGCCATGGTTCCGTAGGAACGTTTAATCCCTTTATGGTATCTCATTATAGAAGGTGTGAAACTGGGGTTAAACTATTGATTAGATTGAAGGTAGATGGGTTCCATGAATCCTTAAAGGAATCATGAAGACCGCTTTATGATACCATTAAGGCCATCTTCAAACCACATGAAATGAAGGGTCGATTTCAGGTTTTCAATTTTCAATCTGGATTTGAAGGTGTTTCCTGATGGTGCTCACTCATTTTTCTGGAAAGTGTTTGGTAAGGGGGTAGTGCCATCTAGGGTCAATAGAATGCGGCGCGTTTCCGCGCCGTAATTAGCGACAGAAGACGGGATGATGTCGACATGAAGTCTTCATGTTATCTTCAATTGAATGCAGATAGTTTTCTGTATCGATTTTTGATGAAAGATACCTTTTTGATTTCCAGTAGAAACCAGACTGTTGAATAAAAAGGAATCCATGAAGGAAGGAACGATAGTGACTGACTGAATCGACGCGTAGCGTCGCCTTCGAATCTTTGAATCCCTTTTGATATCTTCTTGGGCCATTCCTTCCTCCCTTCGGTCGTCGTCATGGCCGTATGCCGTCGTCACTATCGTTCCTCCGTCATACCCGCGTCTTTTTAAGTCTTATTGGGGTCCTTTATGGTTCTTTATTCGTCCTTTATGGTTCCTTTTCCTATCTCATTATAGAAGGTGTGAAACTGGGGTTAAACTATTGATTCAATTGAAGAATTTTTCCGACCTTCTAGAATTTACTTTAAGTATGTTGAGGCTTCTAATAACCACCCTATTGGCCGTCTATCGGACACCCATTGACTATTTGACAATGGCTAAATCATAGGGTATACTTCGATCTTTGCTGGTCATTAGAGTAAAGACCTACCCTACCAACGCTCAAGGATAACGCAATGGGCCTTCCAGTCTTCTATAAGAACATACAGGTACAGCACACTTCACTAGCCCTACCCACCGATCCAGACTATCATGTAGATGAGGAATTCATTGATGAAATTCTCTCTGCAGCCAAAGTGCGTTACCTCCCGCTACACACGGAGGAAATGAAGCAGACTGAGCGTGACTATATCCGCGTGTTTGCTACCAACCTGTTCTCGGCCTATAAGCACGGCCGCCCTCTTGAGTTCGGGGTTATGACCGTTATGCCACAGTATAATGTTACTGAATGGCAATTCGAGCGGATGTCACGTTCTGAACAGAAGAATATTCCGCTAACAGGTGATTTCCGTCGGAAGGCTGTGAATGCCTTCATCAAGCTAGGCTATTGTGTGAAGTTGCGCAGCGGTTTCTCATTCAAGGTATCCACAGGGAGAACTAACCTCTCTGTGTTCGATCCGACCTCGCTTATCGTAGATGCGATTCTACCTCTTGGCGCAGAGAAGGAGCATGCTAACGTAGTGGACCGCGATGTTAACAATGTCCGTACGCTGTCTCCTTCATGGGCAAGGCAGGAGGAACGGATTCTGAAGAGATATAACCGCCACTGGCGCGCACGGGTGAACTTGCCCTATAAGCCATTGACGCGGGTCTATATTAACAACGGGAAGCTAGGCGGTCGGCTCTATAGTGATTATCAGTTGCTGAAAGGAACCGCTCGCCCAAATATCCTTAAGTTTGACGGGGAGCAAGTTGTAGAGATCGATTTCAAGGCCTCTCAGTTGAACATTGCTTCACTGCTGTTAGACGGGAAGCCTTTGGAAGGCGATCCATATAAGGTAGAAGCAGTCTCACGCGAAGACATGAAGTTGATCATGATGTACTATGTCAATAGCGCGAATCCAAAATCATGCTCAGTCAATCCTGGGGGTCCGCTGGGGATTGCTGGTGCCGCCTACGATTCTGCGATTGCTGAGTTTGAGGGCCGCTACCCATCATTGAAGCGTCTCAAGGGAACTGGCTTCGGTTTGGCCGCCCAGAAGATTGAGGGCGACATTTTCATGGAGCTTGTCCGCATCGCGATGGAACGGGATACGGTGGTGCTAACAGTTCACGATTCGATCATTGTCAAGGAATCTGAAGCCGAGTTCTGGACGGAGACTATGAATAGGGTACGTGATGAGGTCTGTAAGGACGCAATCGTAGAGGAACTTCTCCGCGATTCCCGTGAGTGGCTTCTAGCTGTCCGCGAGAATAAGCAACTCATCAAGGAAGCAGAGACAGCGGTTCGCCAGACGGACGAATTCAAAACCATTGCCCACGATTTCATCAATAATCGTCTGGCACTGCTGATGTCTAGACTTGAAAACAACGTCCCATATCTGAAATGCCATCGGTTCACCACAGACGAAGCAGAACGGCTTTGTCTTCCTCCGAAAATAGAAGAAGCCTGTGATAGCGGATTGGTTCCAGAAGAAATGGCGGAAATTGACCATAAATTAATTGAAGAGGGCAAACTGCCGAAATACTTCATCTAAGGTCAAGGATATGCTACAAGAGTTTGTCGCATCAATCGGAAAGCGCGGGTTTGCGAAGCCCTCGCTTTTCAGGGCGGAGATAACAAGGATTCCGCAAGCATTGGAACCCATCAATGGGATGTCTGAAGCTCTGCGCGATCTTCCCCTATTCATCGAGACGGGGGAAATGCCTGGGACTCAAGTTCTGACTCAGGAGCTGCGACACTATGATCTCTCCCAGAAGTTTGCATACATGAAAGCCCATGATGATCTAAACCTGCAGATTCGGATGGATCGGGATTTCATTTTTAAACGGCTATTCGATGAATGGGTGAACGCGATCTATAATCCGTCCACTGGCGACAGCTACTATAAATCCCAGTATGCGGGCACGGTTCAAATCTTCCAAATGAACGAACGCGGCGCCTCTTCATATGGGATTGAGCTAGAGGACGCATTCCCGACACAGATCGGTCAGATTTCCCTGGGGTGGGATCAGGCGGGGAACTATGTTCGCTTGCCTGTTACGCTGACTTTCCGTCGCATGAAGCAGATTCCGAACAAGGTTATTTTCCGTCCACAGGGCCAGCAGCTAGGCAATGGTTCAGCAGGCGGGCATACTTTCCCGTCTCAGCCACCCGCTTTTGGACGTTCAAATATTGAGATTCCCCAGCAGCTACGGGACACCGCTAACCTATCCACGATGAGACAGCTAAGGGTAGGTGGCCATTCCCGTCTAGGGAATCTGACTGGCAATTTCAATGGGGTTTTCTAAGTCATGGCACTACCAGTAATTCAAGCTCCCAAATTCACGATGACCCTTCCGACAGGTGAACAGGTTCAGTATCGGCCGTTCACTCATAAAGAACAGAAGAATTTGCTCATCACGGCTGAGGGCGGGAACGAACAGGACGTGCTACGCGGCATTATCAATCTTGTGGACGATTGCACGTTCAATAAAGTTGACTGGGCATCCCTACCAGCGGTAGACCTCGAATATGCATTCATCCACGTGCGCGCTAAGTCTATTGGTGAAGTGGTGGAAATGCGCTGGCAGTGCCATTCGAAGGCGGACGGGAAGAAGTGCGGGCATATGAATACGGTAGAAGCAGATATCCGCACAGCCAAAGCAGAACCCATGCCAGAGACCACGATCAAGGTAACCGACGATATCGCCATCGTGCTGGATCAGGTGACGCCGACTGACATTATCCGTATGGCTGGCGGGGCAAGCACTGAAGATATCCTGTTTGAAAAGGTCAAAATGGTTGTTCACGGGGATGAGGTTACAACCGAATTCACGAAGGAAGAGTTTACCCCGTTTGTTGAATCCTTCCCCGCCGAAGCATCGCGGGCAGTAGATGAGTTTTTCAAAAAGCAGGCAACCATGGTTTTAACCGTTCCTGTCACTTGCCAGAAGTGCGGGTCAGAATCGGAACTGACGATTAAAGGCGCATTGAATTTTTTCGGATAATTCTCGGTCACGAACCCTTGGGATCAATGTATAAGCTCAATTTCCAGTTGATGCAAATACACGGTTATTCACTAGCAGAGATAGAGGCCATGATCCCATTTGAACGAGAGGTCTATCTCGCACTGCTGGCAAAGCACATCAAAGACGAACAGGAAAGGTTAAATGCTAAACGACAGCGGTAAACGGAACCCACTGCAGAACGCGATCTATACGCTAGTGAATATGCCGTCCAGTGTCACTAAGGCGGCTCTCCACAACATCACCCGTCCTTTTGGTATGATGGGTGATGTTTTCTCGCGTGAGAACATTGTGAACGCCATGATGCCGAAGACACTGGCTGCTGGTGTTAACACGGTCCTGGACAAGGTATCTGCCTCACGGAAGAAAGCGTCCCAGTCGTCATCTTCGACGAAGAAAGCCGAATCAAAGAAACAGCAGCGCTTTGAGGAAGAAGACTTTGACCCGTCACAAGGCGGATGGGTTGAAGATGATGAATACGACAATGATGGCCCAGTAGCAGCCTCGATGCAGGTTGACGGCACCATAGACGACATCGACGAAGACGTGGGGGAATCTGAGGAGCTATTAGCAGAAATCCTTGACGAGATTCAAAACGGCTTTGGACAGTCGAACGAGAACCTAGGTCTCCTCCTAGAGAGGTTCGGTGTCAATAATGACAACGAAGAGCCAGTCATGATGCGCTGGGATGAACAGGGTATCCCCGATCCAGTGGCCAAGATCGATCCTGATCAGTTGGAAGAGTTGTCAGACGATGATTCGATGGTCGAACTCATTGAGCTGAACGGGGTCATTATCAAGAAACTGGATAAGATCGAGAAGAATACTCGTAGAGACACCCTTGCAGAACGTGAGGCTGAGTTGGAAAGTAGAAGTGCTAAAGCAGTTGTCTCCACGACTGCGGAAGATTTGGCCCGTGCCCAGAAAGACAAGGAGGGTTCCTTGATCGGCGCCATCGCAGACGGCCTCGGAAGCGCCGCGCTTGGTGCTGCTGGATTGGGTGCTGCTGGCCTAGGCGCAAAGGGTGCTGCTGGGAAGCTAGGGAAAATCCTCGGGAAGACAAAGGCCCCCGCTTCAGGTCTCGCAACCGCGGCTGCTGAGTCAAAGGCTGGTCCAGCTATTGCAAAGAGTGTAGAAGCCGCGGTGAAGCCTGCGTCTAAGCTAGGTGCTGTAACCAAGGGAGCTGGCCGCGTCCTAGGCGCCCCTCTAGCAGTCGGCTTGAGCGCATATGAAGCATATCAGGTTTCCCAAGACGAGGCCTTGACCGCCGAACAGAAAACGACAGAGTACGGCAAGATCGGCGGGAAGACAGTCGGTGCCCTTGCTGGTGCGAAAGCGGGCGCTGTTCTAGGTGCAATTGGTGGCCCCGTGGGTTCTGTCATTGGCGGATTACTCGGCGGTATTGGTGGGTTCTTCCTAGGTGAGAAAGGCGGCGAGATCATCGGCGACTTGATCAATAAAGTACTCCCTTCCAGTAGCTCTAGTCCAAAACTGGATGATACAGCAAAGGCAGCGGAGATCGCGGCCAATATCGTTAAGCCTGATATCAGCGGGGTGGCTGCTGGGAATACTCGTGTCAGCAACCTAGAGCAATTGACGCAACGGATTGAACAGACGGCTGCCGACAAACAGGCGGCACTCATGCAACCCATCATCGCGCCAGTGACTATACATAACAATAACACCACTAACAACGGTAGCAGCAATCAGCAGTCACGCATGCCAGTTCCATCGGTAAGGAATCAGGACGGCACAATTCAGAGACTACTAGACGCGAACTATCGACCATTGATTAAGTAATCACCATGCCACTATATCAATACGCTTGCAAAGAGTGCGGGACTGAAGTTGACAAAATGTTCAAAATCGCAGACCGCAAAGATCAAATCACGGAATACTGTCAGTATTGCCAGCAGGAAACCCCTCACGAATATCACATCAGTGCGGTGGCAATGTCCTACAATGGCGTCAATCACGGACACAAGATTCCGTCCGATCTAAAGAATCGATTTGATCAGTTGCGCAAGCACTACCCCAAGATGCGGAGTCAATACTAACATGAAAGAGCAATGGAAAAAGTTCATCGGTCTGAGCCGTGACAGCGACCTGCGCCGTCTTCTGTTCCTCGGCATCTTCCTACTAATCATTAGCCAAATTGACCGCGTGGTGCCGTTTGATGGGAACTTCGCGTTCCTAGCGGCGGCTCTGAATAGTACTAGTGTTGTTATCGTAGTGGCGGCGGTGAGCCACGTAGTCCGTCGTGTTCTCTTCCCACAAATCCACTTGATGGAGTTTGCCAATAAGGCCAAAGAGAACCCCATCGCGGCAGCTATCGTATATCTCGGGGTGTGTATCCTCATAGCGACGTTCGTCGTGGTTAACGTCAACCTACTACGCTAAGCCCCAAATCAATAAAGCCCCTTGATCATTTTCTCATGATCTCGGGGCTTTTCTTTTTGGATAACAAACATGGAACGTCTAATAACAAAACTGGCAGCATTCGTTCTGCTGGTGCTTTTCACTTCTCCGATGTGGGCACAGGAAGTGCCTCAAGCACCGAAGGGGATTCCACAGAACTTCATGTACCATAAGGGTGCGCTGATAGATGTCATGAAGAGGAAGTGGCCCGATAATCCCTATCCTAGTGCTATTGCTGGACAGATTGAGCAAGAAACCTGCATTTCACTGACGGGTAAAAGGTGCTGGAGTCGCTTTGCTGAATTGAATACTAGTCGAGAACGCGGCGTAGGTTTGGGTCAACATACGAAAACGGCACGATTCGACGCCATGGAAGAGGCGAAAGGACTTGATACCGATCTTAAGGACTGGGGATGGCAGGACCCGTACAATGCCGAAATGCAAATGATCGGGCTCATTGTGATGATGCGGAGGAACTACGGGATTTTCAAAAATAGCACAGGCGATCTCGACCGCTATGCCTTTGCTCTTGCTGCTTATAACGGTGGTGTCGGTGGTATACAGTCAGACCAGAGGATTTGTCGTAACACTAAGGGGTGCGACGATAGGCTATGGTTCGGGAACGTGGAAAATACATCACTGAAGGCTAAGACTAAGCTTAAAGGATACGGCCAGTCGTTCTTTTTTATAAACAGGGAATATCCAGTAAATATCCTTTTTAAGAGACGGCAAAAATATAAACCCTTTATTGACCCCTTCTTTGAGGGTGCAAAATGATCCTAAACCTATTCAGGCTGGCACTCCCATTCCTAACCCGTTATCGTTGGTATCTGGCCGCATTCGCCCTTCTGTCATCCTCTGCAACGGCAGCTTATTTCACGGCTCAGTATAAAGACGGTCAGCAGGCCATACGTGAACAAAGACAGCAGGAATACTATATCAAGGAACTGGAAAGGCAACACACACAGCATATTCAAGAGATAGAGCAGGTCAATAAGAAAGCCCTAGAGGCACAAACTGAACTTTCCCGCGTCAATACGGATTTGGAGAAGAAATACCGTGAAGCCACTAAGCAAGCTAGTAACAATGCTGCCCGTCTTGAGCGTGCTATCTCTGATGGTCTCAGGTTGCGCGACAAGTGGAAGGCCGCAGAAGCTGCCAGAACCGCCGAAAGTAACAAGACCAAAGGTGGAGCTTCCAGCGCCGCCGACAGCAGTAACGGAAACCCTGCCACCGACTGGGCATTTTCGGAGACAGCTACTCGAAGACTTTTCAAACTAGCAGACGAAGCGGACCAGCAATTGGAGCGCTTGCGCATCAGCAACGAGTATGCGCTAAGGCTACACGCCATTTGTCAAAAGTTGCAGAACAATCAGTAATAGTATAAAATAGGGGTGATGGGATTTCGATCCTGTCGCCCCTTAATCGTTTTGGAGACAACCCAATGCGCCAAAAACAAAGCCGCAAGAACGAAAGCCAGAAGCGTGAAGCCTTCAACCTAGTGAAGCTACAATCGCGTACGGCTGCCCAAAAGGCCATGATGGACGCTTACTTGGATGATCTTAACGTCATTGCATCGGGTAGCGCGGGGACTGGTAAAAGCTATGTCGCCTGTTACCTTGCACTGAAAGACCTTTTTGAAAAGGAAAAGGATCGGATCATCATTATTCGCTCCACTGTGCCGACACGGGATCAAGGTTTCTTGCCTGGGACGGTAGAGGAAAAGCAGGCGGTATATCAGTTGCCGTACGTAGGAATCGTGAATGAACTATGCCAGAACGGCGCGGCATGGGAGATTCTGAGAAAGAAAGACATGATTCAATTCATCACGACAAGCTATGTCCGTGGCATCACCTTGGACAATGCGGTAATCGTTGTGGATGAATTCCAGAACATGAACCAAGAGGAACTGTATAGCGTACTAACCCGTGTGGGTGAAAACACTCAAGTCATCCTATGCGGGGACACCCGTCAAACCGACCTGAAAAAGGAGAAGACCGCGTTCTATTGGCTGGAATCCCTATCGCACAAGATGTCAGATTGGTTCCGTCATATCACATTCCATCCTGAGGATATTGTGAGGTCTGATTTCGTTAAAGCGCTGATCATGGCTAACGAATCCATGTCTTAAATATCACTATTAGTGACAGTCTATAGGTTAGTCTACAATGGGAAAGAGATACGTCTACAGAGATATCAATCTGGATTTTGTGAAGCATCCGCTCACGGGGGATATCATCGCCGCCACGGATGTCGAAGCCATTAAGAAGAGTCTGCGCAACCTTGTCCAGACTGACCTATACGATTGTCCATTCAACCCTGATAAGGGGACGAACATCAGGGGCTCCCTATTCGAGAACTTCAGTCCGTTCACTGCTGAATTCATCAGGGCTAAGATCCATGAAATGGTAGACAAGTACGAGCCTAGGGTAGAGCTGCAGCAGATCAACATCTACCAGAGGGAAGAACAACACAGTCTAGAAGTATCGATCTACTTTAAGATCATTGAACTAAACAGACAGGAAGAATTAACAGTATTCGTTGAGAGGGCGCGCTGATACCATGGCTCAAGTCAACCTAACATCGATGGAATTCGGCGAGATTAAGGAATCTCTAAAGGAATTCCTGAAGCAGCAGGACGAATTCAAGGATTACAATTTTGAAGGATCGGGTCTGAATGCCATCCTAGACTTACTAGCCTACAACAGCCAGAACAATGCGTATCTGGCCAATATGTTGGCGAACGAGGCCGAGATCGATACTGCGATCATCCGCGCTAATGTGGTCTCCCGTGCGAAGCTACTAGGATACACCCCGAAGAGTGCGACGGCTGCCCGCGCCGTTCTGTCCATATCCATCAATGATCCGAGTAAGCATGTTGCCTCCCTAGTCCTCCCGCGCGGCGCGCGGTTCACAGTCAAGAGTGACCGTCAACAATTCACGTTCGTTACCTTGCAAGAGCATGTCCTTCAGGGCGACGGTAACGGCCTCTACAAGAATGATGCCGTGGAAGTCTTTGAAGGGATTTTGAAAGGCTACTCATTCACGGTTGACAGCGACGAACGCCGCTATATCATCCCTAGCACCAAGATCGATACCAGCACGATCCGCATGGCGGTCTACGACAATCAGACGGCTAACCAGTACACTGTATACGAGAAAGCCAGCGGGCTTGCCAACATCAAAGCCAGCACCCCCACATATTGGGTCTATGAGACTGACGGCGGAAACTACGAAGTTAAGTTCGGCGACGGTGTGTTTGGGAAGCGTCCACCACTAAACGGCATTGTCTATGTTGAGTATCTGGAAACCAATGGACCAGAGGCTAACGACTTCTCCCGCTTCTCTCTAGTAGGTTCGTTCGATGGCTATGAGAACGCCGACGTTCGGATTTCAGTAGTAGCAAACAGCGCAGGCGGTTCTGATCCTGAAGCAACCAGCACCATCAAGCTGAACGCCCCTCGTTATTTCCAGTCCCAGAACAGGGCAGTAACAAAAGAGGATTATGCGGCTGTCACCCACGACATTTACCCATATGCAAAGAGTGTAGCGGTCTGGGGTGGCGAAGAAGCAACCCCGCCCCAGTTCGGAAAGGTCTTCGTTTCAATCATCCCGCGCTCGCTAACCAAATTGACGGAAGCCAACCGCCGCGATATTGAACGAAAGCTGAAAGCCCGTTCCGTAATTGGAATCACCCCTGTCGTGATTGATCCGAAGTTTGTCGGTCTGAATCTGAACATCACCGCCGTTATCCGTCGGAATAGTGTGAACGGTCTCGGCAACTTTACCTCTCAAATCAAGGAAGTCGTCAAGCGCCACTTTGATGAAGGCTTCGGAATCTTCGATCAGGATTTCTATTACTCAAATCTGGTAGCAGATATCAAGGGCCATAGTCGTGCGATCGTCTCAGTCCGCGGCGACTACACCTTGTCAAGGTCGCAGCCAATCACTGGGACACTGACTTACGAGTTTGAAAACCCAATCAATGAAGGTAGCGTCAAGTCATCACTAGTCCGTCAGACAGGAAACACCGAATATCAGTCGCTGACCGATAAAGCGGGTAAGATATTCCTAGGAAAGACTGAAGTCGGAACGGTTGACTACAAGACAGGTAAGCTAATCGTCAACACCTCTAGCATCCGCGAGACTTCAGCCGAGAAACTGGAAGTGTTCGTCACGCCAGCCATTGATGACGTCTACACTGGATTCGCCACTGCCCTTGTGTTGAACAAAGATCGCCTATCCGTTGAACTGAAGGTAGAATAATGAGTGAACTAAACGTATCGGCACGGGCGGTTTCCCAGAAGGTTGCCGCCCTTCCCAAATTCATTCAGGAAGACCATCGTCGCTTCGTTTCCTTCATGGAAGCCTATTACAAGTGGTCGGCTATTCATGGGGCCGACCTGGGCTTTGAGGCGATGAAACTGGCAAACGACATCGACCTAGTGCCCTCCGAATTGCTGCCAAAGTACAGGGAAGTATATGCCCCCGACTTCCCTGTCAATGCTAAGGCCGACTTCCGTCTAGTGGCAAAGCACCTGAAAGAGATATACAGCGTCAAGGGTACAGAGGATAGCTACCGCATTTTCTATCAGGCTGCCTATGGTGAGGCGGTGCAGGTGAGGAATCCAAAGGACCGTGTGTTCAAACCTTCAGACGCGGTATGGTCGAATCACAAGGTGATGCTAGTCAAACAGGTAGCGGGGAACCCATTCGATCTAGTGGGTCATGATATCAATGGATGGCTAGTGGAGTCTGTGATGAAAAGCGGAGACCTGTATGCTATGGAGCTATCAGGTAACGGGAAGGAATTCAATCTGACAGATAACATCACGTCAGAAGGCATCACGGTTTCAATTCAGCCTGTCTATGAGATTGGCGAGATCGAATCATCTATCGATTGGCAGGACGGGGAAACCGCCACCGTGGACGGTGTGACTTTCAAGGTCGATCAAGTCCACTACGGTAAAGTTCAGTCGGTAACGGTCATGGCTGGCGGCGCTGGATACAAGGTTGATGATGTTGTAACCCTCTCAACCAAGCATCTGGGGAGTGGGTTCCGTGGTAGGGTTTCCGCTGTTGGTCCACAGGGCGCAATCACCCGCGTATCCATTGACCGTAGAGGCTGGGGGTTCAATAACAGGGACGTAACGCTATCCGTTCAATCGGAGCAAGGGAAGAACGCGAAATTATCCCCTGTGTTCTCCGCTGATATGGGAAAGATCAAACACGCATCCATCATCAAGAATACGGCAGCTCCAACAAAAAAGGCGATACGGGTAAAGAATACCCGTATCGCCTTGGAACAAACCGTATTTCATAGCGACCACTACTGGACCGAACTAAAATCAGCACCGTCAACCCATCTTGCAATGATACATGATAGTAGTTACTATCAGGATTATTCCTATGAGTTGATTTCTGGGGCTGACGTGGATAAAGCCGCCGTCCAGTCCCTGCTAGGGGTTGCTGGTATGAAGCTCTACACCACGAAGAAAATTACTTGGACCCCCTGATTAATTTCATTAGGTCCTCAGTCGAGCCGACATGCAAGTGTTGGTGATTCGACACCACAGGAGCCGTTTCCTTTTCGGAGGAGGCGGCTTTTTCTTTTTGTGTTGCACCACCGCTTACCTCATGGATTTTCATTGCGGTGTCGGTAATCGTTTTGATGAGATTGGCCGCCACACTGAACGCTTGGGGGTGCTCGGAACCCTGTGCAACTTGAGCGAGAAGCTCTAGAAGGGTCTCCCCCTTGGCTAGAGCATTTTTCATACTCTCCCGTGCAATCGCCTGATCCCGTTTATTGCGTTCCGCGTCATCAACAGGAACGACTGGCTTATCGTCTTTGACGACGATGCTAGCCTCTTCGATAACATCGGTCCGTGGAGAGACGACAGGAGACGGCATCAGGTTAAAGGTCTCTTCTAGCTTCTCAAACATGATCAGTTTTCCGTTATGCGTTCTGTGATGGTGTCTGGCGGTGTTCCTTCAGCATGATAGTTCACTGCGGGGGCCCCCTCCATCTGTGGGTTAAACCAATGATTGATGTCAATGGTTTTGATAATGGATTTATCAGCGACTGGCCCGTAGAAGTATCCCTTAAGGGAGAATTCTAGGGTCCATTCAATGAGTCTTGATTCTGTAAACTCGCCTTCCACGTTGTCCGTGAAGGAGACACTATTCAGGACAACATGAATGTCACGATCAATCCCCATATCGGGGATTTCTTTTGCAGAGACGGTGTATTCTGGCTGGAAAAATGGTAGGATTTGCTCAACGATTTGGGCAGAGTCTTCCATGTGAACCGCGAAAATCGTTAAACGAAACGGTATCACATAAGGAGCAGGCGAGAATTGAAACCGTGCCTTAGACCCATCTGCTTTACGCATCGTTTGAAGCGATGAACCCTCCTTTCTAGTGCCATCGTAAGACGGAGAGTCCATTTCAAAAGCCATGCGTGGAAAAGAATTATTCCACGTCTCTTTAAGGTTCGGATTTTGTTGTAGCCTTTCCAGTACCTTATCTTTATGCACAAAGGACAGCGGTACCTTGATGGTCTTTTTGTCTCCATTTTTTCCTTCCCTTATAATTGAAATGTCATTAAAGAGCGTGCCGAAAATGGCGACATAACGCTTAATATGACTGTGGTAGAATGGTGCGTGCCCTAACATTTTCAAGCCGTCCCGAAAGGATTATCTTCAGAAAAATCAATGAATGCTTTCCCGAGTTCCTCTAGCGGGTCGGTATCATCATTCCTATCCATCATCTCTTTTCTAACTGCGTCTTCGTCAAGATCGGATATACCAGTGTTAACCTCTTGGTGGCTGAACTTGGCGCGCTCGCATTTAATGAAGTAGTAGACAGGCGAACCCAACGCTTTCCACTGGGCGTCTACGAAGTCCACCTTAGTGATACGGAAAACGTCATCGGGGCCGAGGTAATCCCATTCGGGGATGTAGATGTAATCTCCTTCCCTTGGGCGCATCCCCATGACGTTGCCGAACCGACGAACGCCAGCCACGAACGTACATGTATGGGCTTGCGTGAATCCGAACTTCGAGTAAAGATCATCCCCGCCTAGAGGTTGCTCAAAGTCCTTCATGTACATCTCGATGGTGACAGCACCATTCAGTTTTTCAAAACGGTTCTCACCAAAGACGGGGTCGTAGTTCTCGGAACGGAGATTCTCAACCTTGATATATTGGACATCGATCCCCGACAGCTGGATCATCTCTTCAGCAAGGTCATGATATAGATTCTGTTCGTTCCGCTGGGTGACATGATCGAAGTAGTTGTTAACAGCCATCACGTCACCTCATTACGCCATGAATGGCATGATCGGTTCTTGTTCGGATAGTAAGATATCTTCCTCTAGCTGACGTAGCTCATCCGTCGCCTCAGTGACAATCTGTAGACCGTCAATCTGTACGCCGCCTACTAGCTGCACGTTTTGAAGCTTGCGGAGGTTGTTACCCCACTGGAGTTTGATCAGACAGGTGGCATAACGCTTCAGCCATTGATCGTCCCAGATATCCGTGAACTCGTCTGGGTCTAGCGCGCGGGTTGCCTCTACAACGAAGATGCGACCTTCAGGAACCTGCGACCAGTCCGTATCGATGAACATGCGATTCATGCGCATGTTGAACCGATGGTTTTTGAAACGCCCTGAGGTGACATCACGAAGGGTTTGCAGATATTGCATGGCCATGGTGTAGGAAGCCAGACCAGACCCCTTCAGGGCAAACGGATATGTGCTACTGATCAGACCATACTCGGCTGAGAATTGACCAGTGGTGACGCTATTGGTCTCCAGCACGCGCTCCACCGCAATGATGGACTTATCCAGTGGGAAGAAGCGGTCGGCTTTGACTTGAGCCGTTACCTCGGCGGGTAGGTAGAAGTTGATGGAGCCGTTATAGTGTTCACGGTGGAACTTCTGTAGAGCTGAGTCTACGATGTCTTCCACTTGCTCACGCGCAACGTTGATACGAATCACGGGTGCGCCCAAACGACGCATGCACCAGTTAATGAACTCTTCTCGGTTTTCGGGTTTGGAAGAAGACATAGTAGATAGAATCCTTAAATTAGATTGATAGTATTTAACAAACGACAAAGCCCCCGATCCGATTGGAAAGGGGGCTTTTTTGATTTAGTGTAGCCTGTAGACTACTAGTTTCTTGTATACCAGTGCAGTCGTGAATTCGACCACTAGGCAAGGCCCGCTGACCTCTAACCACTCAATCGCGAATCCGACTTTACGAATCCCGTGTTTCAGTGACTGCTGACGTAAAGTCGTCTGCGGGAGATTGAAGAGACGTGGGTTGAAGTGCGTGTCTTTCTTCTCGGTATTGTGCGCCTTGGTGTCGTCGAAGAAGAAAGAGAGGCTGTTCATCAACTCTCTATAGTCATCTTCCCGCATATGCAGCGGTTGGCGATGTTCGAAGATGACTTGCTCACGATTCATTGTCCAGCGAGTCATTTTTCAACCCTCAGCGCCATAAGTTTGTTGATTACATTCACCATATTGTTTAAGGAAGCGGTGCAATCATCGATGCCGATGTACACCTCTCTGATGTTCTTCTTCATATTGATAGCGTCGAGGTCAAACACCCTACCCATGCAGTGCGTATAGTCCTTTTCTAGAAGCTTCTCCATCCACATGAATTCATGCATGACCATTGGATCGTATTTGAGTTTTGAGGTCTCATTCATGTAAATCAGACCCTTTAGAACGTCGATTTCTGCAAAGTTCTTTTGTTTTACGTAATTCCCAACGTTGGCGATTTTACCTCTATGATCTTTTCATTTGACCATAAGTCGGAGACACCAGCGGCATTGACGCTAGACATCGCGAAGATGGCGGCTACGGCAAACAGAGCTTTAAGTACTTTCATGATGATCAATCCTTAATGATGAGCTTGAAGCTTCGCTTTGGAAGCTTGATGAACGTATTATAGTCCACGTTGATACAACCTGCTGTGACAAAGTTCCGCTTTTCACCAGAAAGCTTCCTTTGCCGTTCATCGGTCCAGACGGGATGGATGGCAAACACACCACCTTTCCCGTCTTCCTTGAAACCGATCCCCATATACTCCATTTGATGAGCGGTGTAGCTCCCCTTTGGGGTATCCTTACCAGTCAAGACAGGACACCCAGTCGGACATGCTGGTCCAGTCATCAGGGACAGAGACAGAGAGACGACATATTCAATCATGGTCTTTGCCTCTCGCCAATGACAGGCCAATCAGACACGCTGAGCCAGAGACCATATATCCGAGGGCCAGAATCATGGGTTTCATGGCAACAATGCCTCCCCATGAAACCGCGGCACCTACAACAGCAGCCAATATGCAAAACTCAACCGCGTGACCTTTCATGATATTCTTCTGAAACCTCTATGTCTTCCCAAGATGATGCTATTGTAGTAGCAACCCAAAGGATGATCAAGAGGGCGCTAGATGCTTCGCTGTTAATTAGCGAAACCATCGGTGCCGCGAAGCAAGCTTTAACGATTGCTGCAATGATGTAAGCACCCCTCACCGTCCCATCATTGGCCGACTGCCAGAAGAAGCCTATCAGCGTCTTAACATACTCCGCCAGAATCCATCCGATCCCGACCCCAAGGACCAGACCCATAGGAGGAAGAGGGCGGAAGAGCAACAGCATGCACATTGGAAACAACGTGTAGACGTGAATCCAGTAGGCCGCTTTGTAGTCGTCTGGCCACTTCTTCAAAGCAGGATCATTAATAGGTGTTCTCATACCCTTCCACCTCTTCTATGTCAAAGTCAAGGCAGTACTTTTCAAAATATACCAGCGCCTTTTCTTCGTCCAGTTTGAACGGGGTCATGATGTCAGCGCGGTGCGGGCCTCCTTCAAACGTCCACCGACCCACTAGGGCTGCGTGCGCGAGATCGGCTTCAACCCACCAAGCGTTTAGCATGATCAGACAGGTCGCCGCCCCCATGTTGAGATTGCGGATAGCCTCCACCGTCTTTAGCACATATTCTGGTTCTCCGCGCCGCACTACAATGACTTTCTCTTCCTGTGGTGCTGCCTTGAATTCTGGTTCTTGGTCTTCCATCTTCACGCCCTCCGTTTGGCATCCTTGATAGGAAATCTAACTGGGTCCACGTCGGCGGTTTTGAAAAGTAGAGGAACAGCCTTCTCAGGAACCTGATTCGTGCAGAAAAGGTCCACCATCCCATACAGTGTCGTGGCTGTCCAGTGCATTCCATCATTCATGGCTTCCACGATCAGAGACTCATCCTTACTCAGACCATAGACAGCGATCGCAAACACATCACGCGACATCAGAACACGCCCCATTGCACCAATGTATTTTTGGTTGCGATTGAACAGGTCCTTTAAGTTGAAGATCGGGACCAAATGAGCGGGGACGAATGCGGAATCTAGGTTCCCGTCCCATCTAACCAAATCTGCTACCTTTTCAATCACGCCAGAACCCCCATCGCGATGGCCTCGAATTCCTCAGGCTCGATCGTGTTGTAGGTATATTCATACCCCTTGCCAGTAGCGGGAGACTGATAGACCATCCACAGAGCATGCGGATAGTATTGCATTACCACATCCCGCCAGCCATCCCGATCGGAGATAGCATACAAGTCACCCAGCTTCATGATACTGACAGTATTGTAATTGGAAAGCTCCTTCCCGTCAATCTCTACTTCTTCCCCGTTCTGGCGGATGTAGTCAACCAGACGATTAAAGGCTTTGTCCTGATTAAGCATTGCTAGAGTCCTCCAGTTTGTTCGGTAGGGGTTGGTAGTATACAGCGCCATTCCAGCCAGAGACGGTACGTTCTTTGACAATGTAGTCATGTCCGTTCTTGTCTACACGCTTCTCTGCTGGGATCGTGATTTCCACTTCTTCAACTTCGGTCCACCAGTCGGCGAAGAGGAAGGCCTTCGCCTCAATCCGTCGCATGGCCTTGATGAAGTCTTCGTGCTTCATATTGTCAACAGGAAGATTAACAATAGGAAGTCTCTCCTTGACAATGGTCTGCGAAAGCTTGATGGCCCAGCGGCGATCATCGTCCGTAGTCTTGTTTGTGAACTCGGCATTCAGGACTGGGAGCATGAGTTGGGCCCATTTCTGCCCCCTCTTGCCGTATTCATTGATCGTCCGCATAACTTCAGTCTTTGTATACTTGACCATGGTTCATCTCACAATCAGGTTATAGGACAGCTGAAAAGCAAACACGCTTTGATTGAAGCTTGATCCATTGTTGGAACGGTAAGCAACCCTGTCACATTCAACCCATTCCAGGGTCACCAGTTCATCCCCTTTGATTGACTGCCACTGGGAGCCTTCCTGAAGTTCATGTGCTTTGAAGATATGGGCGGTAAGGAGATTCTTGCCGTTCTGATTGATGACTTTCATTTCAGGTTCCTTTGTTGGTTCACTGTGATGTAATCTTACTATGAACCCGTCTCGGTGTCAATACCGTCTGTCGTCTTGCTCTTCGTCTTCATCGAGGAAGCGATAGTCGCCAGTCATGATGAAATCGAATTCATCCATGCTTACACTGGGGCGCTTGTCGATTTCCGACTCATAGCGGCCGTATTGCTCGGGTCGCAGTGCAGATTTCAGCAAGTTGCTACCGTCTCGCGCATCAATGTAAGCCATTTCATTGAATGCTTCATAGTCGCACGGACCGCCTTCCACCGATTCCCAGAAGGCTTTAACTTGCACGGGGTCCGACAGGTCATATTCCTGTGTTCGGGTGCCTTGCGGGGCGTTACGATCGACATTCTCGCCGATTTCGAACTCTTGCCCCGAATCATCGGGAAGTTGGAAGACGATTGCTTTCATGGCGTTTCCTTCGGATTACCGCACAACCCGCATGCGCGCAAATTCTTCTGGGGTAATGTTGTGGACCCGCGTGCGATGGGAAGCGTCTTGTTCGGCGATCCAGTATGAGCCGTTGGCTTTGACTTGACCAACAGTCTTCTTCTGAGTTGCGGTGTCGATGGTGGCAAACCACCCACCTTTCTCATCTGGGAAGCGGTAGGCCTGCACAGTGGAATCGTCCCTCTTGGAGAACTGGGCGTGTTTGCTCTTCATGGTGTCTACCAGAATTTCAGTGAAACGGTCGGCGTGTTGATCGGCGCGCATGGTGTATGTCCTTTAATGGTCAAAATTGAACTTTGATGAATTCTTCAGGGCTGATACTGTCCAGTTTATACTCAAACTGACCTTCCGTCAAGTGCTCATCGACCGCCCAAGAATACTGCTTTTCGAGGTCAAGGCAGGTAAGCTGTTCGGGATAACCATTGACAGCAGCGCGGAATCTCCAGACGCGGTTTTCTTGACGGCAGAAGATATCCTTTCCGCCGTTCTCATTGTCTTCGCGTGGCATGTTCTCGTTGGCAACAACTTCCGCTACGAGGATTTCGAATTGCGCTGCGGTTTTGGCTTTCAGTACTGATTCCATGATGTTTGTGTGTTGTTTGTTGCGAAGGGTGTCATTATACAGGCAACCCTAGAAAAGGCAAGGGCCGTTCATCCGAAGACAAACGGCCCTTTGAGGATTATTTCACGCCAGTGCTTCCGAATCCACCTTCGCCACGCTCGGATGATTCCAGCGATTCCACCACATTCCAGACCGCGTGGACTACTGGGCAGATAACACCCTGTGCGATGCGGTCGCCCGCCTGAACCGTGAAGGGTTCGCTACCAGCATTGTGAAGAATTACCTTCACTTCACCGCGATAGTCGCTGTCCACCGTTCCTGGGGTGTTCAGGACGAAGACGTTATTCTTCGCGGCCAGACCAGAACGCGAACGGACTTGCATTTCAAAGCCAGCGGGGATCGCCATATGCAGACCAGTGGGGACCAGTGCGGTCCCTCCTGCTGGGATCGTGATATCGTCTTCGTTGTTGGCGCGAAGATCGAACCCCGAGGCGCCTGTGCTGCCATATGCAGGGGGCGTGGTGCCCTCCTTCAGATTGATGGTCAGTTTCTGAAAGCGGCCGCTGATTGTCGGATTGTTCATTTCAAACCCTTCCTGTAGTCAAGAATACAATGTCAAGAAATTCTTCAATTCCCAAGTTCTCAAGAGTATAGACCATCTGGCCTTTACCGTCAAGATATTCCAGCTCTTCCGTCATCTTCTCATTGCCGTATGTCGCAATGGAGCGCATCATGGTGCAATGAAGGGTCCAACCTTCCCGTTTGAAAATCGTATATCGGTCATGATCAACGTCGACACTGCCAGCGCGAAGCCACATATACAGGTGGTGATATGCGCCCTGCACCTCCTTGAAGCGTGCATCAGTATGCACTAGCCTCAAGGACCGTTGTTCTTTTTCCGTTGACATAAGCCTTAACCTCTTTTGGATCAATGATGAAGTGTACCACAGTGTCTTTGAAAAGGGAGGTGTAGGTTACTACCTTCCGTTTCCCTTGGACCACTACGCGGATGTGCCGTCGTAAGGGTCTACCCGAACAATGATAGACCTTAGTTGTGCCGTTGTCAAACACCTTCTGACTATCGGCGGTGTTTGACATGTTGGCGGCATAGAGGCGAACCTTCAACGCCGCCAATACCTCATCGGCTTCTTTGGGTGCTTTCACCTCTTCCTTTGGGGAAAGGTATGCATTGGGGCTGTATAGGGAGTGGGCCAGTTCCTCGCCAGCCCAGTACTCATCCCAGTGTCTCGTATCAGTCATCCAGATTCCTTACCGTGAATTCGATGTGATGGATGGAAGAGTTCTCGATGTCCTTGGCGACATCCTCCGCTTCCTGTCTGGTTTGGAACAGCGTGCAGGCAAAGAGACGATCCGTGCCAGTGGGCAGCCCGTCGGGTGTCATATACACCCACTCCGTATGCTTCGTGCTTTCGTGAAGGAACCAGTACTCAACCGCGTATCCTTTGGTGCACATTTCCGTTCCCCTTAGGCGACCAGATTCATGAACTCTTCTTCGTTGACACCGCTGAACCGCACTTCGGGTGCGCGGCCCGTACCGACAACCGTGATGCTCCACTCGCGACGGCCTTTCTTATCCATCATACCGATGGTGTATTCGTCCCCGTCGGTTTTGCACTCAGCAAACCACGGGCCGTTGCGGTATGTTTCCAGTGAGCAAAACACAAGCTTCTGCACTTCGGGGGTGATGCTACCGTCGGTCAAGTCGCCGAAGATTTCGTCGAATTTTTCCATCAGGGCGGCGGAGGCGGTTTGTGCTTTCATCGTGTTCACCGTTTGGTGTTTGGTTTCGATGGTTGAAACTATACGCTGGTGTTTCGTGGTTGTCAAGACCGTTCGTCTGGGTGACGGGCGGCGAACTCTTCAGCGAACTTGATCATGTCTGTCGCTGTGAGTCTGTAGTAATTGAAGACGATGCGCAGATACTGATCGTTCAGGTTGGAAAGTGACCAAGAAAGCTTCCCGTCGTTACCCATGACGTTTACACTGTCGAATCCAGATTCAACGTCGATGCCGACGCGGATGTTATCAAGATCGAATGCCTTGTAACTACCATGGGTGATTGCGAGACGCCCCTTCTCGACCACAATCGCGCGAAGGGCGTTGAAGGCTTCAGCAAGGTCTTTCATGGTGAGCCTCAGTGTGTTTGACTGTGCATTCATTATAGACCACCTGGCCACGAATGCAATAGCCGTTTGTCGTCTGGATGGGCGGCGTACATTCCATCACACAAAAAGAAAAGGGGCCAGATTCTTCGTGGATCTGGCCCCTCAAACCGCCCATAGCGTCCTCGATGTATGCATGTGACAAACTTAACCAATCTAGCCTGATTGTATGAGGACATAGCGTGCCGTAGGAGAGTCAGCACGGATGGTGCCATGGAGACACCATCACACCACTGCGGTTTGAAACCACATCAACCAATCTTGATAATGACACAAGATTCGTTGAATCGTCCGTTAGCGGGTCTTGGTACCGTGGACAACCCCTTCAGCCAGTCCCGCATCTTTGCTACCGTCTGTTCATGGAAGGCCAATTTCATATCGGCTGGCTTCCGTACCTTGATCATGAAAGACTTCTCAATATCGAAGTTTTTCAGGGAAGTCCCCGAGACCGTGAATCCGTTATCACTCTGGTAGTAGACCGCCATTCGATCCTTAGCATTCCAGACGATGGCCCGCTTTGCACCGATCAAGCCCTCTGGCCGCACTCCAGCGATAGCAGTCTCTTTATCCTCCATGCTGAAGCGGAGTTTTGAAACTAGCTTGACAGGGGATTGCTTGCGCTTGGACGGAACCTTATTGGCTGAATGCTGCTTGACCGATGTCAGTGCAGACTCACAACGATCAATTAGGTCACGTAGGAACCGCTTGGCCCGCAGAGGGAACCCCTTCCGATAGTTTGAAGGGTCCTCCTCAAGATCATCGCGCACCCGTTTCGCCCACTGAATGACTTCCGTGATATCTTTGGCATCGATCCCCAGATTCACAGGATCGACATTCCGTTCCTGTAGGATTCCATCCAAAGCGCACTCGGCTGCTTCAAGCGGGAGATTAGGGCGCTCAGTGACTTTTTTACTTTCTGAGCGGGCACCTCCTTAACCCGTTCTTCCGTCACAACCCCGCCTGCGATGATGCGGAACTCGGCCATGATCTTTGTCAGCTGCTTCTCCGTCAGAAAGAAACCGCGTTCCTGCATACGGAGGATGAAGCCGTAGTTTTGGAATTTCCAGTCATCCGCCTTCTTCAGTTGCGGATAGATCTCTGGCATGTGCTTCTTCACCCACTTCAGCGCATAGGCTTTTGAATCCTCGGCCGTGTGATTGTTGGCGTAATAGTTCAGGCCGCGAATGAAGTCGATCCGCTCGGACTGAAGGGCATTGAATGTGGGTTCAATGGCGACGGGGAGAATCTTACTCATGGTCAATTCCCAGTGATTTTGGTGTAGAGACGGTTAAATTCTTCTTCGGTCATACCCTTTACGCGAATCGTACCGTCGTTTTCGATTTCAATCGTACACTCGGGCAGGTAGATGGTCCTGTCGCTATATCGCCACTTGATCACCCTGCCGCCCATGGAAATGATATTACGCTCGGTGGCTTCGCTTGTCAAGTCTGGATATGAAAGCGTGTTTTGCCTGAACGTGCGATCTTTCACAACGGGGTCTCCGTATCGGTCAAGGCCGACGCTAATGATTGAAACCATATATCCGAAGGCGTCCAGCTTAACCCGACGGAATTCGTCAGCCGCTTCCTCATTGGTAGAGAACGTCTTCGCCGCCCGCACATTATCGGTCCAGTTCCATTTACCATTAATCGGGCTCCAGAACACGCCCCATTCCCGTTCGCGGATTACGTAGATGTGATTCATTCTTCAATCGCCATAACAGAGGAGGAGCGCAGGGCCCTGAAGATCATCCCGTCTTCCCGATTGATCATGGCTTCCGTTTCGAGGAACCAGCGGGCTTCCTTCTCGGTCAGGAAGATGTGGGCCTCGTTTGAATCCTTGGTCCACTGCTGGGATTCCTTGTCATCGTCCTTCGACAGGAAATATTCCCGATGTTCGGTGTCATAGACCAGAAAGCCGTGTTGCGATTTGTGCTCAAACATGATTCGGTTCCCCTTTCATTGTTTGCTATGGGGTTTATTATGCCCCATCCAATGGTATCTGTCAAGCGGTTTCCAGTTTGACAACCTTTCCGCGAATCTTGTGCTCTTTCTTGAAGGCTGTCGCTTCCGCTTCGGTTACCCACTCGCGGGCAAATCGGATGATGGTCGTCCATGAGTAAGCGTTCGGCGCGCCCTCGTAGAAGCGGCCTTTGTGGTTTTGGATCGCGTACATTTCAGCTACTCCGTGATTCATCGTGGTTAGCATAATAGAACGAAAAAGACAGCCAGTCAATGACATTTGTCACCTTCTGGCCGCCGTCTGTCTCACTGGGCGTTTTTGAAAATCCCTTCGATCTTTTCCAACGAATCGGCTTCGGTCTTGTCCAGTCGCTCCTCAACAAAGCGGGGAAGGAACAGGGACCGCTTTCCGCCGTTCTGGGGAACGGGCATCAGGTTGTTAGCTCGCACCGTGATGATCTTCTTCCCGATCCATTGATCCAGCTCACCCGCAATCCGCCCGCGGTCGGCGTCGGTGAACCCACTAACCGCCACCTCCACCAGACCATCACTGGATTGGCAGACAAGGGAACCGAAAGTGTCCGCGTTCTTACCGTTGCCAGCATTGACACCAGTGACCAGTAGGTCAACCTCGGCCTCAATCTTGAATTTGACGCAATCCTTCGACGTGCCGTCTTTCCAGATTGAAACGGGATCCTTAAGGATAGTTCCCTCCTTCCCAGCTTCGGTCATTTCCGTATAGTGGGCGAGGGCTTCATCCATGGAATGAACCACTCGGGTTTCAATCATGGCAACGCTGCCAGCCAGCACGTTCTTAACCATGGATTGTAGGGTATAGAGGCGGCCTGTGTACGGTTTCTCACACAGTCCGTTCTTATAGTCCACCAGAGGGAGCATATCCCACAGATAGACTTTCGGATAGTATCCATATGGAAACTCACCACCCTTAAGGACACTGTTCAGCATCCCGTTACCCTCTTCACGGGGCAGCACGTTGCCGCTAATATCCGTCACCACCATTTCCCCGTGCAGCACGGTTTCATCATGGAAGCCTTTCAGTTGCTCTAGCACGGAGACAAGAGTACCGAATTCAACCATCGGGAAGATGGACCCATTACGGGACTGGAACAAAATCTCGCCGCCTTCCCGTCGGATGATGTTAACAAACATCCCGTCGGCCTTCTCTTGACTGATGACGCCCGCTTTCCAATTGAACTTCACGATATTGGACTTATCAGGCAGGGAGCACCGCATATATGGGTACTCTGGAATGAGTCCAGGGATCGCAGCATTAATCGTCGAGACATTCACGCCGCAACGGATATCCCGTTTCAGGACTGATTCTAAGATGTCCGCCTCTTCCTGTGTCATTAGTGACATGAGAGTTGCGACAGCCTCATGCGCACTGTTACCCGTCACGGAACGGTTATGCAAGTTGATCAGCAGAGAACATGCTTGCGGCCAGAGTTCATACAGCGTCTGCTGACCGTATTGAGCGGGCCGACGAACGGACTTGATGTAGTAGTTAAACTCTGGATTGTACGCATGGTACAGAACATCTTGGAAGACAAGATCGGCCGTCTTCAGGATGGATATTTTGCCGTTCTTGGAACCTTCGTTCTGAAGGGTCACGATCATTTCTCGAATCATGGCCACGTTCCCAATCAGCGGTAATTGCGATAGAGTTTGTCAAGTTGACGGGCAAGTCCCTCAGGGGCGTCAAAGTCGTCTTCCTCGAAGTCGAAGGACTCCTCGTAACGCTGACGACTGACAGCCTTCTGTTTGGCTTGCTTTGAAGCGCGCTCCTCGGCCAGTTGCTCATCGGTCCGATGGTTGATTGCACGTTTCTGGGACTTGATCATTTTCCGCTCCTTTGCGGGTTGCTTTGAAAGTGTCTCTATTATGCGGTAGTCTTTCTTTGTTGTCAAGCCACCGCGCATCTGCTTATGAACGGTCGGCCAGTTCAATTGTAGCATTCATGAGATATGCAGCCAGCATGCGAGCATCCTTCTCATTAAGCCGCTTGGCTTCCGCCTTGTTCTGTGTCCGTTTGACGATCAGGCTTTCGTTAGTTTCCACAATGTAGAAACCGCGCTGATTGATGACGTATTGCATTGTTTTCTCACTTGCAGTGGGTGTTGATGAATTCCACTGTGCGCATATCGCCTTCTTCCGTGTTAGAAGCAGCATACACATATTCGGCTGCTTTGTAAAGCTCTTTGCTGATGTTGAAGCCCTTCAGTTTGCGGAACCTTTTGGCCTCATAAACCGCTTCAATCAGCCAGCGGGAAACGTCCACGCACTCTGGGTCAAAGGCTTCTTTCACTGCCGCCACGAAGTTAGCGTCGTTCAGGTCTCTGGAAAGGAGCCGATACCCGAAGGCGGCGTGCTTCATTTCATAGATTCGGGCTTCCTCTACCTCAAGGATGGTATGACTGATAATGATCCTATCTTGGTTGATGATGGTGGCGATTTTCAGCATGGACGTTCTCCTATCACTGATAGAGTGCTTTCCGCTTGTAGATCATGACATCTTCCATCACCTCGGAAAACGTCCCATTGTAGCAGCGAGCCGCGAACTCTTTCAGCTCGGCGGGAAAGTCCTTCACTTCGGGGTAGCCGAACTCAACCATACGGCCGACTTCATCCAGATTGTAGTAGACCGTCGTGGCTGATGCGCCATTCTTGACAGTCTTCATGAAATTCTCGTAGTTGAATTCCCAGACTTCGGGAAGACGATCGCGGCTGGCAAAGTGTTCTTTCCACTCATTGACGACTTCATCGTCAAAGGCGATGACGGATTGGAGGGCGTAACCTTTGCTGCTGATACCTGCGACGATTTGGGCTTTCATTTGGCTTACCTTTCAGTGTTTGCCTTCGATGGTTCCCATTATACGCGGTCTGTCTGAAAGCAATGTCAATTGCCGTTCGTCGGCTTTCGACACTCAGACAGAGGGTCTATGAAAAAGTTCTCAATCACCGCTTCTGTCAGCGCCATTCGCTTGCTGGCATCCCTCGCCCCATAGATCAGACGGGCGGCGTCATAGACCCCCTCTGACAAGTCGCTGGGGCCGAGGAAGACGGAGGATTCATAGACCGATTCAAAGAGGCAAGCGGCGAGGAAGAATGATTGCTCCTCATAGCAGGACTGGAGAGCAACCGCCAAGGAATCATCGTTCAGTTCAGCGGTGGTTAGTGTCTCGCCCTCTTCCGCGATCTCCTGCCTGAAGCCGCCGACCTCATCGTCCTTCAGGATGACGTAAGAAACCCGCTCACCCTTCTGATTGAAAATAGTTGCCAGTTTCATGGTTCACTCCAGATACTCATTCAGGAAAGTGCGGGTCAGTTTGGCGGACTTCAGACCGTCATCTTCATCATAGATCTCCTTCGCGGCTTCCGTCAGATACGAAGGCAGGTTGTATTCTTTCAAGTCTTCGGCCCAGAAATCGATCTCTTCCATCAACCAGCGAGCTTCGAAGACATCATGACATTCAGCCAGTCGCGCCATAATGCTTTCTTCCGTGACGGGATAGAACTCATACGATGCACCATGGTCTTCCCAGTCTTTCACGAGGTAAGTCTCTTCGCTATCCTTGACGAAAATGCGGGTCTCGATGCCGTCGTGGAAGTTCACATGCGCCAGTTTCATTTCAGTGTCCTTGATGTTTGACAGTGAAGACAGTATATCTTACTCTTCACTTGGATGCAATACCGTTCATCAGTTTCTCAAGCCGACCAGCGACATCGTAGGTTTCCGTGAAGGATTCCTCACTGATACCATTGAACGCCATTTCATCCGTTTCCGTGTTGACAGAGACCGACCACCGTTGACTATCGCATTCGATCTCTACGCGCTTGTCAATGTAGAAGTTCGCCCGAAAGTCGCCAGTCCACTGTGTGCAGAACGGCCCATTCCGATGCCATACTGTTTGATCGTGGCCCAGAGAAGATCGAAGGCGCGCTTAGAGGGTTTCATTTGGTCGAATCCTGTTCTGGTTTCAAGGTGAAGACAGTATAGACCGCTTACCTCTTGATTGCAACACCGTTCATCAGATCTTCCACCAGACTAGCGGCGTCATACTTCTTAAGCCAGGCCGCTTGGTCAATACCGTGAAGTTCGATGATCATTGTCTTCGGATCAAAAATGGCAGACCACTTCCCGTTATGCGGCTCGATCTCGGAGCGGCCGTCTTCATAGACAGTAGCCCGATAATCTTCAGTCCAGCTAGTAACTCTGATCTTTCTGTCGATGAGGTCTTGATAACCCTGTGCGGCAGTCATGGTGTTGCCGTGCTTATCAATGGTCATGAACATGAGGTCGAAGGCGCGGAGAAGGCGATTCATTGTCTACATCCAGTGTTTTGACGATGGGAGAGTATAGAACAACGAGGAGGGTATGTCAAGACAAAATTTTAGAAAAAGTTCTCTCTTGTTTTATCGTCGGTCTTCTAACGTCATAGTAGGGGCTTCTACTAGCAATCTATCGTTATTTGTCGCTAATTTCGGCCGAATAACGCGCCGCGTTCTATTGATGCGGGTTGGTGTCTACCCCTTACCTCGATTTTGAAAGTGCGATTTAAACCGCTTTAAATTTTCTAGATTGGCCATTCATGCGGATCTCCAGCCATTCCACTGTATAAAAGCACACCCTGTGTTTTGACATGTCTCTACAATTAACATTCATGTAACAAAAAAAGCCCCAAATCCGTGAAGACTGGGGCTTTCTCGTTTCAATATCCACCACTCATCAGCTTCTGGAAGTCGATGGCGTTTTTAATACAGAAGCCACGGTTGGCAATCTGTTTCAATGCGCTATCCAGAAACTCGACCTTCTCGGTCTGAACCTCAATCTTGAGCTTCAGTTCTCCGATATCGGTGTCAGCATCTACGTAGTGGTCAACCTCTGACTTCAGAATCTTCAGGTTGAACGGCTTCTCTTTGTACACCGCTGGATCGGCTCGACCGAGATAGTAATCGCGTTTGTCGGCGTACATCTCTTTGAGGGCGTGTTTGTGCTTATGCAGGATCATGCTCTCGTTCGTGCGAATGCGGAGGATGTTGCCGTAGATTTTCGGGGTCTCAAGACTTTCGCGGGCGAGATTAGTTTCGTCAATCGCTAGGGCCCTTTCAACCTCAAGCATTATTTCTTCTAGCTTCATCGCTTCATCCTCGTTAGATTACCATTAGATCATCGTAGAAGGCTTTCGCGTCTTCTTTTGTACACCCATACAACGTAACACGATTCGACGACGGTCTGATAGCAACGATATAATGCTTATAAGAATAGTAAATGTCTCCGTTCTCTTTAGAAATCGCAACTGGTTCAAAAAGAGTACACGTCGCATCCCTAGAAGTTGTGTGGATTGTTCCGAGACATGGAATCTTTAAACCATCATCGAAAAATCGCCTTTCCAGTATTGCATGCATCTTAAGGCGATCTTGAAAAAACATCAACTCAAAAACATTTTGACAGAAATAATCCAATTCATGCATTGAGTTCCTGTCGTGAAATTTTTTACGTAGTTTTGAACTCCAATATACGAAAACTATTGGTACCATCGCACCAACCAGTGCAATTGTCGACCATATAAGCCCTGTTATGTCCCACAACACGCCACTAATCGTTGTAATCACGGCCGCCCCCATTTGTCACGAAACATCCAATCGTCATAGTCATTCAGTGGGTCATCCGCATCACAGACCGAGTGCTTTAATTGCGCGCTCATAGGTTTCTTTCCTATAGTTGAGTGATAGGAACCCTCTAACTTCGGAGGGCAGTCCGCGCAGTGACAGAACCTGATACTCTACGCCATCATTGAATGGGCTAACCGCGACGTCAACGCCGCCATAGAAGAAATGCGGTTCCTCGACGGTCTCGTTAATCCGCCGACTGTTCACGACTGGACGTTTGATGATGCGCGGCGGTTCGGCAGATTTAACCAACAGTTCCAGCCCATTGCAGCGATACAGCGTCACCAGTTCCTTTGCCTTCGGGCCGACGACAGCGCCCTTCTCCTTAATCTTGGCCATTTGCTGGGCCACGATGGCGGACCAGTAGATTACCATGACGACAAGTGCAACTAGAACGCTCAAAAACAGAATGTCAAGCATGTTTCTTACCCTCCACAGCGACAATGAAGTAATCAAACCATACCGCTAAACGTTTCAATAGTGACTTCACTCTTCCACCTTCAGATTTGTAAATCTCGGTCCAGACGGCTTCCGACTCGCAGGCGCGGTCCACTTGACGTTATCAAAGTCGTCTTGTGGCTGGCTGGGCTGGGGCTTACTGCTGCGACTTCCCGCCCCGCCGTTCCCCTTCGAGTTCGGAACCACATCCGTTTCCGTATCATACAACCGCATTTTGTCCCTGTCTATGCCACAGACGAAGCGCAGTTTCTTGGCCATGTCCCCGTAGCGATTCTTCAACTGCTTGAACATCACTAGGTTCTGTTCGTCCAGCTCCTCAGAACGAATCATCGCCAAGAGGAGGTCAACTGTCATGCTGATCCCAGAAGAGTCTGAGATATCCCCTAGGTCCGCATCACTGTTCGTCTGACCGTTCCTGTTGAACTGAGTCGCCGAGACGATGGGCACATTGTACTCTTGGGCCAGACCGCGAACCTCTTCCGTGATAGCCTTCACATACTGATAGCTATTCACCATGGAGGCATTGAAGCGTGCCGAGGCGCAAATGTTCAGATAGTCAACAAAGATGATATCGGCCGTGAACTCTTTCTTCAGCTTCAACTCGTTCAGGAGAGAACGAAAGTGGTTAACGCTGGCGCTGGCCGTTGGGTACTCTTTGACGATCAGCCGACCTTTACATCCTTCCAGTTTCTTGGACAGGCGGTTGACATAATCTTGCTGGGACAGGAACGGGAGATCATTAACGCTCATGTTCAGGATGTTAGCATCAACCCGTTCTGAGATTCGTTCCTCCGCCATTTCCATCGAAATGTAAAGGACGTTCAGCCCAGCCAGCAGAGACCTCGCGGCCATGTGACACATCAATAGAGACTTACCAGCGCCAGTACCCGCTACGATGACGTTCAGCGTCTTCCTTGACAGACCGCCGCCAGTGATTCCATTCAGGCACTCAAGGTCAAATGGGATTTTGTACTCCTGGGTCTGGTGCAGGAGGCGATAACGTTCCTCAATCTGATTAGAGAAGTCGTGACCGATGTTGTTGTCAAAGGACACGGACAACGCATCCTTCATGAGGTCTGGAATCTTTCCGACTTCCTGCTTATTGTCAATCAGGGAAGCAGCCTCCACCACGGCATTGTAAAGCGCCCTGTCTTTACAGAAGGTCTCTGTGTGCTCTACTAGCCAATCCAGTGCAGGGGCTTTCGACCTACGGGATAGGGTGTTGACCAAATCGACGGACGCTTGATAGTCACCCTGTCCGATCCCCTTCTGGTTGGTGATTTCGACCAGCAGTTCCTCTTGCGTCGGGGCGTTATTGTAATCGTTAAAATGGTTGACGATTTTGTTAAAGACGATACTATGGGGGTTGTCCGAGAAGTATTCATCTTTCAGGAACGGGAGAACCCGACGCGTGTATTCGTCATTGTGAAGCAGGTTCTCTAGGATGACGTCTTCGATTTGCATTGTCAAACACCCATTGTATTGAAAAGGAAAGGGAGGATTCTTCACCCTCCCTATGTTACCGCTTTATTACTTTTCTGTCAATCCAAGTCAGCCAGCGCGGCCTTAGTTATGAAGAAGTTCACTAGGTCGGCGACAATTGGTTGAGCGATTGGATCGGCAAGACGCGTTCCGTCTTCTTTCACTGCGGAGTAGTCCACATTCATCATGTCCCCATCGAAGACGATGGATTGAAGCATGATGGAGGCGCCTTTGTAGGCTCCGCTGGTCAGACGAATGACGGCCACCGCATCCTTATCCAGCTCAGCGGGGACTGGGAGGCTTTCAAAAGAGGGAAGCCGCGACTTTACCTCTTCCATCAGCCCCTCTAGGGTTTCTCTGTTACTCATCGTCGGACACCTCTTCATTCTGCGCGTCGTGGACGAGGAGGAACTTCTGACGAATGGCATCGTTGAATTCCTTGCTCTTCAGTAGCGGCTCCCAGAATTCGGCCGTGTTGGTGTCCTTCATGCGATACTTGCCCTCTAGGACTTCACCAGTCTCTGGATCAACCTTCTGATACCATCCCATCGAAGGCTTAATCACCATGCCAGCCTCTAGGGCTAGGTCCAGAAGACCACTGTAGCGGGTGATGCCGCCATCGAACATAACGGTAAGCGGAATCTTGGACTTCTCTTTCACGCGGCGGGACTTCTCGATATTGATCGTGAAGGTATATCCCGCTAGTTCAGTGCCTTCCTTCTCCTGCGAACGGCTGATGATCCATGCGTCGTTAGCAGAATACATGATGCCCGTTCCGCCCGAAACTACCGATTTTGCATACAGTTCCATGGTCTGGTACGTATGCGCAATGCAGACCATCGGCAAATCCTTCATGGTCAAATGCGGCGTCACCATACGGAAGAGGGATTTCAGTTGCTTGGCACGTGACATATCAGCAACCGCTTTCTCATTGATAGCGTCCTCAACCTCTTTCTTAGAAGCAAGGTTGCCAATTGAGTCTACTAGGATGAAGACGCGGTCTCCTTTCTTGATCTCCTGCAGCTGAGCCATGATGTCAAACTTCAGCTGTTCAATGTCGGTAATCGGAGAGTGCATCACGCGATTGGTGTCTACGCCGAATGCCTCAAAGTAGGACTGTGGGCTACCGAACTCGCTGTCATAGAACAGAATGACGGCATCGTCATATTTCTTCAGGTAGGCTGCAGCCATCACCAGACAGATAGATGATTTGAAGTGCTTAGAAGGACCAGCGACGACAGTTAGCCCAGACTGCAGACCACCATTCAGGCTGCCAGAAAGGGCGATGTTCAGCGCGGGAACTTCCGTCGGAACCTCAGGGCGGGCTTGGAAGAATGAAGACTCAAGCATACTTGATGTCTCTTTGATCTTGGAATTCTTCTTCAGCCGATCCATTAGACTACTCATAACCATTTCCTTTTCAATTAGTCGATTCGCTCAATTGCGTAACCTGAAGGCGTATTATAGACCACTTCCTTAATTCCACGCAAGCGGATGGCGTGCATACATGCTTGGCAGGGGCGGCACATTCCCGTGTGGCCCGTTTGATCAAGTCTACCTATGAATAGGATTGACCCATTGGGAACGTCCCTAACCCCTGTCAAACAATCAACTTCCGCATGTAAAAAGCTGCGGTCTCTTCTACCTTCCTCCCTATACTGATTCAGTTCTCTTTGCAGGGGGTGTGTCTTCTTCTTATTGAACCCCATGCCGATGATACCTTTCTTATGCACCAGAATCGCGCCGATCTTGTACACTGGCATATCTGATAGCTGTCCAAGATGGGCGGCTTTCCTGATCATCCCAGCATACCACTTCTCAGCACGATTCGACAACATGATGTTTCCTTACTTGACGTACGGTTCCCACGATTCGGGGAAGTCGCAATTCACTACACCTTTGAACAGAGGGGCGATTTGGCGATCTTCGTAACCAGCCAGACCACACCCTACACGAGTCACAAAGAATTGTAGCTCTGGATGTGCTTTGGTGTATGCGACAAAATCCGCAATGTAGGGGCGAATCTTGGACAGAACCAGCGTCTTGACTTCGCGATCCTTGGTCGGGATAGCGTAGGTCTCACCATAATGACCGACCCCCTTACCCCATTCGGCGCCATACTCAAGGGCCAGTGCGGCAGCACCTGCACCATGGATACCAGCCTCATTGGAGCCGAAGACGAATACTTGACCCTTGGAGGGGCGGGTGTGGTCGCGATGAAATTCAATCATGATTAGTCCTTAGTGTGAGGGGCAAATTCGTTAACCCATTCGTCGTAGTTCCAACGTGGATCATCGGTCTTGGTGTACGGCTTGATAATCGGTGCTGGGGTTGCCGTGTGATACGCAACCGCAGAGCAACCTGCTAGGAAGGCCGCCGCAAGAATTGCGAGTGACGCTTTCATAGTATACATCCTTTCAGTGATGATTGCCGCAAGTGTACATACCGCACACGAACGGGAACTCGAAGTCTGGATCATAGTCCAGTTTCTTCGGTTTGTCAACGGCGGCACATGCTTGGAGTGCCAGAGTAACTGCAACGGCTGCAAGGAATTTCATGGATTAAAGTCCTTTGAGAATTTGGGCGGCCTTTTGTTTTCCGTGCCCCATTGTGCCCGAAACTGCACACGATATTGCGGTGTCTGGTGTCGGTCGCAAACAGATCCTACTCCTAGGTTCTGACGGTTCTCTTTCACACCGCCCATGTCCGTAACTATACTCCAGCCATCATCCTGTGTCAAGCCCGCCTTGTGATGTCGGTCACGATTGTTAACCATTGGCGACATGTAACCAGAAAGCAACACGGTTAAATAATATTTGTGACATTGTTTTCACAAATCAAGGGGTGTGATAAGATGGGTGATTTAGTCCTGAACATCCCAAAACTTCTGGAAGGGCTTCCGTCGTCCGTCTCTACTCTGGTTACTGCACTGCTAGTTCTAATCGCGGTGCGGTGGAAAGAGAAGAAGACGAACGTAGAGGTTCGAAAGGTTGACGATGATATTCGTGGGCAGCAGATTTCAGGCCTAATGGCCCAAATCAAAGTGCTCACGGATCAAATCAAGACTTTGACAGAGGACATCGCACATTATCAGGTGCAAATCGGGGAATTACGTGGGCAGTTGGATGATCAGTATCGGCAGAACATCCAGCTAACCACGCAATTGAAAGAGGCTAACAAGCGTATTTCGGAATTGGAAATTTCCCTTGCACTATACGATAACGCTAAGACAAACGGTGTTGATGTTGCTCTCTTCCAAGCTAAGTAAGGATCGTTCTTTGCAGTGCGAAAAGGCGGGTCTAGGTTCATTCCTAGCCCGCTTTTTTTTGTTTTCAGATTTCCCGAAGCCTATGCTTGATTTGCTTTCGCTTGTCAGCGTGCTTTCCCGCTTTCTTTGTCAGAAGCGGCAGCACTGTCGGGTTTCTTTTCTTGACTGGATTTGGAACCGAAAATACGATCCCATCCGCTTGAGTATGCTTTGTCATCACGTGCCTTCCTTGGCGCTGATCCTTTACCTGCTTCGCTGGCCATTGTTAACCCCGTATTTGATTGCAATATAGTGACGTAGTGCACGGTCTTCGTCTGAGACTTCATCGCCTTTGTAGGCATCCTTCATCAGGACAAACCCCGCACAGAAACCGACAAGCCCAATCAGGTAAGCAATGGTCTGGTGTTGCTCAATGTAGTGCATGGCAATCGTGAACATGATCCGTGTTTCCTTTCAATTGTAATAGTAGGGTAGAACTTGTTTCAACCCTTCATTGACTCGGTAATCAGGATACTGGAATTCTGCCCATGCGTCAATGACATATTTGGGGGTTGTGCGTAAAACTTCCCAGATTGCCATATTGTAATCCAGTTTGTCGGATGCTGGATTGCCAATGATGAGAAGTAGTTCATACAACCTGCCGTCGTGGCACGAGTAGACCATTGTACTTACCTCTTTTGATGGATGGGGTTCGCTGAAGAACCCCATTAGTGTATCAGATTCAGGCTTCCAATGCAATAGCGTAGCGCATGGAGCCGTCTTCGCGGGTGAAGAGAGCAATGCCCCGCTCAGCGACGCGAACTTGATACGTGCCAGAGATCATCTTCAGGTTGTCGCGCTTCAGATATGCGCGGAACTCTTTCGCGGGTTTGTCGCTGACTTGGATTTCAAAATCGTTGGAACTGTCGTTCTTGCGATCCTGCACCACTAGGCTGATACCCTCATCGTCGGCAACGATAGTTACATCCTTCACACCCAGAACGTCAGCCGCTTTGGTCAGCTTCGACAGAGTTTCCTCAGTTAGAGTGAACTCCACCGCAAACTCTTCGATATTCTTCAGAGGCTTGGTCGGGTGCACGATGAGGGCTTTGTTACTGTAGAAGTATTTGATACCGCCTTTCTTGCTACCCTTCTCGCGGATGTTCACCCACTTCTCGGTGAACTCCAGCTCGGGCTCATTGAAGAGGGAGATGGCAGCAAGGAATTCGTTCAGGTTGTAGATTGCGAACTCTTGCGGGAAGTCTTCTTCAATGTCGGCCTCGGCGAGGATGTTGCGGGGAATGGCCATCGTGGAAAGCTTCTTGCCTTTGTTGATGACGATAGAAGCATTGATTGAACTCCAACCTTTCAGGATGGCGAGGGTGCGTTTGGACAGTTGCATGGTGTTTCCTTTAATAGTGGTGTTTGGTACTGCAATACGAGAATCTTATCAGGCTTTCTTGTGGTTGTCAAGTCCAGTCGTCAGCCAATCCATTGAACGTGGCATGAGTCTATCGGCGCCGCCGTGTTTGATCAGTTGGGTGGCGGACAGGACGACATCATGGGACTTCAGCAGGTGCTTTTTGACATAAGATAGGGGCCTACCCGTGCATTCCATGTAGAGGGCATGAAGCCGCTCAATGATCAGATTGAACTCCTGCTGACGTGACGGGTCTGCTACTAGGATGTTCATATTGCCGATTTGCATGGAAGCATAGTGAGACAGCACTGAGCAATTCACACTGATTACCCGTTCATGGCCAGCCATGAAGATCATCAGTGCGGCACTGGCAAGATTACCCCATGCGATGGTGCGCACTGGAATCCGTGACATCCTGATGACATCAATCAGTTTCATGGCCGAGGACAGGTCGCCTCCCATGGAATCGATGAACAGATTAATGATCGCGATATCCTCGTTTGCCATATTCGAATTCAGAATGAACTCTAGGGCGGGTTGCACGGATTCATCGGCAATCTCCGAGTTTAGATGAATGTTGGCGACCTTCTCGAATACGTCAACGTGCGTTTGCTCATGCGCGGGGGTTTCGACCGCCTCTACCGCCCCCAACTCTTCGTCTGCTTTAATTGCCATTTTAAACAATCCTTGAAAAGTTACCCTGTTTCTCAATCCGTAGATTACTCTCGAATTTGTCAACCACTTCTGGTCTGTGAGAAATAAGGAACACGTTAGTATCCTTCAGGTTGTAACGTAGAAGGTTGATGAAGGATTCTAGCCCTTCTTCGTCCAAGACGCTATCAAAGATTTCGTCAAGGAACAGAAGGTTACACGACAGGCTGTTTTTCAGCTTCGCCAGCTCACGCCATGTGAACAGAATCGCGATATCAATCCTAGCTCGCTCCCCAGCGCTGAAGGAAGCATAGGACAGCTCATCCTTGAATCGAGACAGGATTTTCTCATTAAACTGTTCGTCGATTTCAAACGACAGGTTCAGATTGAGAATTTCCAGATAACGGTTAATTTCCGCGTTCATATGGGGGACGTACTGGGCGATGATCTTGCTTTTAATGCCGTTGTCCTTAATGATCGCAGTAATAATGTCGTTATACTGTTTCTCTTCCAGTAGAGCTAGGCGGCGCCCCTTGAGGTTCTCCATTTGCTCGGTCTTGGCCTTGATCTCACCCTTAATCTCATCACCGCTGCCAGCCGAATTCTTCAACATCTTCTGCTGCTGTGTGATGTAGGATTGGAGGTCGCGGATTCGGCTATTCGTCGAATGAACCTGCTTCTCAAGCTCCAGAGTCTTCTCTAGGATAGATTCCAGTTTCTCGATGTCGTCCCGTGTTTGCTTCAGGGTGTCCTCTAGACGATGGAGGGATTCCGCGTACTCTGCTTTCTTGGCTTCCTTCGGTCCGATCGATTCCTGTTTGAATTCATGAGTGATGCCCTGCTTACATGTTGGGCAGTGGTCATGATCATGGAAAAATTTGACGTACTCATCAATGCGGGAAACCTTCTTCTCAATATCCCGTTTGAAGTCTAGGAGCTTCTGGCGCTTATCCTTCCGTTGCTTGATCTTCTCACGAACAGGGGCGAACTCTTCAATGCGGCGATTTGATTCCTCGTTCTCCGCAAGCAATGCGGCGATCTTGTCCTCGGCGCTTTGGATATTGGCCTCAATCGTCAGACGGTACCCTTCCTCTTGTTCGGCAAGGGATTCTAGGCCTTTCTTCAGAGACGCAATAGAAGCCTGAAGCCGTCCGATCTCGTTCTCCGCATTGGTAAGCTCTTCCCTGTTCTGATTGATAGTCGCTAGGTGGAGGCTAGCCATTTTTGAAAAGATAGTCAGATTCAGCAGCTCCTCAACAATCTTCCGACGAGCCCCAGCGGACAGAAGAAGGAATGGGGTGTAGCTCCCACCGCTGATGCTAATAATCTGGCGGAAGCTAGAGATATTGAAACCCAGCACTTCTTCCTCAAACCGTGATTGATAGTCTCGACTTGATGCATCCTGATCGACTAGCTTCCCGTCAATCTCAATATCAAACACAGCGGGTTTGATGCCACGCCGCACAAGAATGTGACGGCCGTTGGTCTCACACTCGACCTCTACGAGGCAGTCCTTTTTGTTGATGGAGTTAACGAGGTCTGGTTTCGCAACCCCGTTACTCACCCGCCCAAAAAGACCGAACTCAATAGCCATCAGGATAGTAGACTTACCGCTACCGTTTGGGGCCGTGATGACAGTTGACCCCACCTTCGTTAGGTTAACTTCGGTGAACTGATTACCATAGCTCCTGAAGTTTTTAAACCGTACATGTTTAACAATGAACATTATTCATCCTCGGCAATCTCTTTAGCTGCTACGTAGATACGCTGGATTTTGGATAGTAGACGTTCCTTGTCCAAATCCGTTTCAAGATCATTATAGATGAACTGTCCGATGATTTCAAGTGTATCTTTTGGCAATTCGTCCACCGCGTTCTCTGCCACCCGTACCGCGTTCGTCTCATCAATGACATTCACGTCAAGAGGGCCAGTCTGCGTGATGGCATCCAGATACCGCTCAAACATGATGGGGTGATTCTTGGAGCGAACCACTACCTTGAGTCTCTTCCCAGCATAAGACGGGATATCTTTGATCATCCTGTCGGTGGCTTTCTTGTCGGTGTCATGGTAGATGACGCGCAGGAAGATTTCTTCAGGATTTGGGATGAACTCTAGCTGTTCTGAACCATTGAAGATATGAACGCCCTTGATATCCCCGTAGTCATTCCACGTCAACTGATAAGGCGTCCCTACGTAATGGATGTTTCCGCGGCTGGACTTATGGTGATAGTGACCAGTCCATACGGCGGTGAACCTCCCCAGTAGGTCCTCATCAATCTGACCGTGGTCGGAGACGATACCTCGCATGTATTCGAACCCGCCTAGCTCCAAGTGTCCAACAACATAAGGTGCGTCAGTCTCTTTCAGTTGGCGGACAGATTCTCCGTAGTTTTCTGCGTTAATCCACGGGAGCATCAGAACACGGATACCGTCAATCGTAACCGTCTCTGGGTTGCAATATACATGGATGTTCGGATACTCAGTCGGTGTCACTACTAGCTCTACGCTGTTAACCGCGTTTGTATTCTTGTAGTAAACGTCATGGTTCCCGATGATCATGTGCATCTCTAGACCAATTGCTTTAACTCGGTCAAAGAAAGCCTCCTTTGCAAACTTCAGAGTTTCAAAGTTGATGAACTTCCGACGGTCGAAGAAGTCGCCCATTCCGATAATGGTTTTGATACCACGACTTTCGATCAATGGGAATAGTTGCTCATTGAAGTAGCGGGACATCATGTCGCGAGTAGCTTTTTGGTCACCTGATGCGCCAACGTGAACATCACCAAGGATCAACCAATCACTCTTCATTGTTGAAATCATCTTCCGCCACCTCTTCCGTTTCATCGTCTTCTAGTAGACTCTGGATATCGAACTCACTGCACTTCTTTTTCTTCGGTGCCTTCTCGAACAGTCTTTCTAGATCAGGGTTGCTGTTCTGCTGCAGAACTTCCATGAAGCCAATTTTGAAATCAGGGTCTTCATCGTCCAGCATACTAACCATTTCATCCACATCAGCACTGTGAATCAGTTTGTGCTTAATGTAGGAATTCTTCTTCTCGATGTGTATGCGGCGGATGAACGCATAGTAGGTAATTTGCGTCAGATAGGCAAACGGGTTCTTTGACTTGTTAATGTCAAAGTTCCTGAAGTAACGGACGATGTTTTCCACCGCGTCTCCGATCATCTCATCTTTATAGGTGTAGCTCGCAAAGTTAAATTTGTTAGCTAGGTGAGTCGGGATCAACATGATGCACTGTGCAAGGTATGCGGGGGGTTGCGGCTCGGGCTTCCCAGCTTCTTCGGCTTCCTTGCGTTGAGCATACCATGCGACAAAATCCGCATACAACCGCTCATTATCCACGTAGTTAGTAACTTTCTTCTTACTATTCGGGGTTGGTGGGATTGTAGTTGGCTTTAGTTTGCGCTTAGGGGCTTCCATGATTTGCTCTGTAGTGGTTAGTTGATGAAGGGTATAACTATACCCGAATCTGTATGATTTGTCAACGGGTTGTAACGTAAACGATTGTCAGATATGAACTTTCTCACACCAATCAACCGTCCGTCGCCCTGCTGAACGGTCATTGCATTCTACTTCATGGTCTGTATAATGACAACCATCGAAACGCGGAACAAATCACAACCCGCACAACCCAAGGTGAACCAAAATGATCGACTTCAGCAAAATGACCTCCGAAGAACTGCAAGCCATGATCCGCAAGAACGTGGGTTCCTTCTTCGCGGATGTCGCCGAGGCCTTCGAGGCCGCCGACAAGAAAGCCGAAGAAGAAAAGGTTGACTACAGTGAGTTCTCCCTCGACTACCTGTCGGCTCACGCTGGTGTGCGCGTCTCGCTGGAACTCCCCGCCCTGCCCGTCTTCTCCGCCTAAGCCACAAACCTAGAAACAACAAAGCCCCCTGCAAAGGGGGCTTTTTTCATTTGTGGTGGTGTAAATACCCTTAACTGTAACCTACTCTATAGGATTGCCTTATGGCTATCACCCAAGATTCCATCCGCAAGTCGGCGGGGGACGGACGGGACTTTGGAAACCGCCCTCCCATCAGACAATCAAACGGGGAGAACTCACAGACTTTTGAAAAGTCCTCTTCCGAGACCTTCAGTCAGCGCCCAGAGGAACATTCTGCGGTTGATACCGATTTCCATTTTGACCAGAAGGGCGCTATATGGTATCCAGACGATTTGGGTTCAACTCCCAATGCCTACTATGTGAAGTTTGAGGTCTACCTTCTGGATACGGAGAAGTCCACTAGCAAGGTGCGCGGTGATAGTGCAAGGGAAGTTGGGTTTGATGACGGTTTTAAGCCTAGGTTCACTCAGGGGCTTGGAACCAGCAGCGGCCATACCCGCAACCTTGATACGAAAATCCCGACGCCGACAATGAAACGGGTCAATGAGATTATCGCAATGCCAATGCCTGATAGTGTTGTGAGTGACCATGCTGCTTCATGGTCAAGGGCAGAAGGCGGAATGATATCCAATATCCTGGCCCTAGGTGATGGCGTCGTTTCTGGTGATGCTTCTGGTGGAGCTGCTGCCATCGCCAAGACTGCTGGTCTGGGCGCTGCGAACGGGATTACTGGTCTCCTGTCACAAATGGACCTTGACGGCGCGCAGACTCACCTGAAGCTACTAACGAAGCGGGCGGCCAACCCACGGAATGAGTTCCTGTTCGATGGGGTGAACAACCGTAGCTTCAACTTTCAGTGGAAGTTCATCCCTCGCTCGCCAAAAGAAGCCAAGACGCTGAAGGGGATCATTGAGAAATTCAAGCTCTACATGTATCCAGAGCTGGACCAGTCTACTGCGGGCAACTTCTACCTCTTTCCTGCGATGTTTGACATCACCTTCATGCAAGGGAACAAGGAAAACGAGTGGCTGTATCGTACATCCACGTGCGCCCTCACCAATATGACTGTCAACTATACCGATGGTGGTCAATGGGTTGGTATGGATGGTACTGGGGCACCTTTCTCCGTCAGCGTTATCTGCCAATTCACTGAGGCTGAGTTCCTGCACCGCGACAGGTTCAAATCAGCATCTAATCCTAATGGGGTTGCACGATGAAGCTATTTTCAAAACTACCTCTCACCGAATACCGCTTCAGTCAAGACAACTGGCTTCAGGTTAGGAATGTCTTCATCAAACTTGGGTTGCTTGAATCACTTAGAGACAATCCCGCTTTCCTAACCACCGTCACCCTGAACAGCGCAGAACGGGCCGATGTCCTTGCTCACAGACTATATGGGGATTCTAATCTATTCTGGACTCTGTATCTGGTGAACGATATCGTAGACCCGTCGGACTGGATCATGGATGACTATACGCTGGGGCGGTACGTGAAGGCCAAATATGACAATCCAATGGGAACCCACTCCGTGACGAATGATGCTGGGACATCAAGAATCATTAACAAGGGGTCTCCATTCGGTACTGTTGATATGAAGCATGATACCACAAGAAATAGTAGTTTGTCAAATCAGCAGTATGAAGAGGAAGTCAATGAACGGAGACGGGCCGTTAGGGCAATCAGGAAAGAATACATGAATGCATTCCTAATTGACGTTGAGAGGAAGCTAGGGTGATGAAGGGGACTGGATTCTACGGGATTCGGTCCCTTTTCTTTTGTTCAATTGAATCAATGGTTTAACCCAACTTTCACACCTTCTATTATGAGATACCATAAAGGACGAATAATGAATCCAAAACGTCCCTTCGGGACCATGGCTTTCGCATACGCTACAGCCATGATACTTAAAGGAATCGAAATAGAAAGGTATGAGTGAAGCCAAAGGCGGAACGAATACACGGGATGACGAGTGACCGAAAGGAAAGGAGGAAGACCGTATCATGAGTCTTAATGAAATCAACAACTTAACCCCACTCTCACACCTTCTATTATGAGATATGAAAAGAATATTAAGGGAACCATTAAAGGATTAGACATCCCTACGGGATCATGGCTTTCGCTTATCGCTCAAGCCATGGGATCAAGGGGTATCCATTATACATCAATCAAGACGAGTTCGGACGGCAGAGCCGAAGGCGATGACGGACGAACATGGCGAAGCCATCATAAATCAATAAGGGAACCTTAAGGATAACATCAGGTCATGGATAAGTCGCTACCTTTCACTAATACCTTTCGATCAATCCGCTTGACAAACAATAAAGGATTGGTGTATAATTTGAGTTCAATGGTTGCTGAACTATCGATCTTTGAAGACATCTTCTCAAATACCCTGTCGGGGGAGCTAGTGATGGCAGACGGAAATGGGGCGTCTGATATCATGAATGTCACTGGGAATGACAAGCTCACGGTAGAGTTATTCAATGGGGAGAACATCGAACTTCACGAATTCTTTGTTTACGCAACCACTAACAGGATTCGTAACAATAACACCAGTGAAGTCTATAAGCTTCAGTTCTGTAGCCTTGAATCCATCCTGAACGAGAACACCCGTCTATATTCGGCTTTCACTGGGACGAATGCCGAATCGGTCCGTTCGATCTTCAGGAACTATATCGGCTCAAGCAAGTCACTGGGCGTGGAGGAGACACACGGGCAATTCAAATTCGTCATGCCATCATGGACGCCATTTGAGGCTATCAACTTCTATGCTGGACGGTCTGTCAGTGAGGAATCCAAGGGTTCCTTCTTCCTCTTCTATGAGACCATGCGCGGTTTCAATTTCCGTTGTCTGGATACACTGTTGAAAGAGGAGCCTGATCTTTCCTATCACTACTCACCTGTTACTGGGAATCCTGCTGAAAAGGACATTACGAACATCAGGGAATATGAAGTAGTGTCGATGGGTGATACAGTCAAGGGGGTGAAGGAGGACTATACAACCCTCTGGACACATGATCTTGTCAGGAAGAAAATCGTCAAGCGTCGCTATGAACCCGAAGGGGTGGAGAACTCTAACGGTTTCGGAATTGACATGAAGGCCCGTCGGGATGTCTTCGGATCGGAAACAGTCTTCAAGCCAGAGACTCGGAACGTTCACACCCAAACCAAAGACTATACGTATGACGCCATCCAGAACAAGGTGTCTAGTATGCGTCGGTTTGGTAATCAGAAAATCCGTTTCCTTGCTTTCGGTAACAGAGAACTCCTAGTAGGAAAGACTCTTGACATGAAGTTCCTACAGACACGGGTTATCACGGAGACTAACAAGGAAGACGCCGAAGACAAGACCTTGAGCGGTAAATACCTCATCACTGCTGTGCGCCATATCTTCAAGGCGCAGGACTATCACGTTAGCGTAGAAGTCGTCAAGAAAGTTTAAGGACAATTGAAAATGCTAGGGAATACCTTCTTCTATGGTGTTGTGGAATCACGGGCCGATCCGCTGAAGCTGGGGCGGTGCAAGGTCCGTGTCATTGGTGTGCATACGGAAAATACCGCAGTTCTACCGACCAAGGACCTACCGTGGTGCACCCCTATGCAACCTATTACATCGGCGGGTGTTAGCGGTATTGGGGTATCCCCTACAGGACCAGTTGAAGGGACTTTCGTTGTCGTTATCTTCCGTGATGAAGGGACGTTTCAAGAGCCGCTGATGATCGGGACACTTGCTGGTATTCCAGAGTCCAAGGATCAGAATCTGAAGGATCGGAATAGCGGCACCGCGGGTACCCGCTATGAAGGGGTGAAGGATATCGTAGGGATTGACGTAGAAGATGGTGACGGTTCTGCTACAGAAGATAGGGGCGATAACCAGACGGCCACTGGAATCGAAAACTCCCCGTTCTCAAGCGGGAACGTCCTACGGCAGGTGGAGGGTGAAGGCAGCCGCAAGCAATCCCAAAAGCAGAAACAGTTCTCTCTAGGCGAATACACGTCAGGTTCAATCAAGACGCCAGCGAGTGCCGTTTCTGAAGGTGATTCTACTACTGGTAAGACGTACGGTAAGTACAGCCTACCTTCCTACATGACAGAGAACGGACCAACAACTAACCGTGCTGCGAATTCCCCAGCTCTACGCTTTGTCCGTCAGGAGTACCCAGAAGAGTTTAAGGGTCTCGTTCCAGCGTCAAGACAGTTTGATTCGCAATGGCAAAGGCAGGCTGCTAATGATCCTGTTGGTTTTGAAAAGCGCCAGAGGGAATTTCATGCTCAGGACACTGTCACACCAGTCGTCAATGAAATGCGGTCTTCGGGAGTAGACCTATCAGACCGCGGCCCAGCCGTCCAAGAACTCGTTTTTAATACTGTCACGGAATACGGTTCGGCTTATCCAATCACAAGGGCGCTAGACGGGAAAGAAGTCTCCCTGATGTCGGATGCTGAGATCATCCAAGCGGTACAGGATAGTAAGATCAAGCATCTTGACACCGATTTCAAAAAGAAGACGATTGAAGAACGAAATCTGATCAAGAGCAAGGCCAGTGCAGACAAGGCAGCCCTATCTGACCTAGCGGGTGATGATGGGAAACTGACGGAAGAGGAAGTCAAGGCAATCAAGCGGAAAGCGCGGGAGGGTCAAGCGATTCCATCTAGTGGTGTCACCGAACCCGTAACCATTGCCTCCAATGATCGCAGTGGTTTCCAAGACCCGTTTGATCTCTATCCTCGCAAGAAATGGCTGAACGAACAGGACACGTCACGGCTTGCACGTAACGAGAAGACGGATCAGACTATTCTACGATCCAAGGAAGCAACCCTGATCAAGGGGGTAGGAACGGCTGGCGGCGGCTCGTGGGATGAACCAAAGAGCCCCTATGATGCGAAGTATCCGCTCAATCATGTCTATCAATCAGAAAGCGGTCACGTACAGGAATGGGACGATAGCCCGAACGCAGAACGGATTCACGTCTATCACAGGGCGGGCTCCTTCACCGAATATCATCCAGACGGAACGGTAGTTTTCAAATCGGTCAAAGATCAGTTTGAAATTACGGTCAAGGATCGGAACATCTACGTAGGCGGTAACTGCAACATAACCGTAAAGGGCGACGCCAACATCTATAGCCAAGGTTCCCTGAACATGGAAAGCGACGGGGATATGACGATCAAGACGGGTGCTAACCTCTATATCGGTGCAGAAGGGAAAGCGGAGATTGTTTCTAATGCCGACCTTCACCTAGGTTCAAACGGAAACCTGCATGAAGGGGCAAAGAACATCATGTTAAACTGTTCATGGTTCCCTCAGAACGTCACTGCTGGCGATTATGCAATCGGAAAGATTCGCGTCGAAGTTTTTGATGATGACGAATCCGCGCCGACGGTGGAAGCATTGAATGAAGAGGCTGCATATCAGAAAGCCGTAAAGTCTGGGGCTATCACCTATGACAAAGCCACTGCGCCGATCAAGTCCTCTAGCGGGGAAATGATCAGCCAGACCAAACCCGATCCTGATATTGCAGACCTGAAGCCGAAAGCTGCTGATACCAAGGAAGTTAGGTGCCACGGTGACGATGCTCTAGGTTCCGACCCGCTGAGCACTAACTATAAGCTTGCCGATCTAACGACTAGTCCAGTGTTGTCTAAAGTGAAGTTGAAGGCCCAGGCTGGATTGACGAAATGTCAAATCTTCGATAACCTGTCTGAACTAGCCAAGAACGTGCTAGAGCCGATCCGTTCGCGGTACGGTAATAACTTCATCATCACTAGTGCTTTCCGTGAAGTTGGGGCTAACGCTAGATCGCAGCATCCGAAAGGACAAGCTGTAGATATCCAGTTCCCACAGCTACCCGCAGATCAATACGTACACAGGGCAGAAGAGATTACGAAGATTCTACCTTCAGGGTGGGATCAGTGCATCCTCGAACGGCATGGTAAGGCACCCGTCATCCATATCTCCTATAACAAGGAAGGGAATCGGAGACAGAAAAAGTCAACCCCAGATCTACGTACTTACTTCAGTGGGTTCCGTGATAAACAAATGGGTAAGGTGTACGAATGACAGCAGCTGTTACACGACTAGGCGATCTAAGTACAGGACACGGGGGATTCGTTCCAGTCCCCAGTGTCCAAGCATCCCCAAACGTCTTTGCAAACTTCCTACCAGTTGTAAGGCAGGGGGATGCTTTCGCGGTTCATTGCACAAAGCATTGTCATCAGGGCGTCTTGGCTTCGGGTTCTCAAACGGTCTATGTCAATGGGAAACAAGTGGGGCGTATCGGAGACAGGGTGAGTTGCTCGGATCAAGTTGCTTCAGGCTCTAACAACGTCTTTGCTTAAACGGAGAATGGTATGGTCTTCCAGCCGATTAAACTGGACGTTGACCTAGTAGCAGACAGGAGGAAAGAAGGCGAGTCGGCCCCTTTGAATCTTGAGATTCCCAGAGAGATTCAAAGGGGCGATATTGTCACTATTCGTATCCTGAACCATGAGGACGGGAACGAGTATGATATCTCTGTCACTCATGGTTCCTTCACCTATGGCAATGGGTTGATCCTGTATACCGCCCCTAGTGATTACTTCGGTCCCGTTACACTGACGATCAAGCATAACAACGGCGCGGTATACGGTTATGCGGTGTTGGAAGACGGTACCGTATATGATGAAGATGGGGTCATCGCTCAGGCGGAGAAGTCAGATAACGGACTATCTTTCAAAGGATTCAACATCACGGCTTCCGTGGTTCCCGCCGATGAGATAGAACCACCAGTCCCGACGAACACGGACGCGGGAACCACTAACCCAGCGGCTCTACAGACATATGACATCACTTCATTGTTCGGGGATATCGGATCGGTTGCTTTCACCCCCGCACCAAAGATAGGGAACGTTGCCGACTACTATCTACCTTCTGAACAATCACGAAAATCCGATGCACAGAAGGGCCTATACCAGACACAGGACGGGAAGTTCAAAACCGTTCCCAGGAACAGTAATGTTACCGAATCTGGTGGGGATATCTGGGACGGGTACGGCAAGGAAGGTGATGTAGGCGGCTCTCTGAAAGTCATCAAGGGCTCAAACATCACAGAAAGGATAGATCAATGGGTGTTTGATATTGTCAACAATGAGTTGACGGCCATTATGCCCGAAGACATCGTCTCGTTCTGTTTGACACATGCTACCTTCACGCCGCGTTTGGTTGGGGACCCGAAAGGTCATACTTTCCTATGGGAACAGATCAAGGGCGACGACACGGAAGTAACTTGGCTTACGCCGAAGAATCAACCCAGCATGACGATTCAAATCGGTGCAATCAAGACCGACCGTACTTTCCGCTTCTGGATTTCAAAGGGGACCCGTTACGAGAAACACTATGACGTGACAATCTACGGAACCCCGTTTGATAACATCATGCATGTCCCACGTCCAGTAGGATACGGTGACAGCGCCAACCATTTAAATATCCACGTGCATGATACTGGACCGATTCTGCTTTGGCATCGGAACGTATTCAACAAGGAACTACGGGTGAAAGTCATCCGCAACAATTGAGGACAATCCAAATGGCAGTTAAACTAGCAGCAGCAGCGCGGACCAAACTAGCAGAAACCATTATCGCAGCGATTGATGCTGGTGGCGCTGCTGGTAAGATCATCATCTATGATGGGACGCAACCAGTTAACCCCGATACCGCCGTGGTGGCACAGAAGGTGCTATCGGAGCACACCCTAAGCCAACCTTGCGGTACGGCTCTAAACGGTGTACTAACCTTCAGCGCGATTAGTGAAGACCAGTACGCCAACGCATCAGGTACTGCAACATGGGCCCGCCTGCTGGATAGCACGGGTAAGGCGGTGGCTGACGTATCAGTTTCGGTTGTAGGCGGCAATGGCGATCTGCAAATGAACACGGTTAACATCATCATCAACGGACCGATTCGGTTCTCGTCCCTACAGTGGACGATGCCTGGGGCTTAATGTAGTTTAAATATCCCTGAACCTTTAACTCATAGGGGCGGGGATATGGCAGAAGACAAAGAAAACGCGAGAACAGGGGCGGCCAGAAATGGCTTAGCCCCTGTTGGCGTTTCTAGCGGGCCATCATGCGGTTATATCCCCACTATTCCCGCTGGTGATGCGGTAGAGTTCCAACTTTGGAATGATGCATATAGCGCCCCCATCGGGGATGATGTTCTCTTTGAGCTGAAGTGTGATGTAGCACTAGAGGAAATCACGGCAGAAGGAAACGTCTCGACTGGTCCTGTGATTTCAAGTGGTGAAGCCATTCACTATGAGAACATAGTTGTAGGTGGGAGAACAACCCTAGACAGTGGTCGGTTTGAAACTGAACTGACTCATACCCAGTCATTCTATGATAGCATTATCAAGACTGGGGATATCACGGTAGTCGGAGAAGCCGAAGTCTTCACGGCTGTCAGTGGTAGATGGGAGTCTGTTCTTTCCAGTAGCGGACGCGTAGAGTTCTATCAGGAAATCATGGTAGAGAGACTACGCGACCTAGGTCCACTAATTTCCAATGGTTTCACCGCAGCCCAAGCATTCGTCTCTGGTGACAATCAGTTACTACAGATAGATTCACAGGGCGCCGCCGAAACCATTGATTACCCGTTTATTGGTGGGGTGATTCATACTCACATCCTCTCGGACGGTCATGCGGATGTTCTTAATAGCGCCCATGGGATTGCTTCTGCGCCGTTAGCGATCCAATCAGAAGGCTTAGTAGATGTCCTCTTCAACATCACTGGTAGCATACAGTCTGGTGACATCAAGTCCGAGTCACAACGAGTAGAAGTCCTAACCCTGATTGAAGGGCGGTTGTCCAGTGAGATTCGGGTAATCGGTCAAGCCGAATTCGTCGGAATTCTTGCTATCAATGGCGCCATAAAGACTGGTGGCATCAAGTCGGTCGGCCAAGCCAATCAGGGCAACACCGTTGAGGGTCGGTCTTCCCTTTCAATTGATGGAGAGGGTGCACTAGAAGTCCGTTGGTTCGGTATGGTGGAGGAACGCAACCTCTCCTCCACCGATATTACCTCTAGTGGCAGATTTGACCACTACAGGGAAGTAAAGGTAGCCGAAGCGGCCCTTTCATTCGGACCTAACATCATTGTAAGCGCTGGACGCGCCGAACACCATCAAGAAGTCAAGGTAACAGGTAATGTTCCTGTCGTCATTGATTCTATTGGTTTCGTCGATGTAATCAACCTTGTCCGCGGCCTTGATGATCGGGGCCAGATCGAATCATCGGGTGAAGCAGAGTTCACCAAACCAAAGGACGGCCTAGAGCTTAGGTATGTCTTCGGTTGGATTCGACACGGTTCGGACCGCATCCTTTCAAACGGACGTATTGTAGAAGTCGATAACGTAGAAGGCGCTTCTACACTAGGGGACATCACGTCATCTAGTGGCGCTGTCGCCTCCTACGTCGAAGTCATGGATTCTTCCATGGCCTTCCGCGATGGGATTAACTTCCTCACGGGGCGCACGGAATTCGGCCATGGGGACGAGGAACGGATTGACCAGATATATGAGGTGTCAACCTCACGGTCAATGGATATACCGCTCATCTCACCCGATCCGCGATATGCTGTCAAGTTGAACACTACTGATTTCAATCTGTCGGAGACGGAACTCCGCAGGGGCACGACAGTCTTTGAATTCAGGTTCGACTACGACTACCCTGATATCAAACAGATTAAGGTGTGGCTGGAAACGGAGGACGGGAGTTACACACTGGATACGATGCGCTGGGCGGATAGACGTTTCAACACCAGAGCACCGCACATCCTTTCAGCTCCTATCCGCGCCATCGTTCCTATCCACTGTATCAGTAAGAAGTCAAACCAGTTTGTCCTAGAGCTGGAGTTCACAGAAGAAGGCCAATCAAGAGTCCATAGACCCAGTGAGACATACCTGATCCCGTTCCAAGCGCATTTTGATAACAGGAATCCATATGTCAACATAGCGGATCATGAGTCCTTGCAGGGATACGGCACAGAGACCACTACCCTGATCGCAGAGACGGATAATCTTCAGGTTGTCAGATACGTCTATGAAGATATCTTGGAGGCTGCTCCGTTTAGCTCTCAGACGACAGACGTTAGAACTGAATTCGATGAACTCAGACTAGCTACGCTTGTCTATGAGGATGAACTTTGGCCAAGGATGTTTGGCGGGAATACATATCTTACGGTTGAGTATGTCGACCTGTCCAATATTAACATCGGTGGATGAAAGAAATGAAACTACGCGGTCTAGTAACTTTCGAGTTTGTCAATAAAGAGACTGGAGAAGTGCGCACGGAAAAACGTGAAAACTTCTTCCACAGTGACATGATTAACAGTCTCTTTTATGAAAACAATACACTAGCCCGCGTAGCCATTCTCGGGGCCAATGAGGATATTTTCCCATACCGCAACCGCCATAGTCCGTATTATGGAGCGGGGACTTATTTGTTTGGACAGGAGGCGGGTGGTATTCCGTTTAAGCGGTTTGTGCCGAAAACAACGGAAAGCCCTGCATACATTGAGTTCTACAGTATGTTTCTCCCCGATGACAGGACACGTCTGATTCCAGCCATCGGCATCATCGAAGACTCACAGCAGACACCAAAACGGTATACCTCAATCAACCTGAACCCGCCTTGCTTACAGGAACCGACCGAATATCTGAACATCTATTATCGCGTTGTTCTCCAAGAGGACCCGAAGGATACCGAGAACAGCGATTATATTCGTGAGCGATTCCTGCGCGATACATCGGAAAGTAAAGTCCTTTTCAATACGAGAAACAAATATTTCTCTGCCTTCAGGATTAAACAGGACCTTGGTAAGTCTGGTTGGGTTAATTTTCTCAATCTTGACGACACGAAAGCCTATAGAGGGGAAGTCGTATATCCAGGGGCTATGAATAATAGCCTACAGTATGCGGCAAAAAATGAATATGTGCCTGATGCCGCGCCAAACCAATACAATCAGCTGCGCGGTGAGTATCTGAATACGATTATTCGCGGCGGGGCTGAAATGCTACGCAATGTTGGGCGTCTTGGAGTTCATCCGTTCAAGTTCACGTCAGACGAATCGTCTGGAATCGGTAACGTATTTGCTACGAACGCGAAATCTGATGTTCCATATTTCGACCCTGCAAATTTCCCAGTAGGTTCTGGTAAGATGTTCGCGAGTGGTCAATGGAGTGGTAAAGCGGAGAAAAACGCATTCCCGAGTCGCTTCCAAGTGATGGTCACAAAGACCGCTAAGAATGTCGCTGACATGGAATATCGCGTATATGAAATGCATGATAGCCCACGCGAAGCCAGTCCATTTGTCCCGAACGCGACCGAAGAACTCGCATTCGAGAATATCAAAAAAGAACAATACTCGAAGCCAGGAAATCTACATCTTGACTATACGAAATACGGTCTTTGTGCATATCAGGAAAATCGCAGTCTGATTTTCTTCAACCGCACTGGTATCACGATTTACGATTTCTACAACGGCACGCTTACCCCATTTGATGCCAATAGCAATCCACCAATCCCAGTAACAGACCTTCGGAATGTGCGCGTTGACATCAAAGGGAATATCTGGATGGCCTGCGCCGCTACTGGTCTGTGGATGCTGAAGATTGATGAATCCACGAACACCACAACTCTGAAACAAATCGGCACGCCACCTGGGTGTCAACCGCGGGTCTTCGCGATTGATACGGATAGTTTCGGTAACCTGTTTGCTATCTGGTGGGGCCTTGGTCTTCACTATACATCCGATGAGGGTGATACTTGGGTTAACGCCATTATCAACTTCGCCGACTTCTCCGAGTTTGACCAAGGCGGGTTGGACTCTAAGTGGAGATTTGTAAATCGTCTAGTGGTAAACCCCCATCGGGATGCGAAAGCGGGTAACGCTCAGATTCTTCTACTGCAGCGCACTGACGAAAACACTGGCGCCACAATCGCTGGATGTTGGTATGATCAAATCTCGGCAACAACAACTGGTATCACGAATGGGGAATTCCGTAGAGCCCTAAGCGATATTAGAGATAACCCCCATCTCTCATCACCGATAGTTGTTTCAAAACGGTTTGATAGGTGGATATTCTCGGCCATCGGCGGTAATGTGATTAGTAGGGCTAGTCCGCTAAGCGGTCGAACCGAATCGATGTACAAACAACTACATTGGGTGCCGTTTCAACACAATGCAGGAACGAATGGAATGTATGGATTCCAGCCACATTCACCCCAAGCATTCAAGACGATTCGCATCATTGAGTCGTGGAGTGATAGAAAGGGTGCTGTGACTGAGAAGGTCATCGTTCCGCGGACCGATCTTCAGGTCATGGGTGAAACGTATGATGTTTACGCCGAAGCGTTTGATGTTGAGTTGGAAGAATCATTGCTTCGCACACGTCGCGATTCGCCTTTCAGCCTATCCAGCGATTCGTATAACGCGGTGTATGTTGGGCCTAACCGCATGTTCTTCATTTCCACGCAGAGACAATCAGGACAGGACTTCCTGAAACAAGGTTTCCGCCCTGTGTTCAAGACTTTCAACGAGAACCGCGAGTTCGCGTCCACGTTCTGGGGTTGGAACGGTTCGAAGTGGGAGAAGGATTTCTACGGGTCTCGCAAAGGACACACCGTCTACGAACATGTCGTGAAGGGTCTTTCGGTAGCATGGAAGGACGGTAATGCTGGCACTACATCATTCGTCGCCACTGACAAATATTCGGTGACTTGCTTCGATGGTCTTTATAAAGACAATAGCTCTAAGCTGTATATTAGAGACACTGTCTATATTAAAGGTCGCGAAACAGTTAACGAGTATAGTCCTAGTGTCGTAACCCTAGTTGATAAGACTGGACAGGTTGGGTTACTGAACAGTGCAAATATTAATGTTGATTGGAATATCGATAATCTCCCATCAACAAAATATGAGGGTACCCCATCAGTGACCGATGGTGATGATGATTTCAACCTAGTCACGGCTCTGGTCCCATTCAACAAATCGCCAATTGAAGATGTTTCGAACTTCAAAACAACCCCATCAGTAACAGGCGAGGTTCAAGTTACTGGTGATAGGAAGATGACCTATCTTGGTGGCACTGAAGCCGATGCAGCATTCTTCAATGGTGAGAGTGGTCTAACCTTCACTGGTCAACAATATGTCCTAGCTCAAGAACAGTTCACAATTGAGCTTTGGGTTAACCCGACTAGCCTTCCAAAGACCGCTAGAAATCATGTTTTGATTGACATGCGAAACACTGATGCCAGCGAGGCTGGATATCTTGGCATCAACAAACTTGGACAGGTGATGTTTTGGGATGGTGCCAGTGAGAAGGGCGGTGTTGGCAACCCTCTTGCTCTAGATCAGTGGAGTCATATTGCGCTGTCTAGGAAGGCGGGTAATCAGTGGGAACTGGCGATAAACGGCTTTGTCGTTTCATCCTGGACTCAGAACATCACGTTCACATTACCTAAGAAACTGAGTGTCGGGAAACGGTTTGATGTTATGCGGTCATGGCGCGGTCAGTATAGTATGTCAAAGACGACTGGTCCGATTACTGGGAGGGATGCATATCGCCAAACTTCTGTTGGTGTGGTCGAATATGTTGATGAAATCGACATCCAACAAGGAGATTATTGCTTCAGCATCTATAGTAGAGTTGATCAGAGTCAAAGCGCCTTGATAACCGCAGTGGTTGCTGGTGTCACCCATAGACTCGTTTATGATAGAAACACCGATGCTGTTACTGGTAACGGTGCTCGTGAACTTCTTTCAGATAATTGGGTTAGGCTATCTCTTCCCATATCGGTGACAACACCAACGAAGGCTAAGCTCTCAGTGAATGGGGTTGAGTTCTCGTGTCCAATGCTCAACAAAGGACATGGGCCGAAAACATACGCTGACAGTGGTGAGAGTGAGGATCAGCTGATCCCGAGCGACTCAAATAAACTGGCTGGTAGCCTACATGGATTCAACGGATTCATGTCTGACCTTCGCATCACCATGGGTAAGAGTCGCTACAACGGAAACCTTTCGCTACCTACTGAACCGTTTAAACACCATAGTAACAGCTACATGGGCTTCAGGCTGAAGTTCAGCAACGTCCACCATCAAGGTTCCGTGATGAGTAAACGGGAGCTTGTCGGCGACTGGGCTGTAACCTTCTCCTTCTTTGATGAGAACCTTTTCAAACACAGGAAGTCTCGCCCGAGTCTGTTCTTTGGAGTCACGACGGCGCCATATATCAGCAATCTAACTGACATTGGTTATCGAATGGGTGCATCAAACCAAGACGGTAAACCAGTGTATCAGAAATGGTTGCAGATATGGGAAGAAGGTATAGTAATTGAAAGTGCTTTTGCTTTCCGCGTCAGAAAGGACCTCAAGGCCAATAAGATTATCACGGAATACAAACCGAAAGTCACATCCACACAGTGGGTGCGTCTTGAGGAAGTTTCCGATTTTGCTGGAATTCACTATATTGCAATGTGGCAAGAATCCCCAGCGATTGATAATGATGTCGACCCCGTGGTTTCGCCTCTGGTAAACGTTGAGTACAACGGTCAGGATTATGTTTCAAAGGTAGGAAGTGCGCGCGATGCAACAGGTGCATTCCACCGCAAGTTTCTGGCAGTGGATAATTACTACGAAACAGATTTCCGCGTACAACTCAACGGGAAGCTAGCAACAAACCATCGGTCAAACTTCAAGAATGAGGCGGCCCCACTGGCGGGTGAAGTATACGTCCACCAGCACGGTTCCGTTAGATTCCACGCCGATGATGTTGGTAAATCTATCACTGGTAGAGCTTCAACAATCCATGATTGATTAAGCCAAAACAAAAAAGGCCCCTTTCCTTTCGGATCGGGGCCTTTCTTTTTACTCTTCTGTTTTTTCTACACTATCAGTAGCTTTCTTGCTGCGTTGCTTAGATTCTTCAGGAAACAAGTAACGATGTACCGCCTTGACATCGTAGTTTTTCGTTACAAGTTTATAAATGGCGTCTGCCTCTAGATGCAGGACGGAATCAAGAAGAATCAGGAGCTTTTGTTGCTTCCGTGCCAGTTTACCGTAGTAGTCACTCTCTACAGTAAAATGATCCAGCTCCTTTAGCGCCTTGTCGAGAGACTGATAAGGTACATTGTTATCCTTGTTGGGGTTCGGGCCGATCTCAATAAAGTTCATCCGATCGGCGCGGCGCATCAAGTCCTCCAACATCACCCGACGCTTTGCGTTTTCAAAAACTGCTTTGACTGCTGGGTATCCTCTAGCGCCTAGCAGATCGATCAAGTCTTGACTAATGCTATCAGAAGTATTGATCAAGTGTTGAGCCGATAGCTTCATACTCACCCTCTTTGACTTTGAATAGGTTAATGTCCTCCATCATCCGATTCATGCGTTTGGCGATGAAGAATTGATAGAGTTTCTGAATGTTCCCGCTTGGTTTCTCATCATATACTGCCAGGATGGCACTGCGGATTTCATCAGGGATGAAGGAGAAGTCGATCAGCTTCTCGTTTAAATCGAATCGTTCTTTATGGTCACGGTAGACCTTCGCAGGATTATCTAGAAACTCTTCCTTCAGTTTCTTGGTGATAGGAAGTTGTCGTTTCCCCGTCATGATTGAATCTGCATCGGAACGGATATTAGGAATCCCGTCGGACGCATCGCCAGTCAGAATCAACTCCTGAAGATCGCGCTTAGGGTTATCCGTGTTGATCCACTTCTTCATGATAGGGGAATACTGGGCAATGCCTTCTTTCGTATGCAGTTGCTTGTAGTCCTTATCGCTGGACAGGATCAGCGTAGGTTTATCCCCGAACTGGTTAGCCAATACAGCAATGATGTCGTCGGCTTCCGCCTTAGGGACATATACTGACTTCCATGGAAGGACTTCCCGAATCTCGGCAGTGACCGTCTGAGCGATATCAAAGAATACTTCCCAGTCTACCTTATCATTGGCTTCGCGGTCCCGTTTGCGGTTGACCTTGTAACCTTCAAAAACGTCACGGCGCCAGTATCCTTCGCGCGAGTCGATTGCCAGAACGGGGGCGCCGAAACGCTGACCAAATTGCTTCTTATAGGATAGTAGGGTCATGAAGATCATGCCACGGGTGAGGTCTTTGGATAGACCGTTCTTCTGATTCTGAAAGAGGACAGAGAAGAGGGTTTGTGATAGATCGATTAAAATCATGGTGTGTGCCTAATGGAAACGGGGATAGACTGATTATAGTCCATCCCCGTTCTTATTTCAACTCAATCACTCATCAGCCAGTGAGCGGAAGAAAGCTAGATCATCGTCTTCTTCCTCTTCCTGTTTCGGGGCTGCTTTCTTAGTCGGCTTCGGTGCTTCTACTTCCTCTTCTTCGACTGGCTTGGCCGCTTTCTTACGCAGAGCATCCATCTTGGAAGAAGCACCATACTCGCTACCAGTGGCTTTGGCGACTTGCTCTACCTCTTCTTCATCATGATGGGCTGGGGCTGCTTCGCCTAGGACTTTGTTCAGACGCTTCTGCAGCTCATCACCCGATTTGAACTTGCTTTCCTCTAGGAACTCGTTCAGATCAACCATTGACTCTAGGACTCCCATTAGCTTGTCTTCGTCACCATCGAATAGGTCGCCAGCAGCTTCTACCATCGTGTCGTCCATATTCGGGTAGCCAGCAACTTTCTTCTGTTTGTATTTGACTTGACAGCCATCGAAGAAGCTAAACGGGTCGCGTGGCTCGTCGCCATACTCAGCAGGGGGGTTCATGACAGCTTGCAGCTTGTCAAAAATCTTCTGACCAAATGAGAACAGTTTCACTTTGCCGTCATTCTCGGGGTTCTTCGGGTCTTTGATGACCAGAATGTTGGCAATGTATTTCAGGCGACGTTTGCGCTGACGGGCAACTTCTTTGTCAGCCTCAAAGCCGCTGTTCCATAGTGCGCTGTTGGCTTGGCACACTGGGCATTCTTTGCCGATGGTGGTGGGGCACTCTTCAATGAACCACTTACCGTTATGTTGGAACCCATGCGAATAGGTTTTGACGAACGGTAGGCTGTCCTCGGTCTTGGACGGCAGAAAGCGGATTACTGCGAATGCATTGCCTGCAGCGTCAACCGTCGGTTTCCAGAAACGTTGGTCGGGGCCATTATTGAACGTCGGTTTCTTGGCGCCTTCCTGAATCTTCTTCAGTAGGCTGGTGGCGGATGAACGGTTTAGGGCGCTGCGGTTAATAGCTGTCATTTTGTTATCCTTGATATTTTGGATGTTTGGATGTTACGTGGCCAAGATCAGCGACCACAGTTAGCATTATAAGGGATGCTGCCCTATTTGTCAAAGAAGGGTCTTGCGATCTTCGCAACCCGTTTCATGTCGGGTTTGAAGAAGGCCTTATACTTCTCTGCACGAATCTTGTTAGATGACCAGATAACGTCATTTATGTCTTTGGAAAACGGGATCAGGTTATCCAAAGCAACATAGGTCTCTAGGCTAATCTGATTGTTCAGGAGTAGGCGCCCAATAGCAGGAACCTCAAACGGAGAAGGGGCTTTCAATGCCTCGATGATTTGGCCGCGTTCGTTCCTGATCGTCTCCAACTCTTGCTCAAACAGATAGAAGAAACCATTTGTCACCTTTAGATGATCGGCCTCTGCTTTCCGAGAAGACGGACTATCTAGCTCATCCAACCAGACGATTTTATTTTTGAAAAGGGACAGAAGGCGAAGCTCTAGTGCGTCCTTGGACTGAAACTTACCCGCCAGTGCATTTGCTAGGACATAGTTCCTACCTAGCTTCTCCTCGCCGATCGGTCGAGGGCCGTATGTTGGATAGTCATATCCGCGTTGGGTGAAGTGAAGTTTCATGCCAAGATAGACCGCATACAGAGCTGCGCCGTTCATATCCGTCCCTTATTCAAATTGATATTGGGGCATTGAGTCGGCGCGGAGCATCCCCCGCTCAACCGCATCAAGCCGCAGTTTCTCTTTCAGAGAACCCGTGATATAGGGCGTCAGCCACTCAGGCTCCCATTCGATCATATCGGCGAATTCAAGAACAGCATCTAGAATCCCCAGTTCCTTCTCAAGCGCGATCCGCTCGATTTCCTCGGCGAAATCCATGCGCTCAATCCAGTCGGGTGTAGGTTTGTTACTCATGACATTATACCATAACGAAGAAGGCAAGGTAGATGGCGAAAGCGAAGAGGATGGACATTGCAGTTAGTAGAGGAACCAATTCGATCGCCTCTAGGAAGAGGCTGCGACGGCCGACATACTTCTTACGCGCTGCTTTAAACATGATGAATTTCCCAGAAATGTTTACGGATGGCAACTAGCTCGGAGCGTGGTGTGTCCTCGGGTTTGAACTGGAACTGCTGCACGAAACCTTCCCTTGTCACCATGAAAATCGTCTGATCTTCTACCGTCTTCCCTAAGGTTTCCTTGATCATTTGGGTGTAGAAACCTAGCTGCTGGCGGTAGTTTTGAATCTGATCAACCGTCTTTGCTCTTCGACTGTTCTTGAAGTCCAGTAAGCATAGTCTATCATGCTTGTTCACGCAGAGCAAGTCGAACCGCCCCGCCACCCTGAACTGATCGGACCATACGGGGGTTTCCATAGCCACCACTTCCTTTACGTATGAACGGAGCTTAGGAAGAGAGACCTTAAACATCCGAGTCGCGGTCTCTTGTTCCTTGTTCTCAGGGGTTGGCTTCTCCATCCCCTGCAGCTCACACTCAAACAGATAGTGAAGATGGGTGCCGATATCCGTGCTTTCCTTACTGATTCGGTTAGCTTCCTCTTCCCCGATTCTCGCCCGCCACTCATCCAGAAAGGAATGGTCTTGTGACGCGGCGAGAACCGTTGTAACAGAGGGGTAACTTCCCTTAGGGGTCAGATAGAATCTTCCGATTCCTTCCCTGTTTTCAGTTTCCATTCATTGAGTCCCGTAGAAGGGCTTCCAGCTCAAGGTAGTACTTAAGCTCTTTGGTTGATGTGTCGAATTGTTCATCGTCGAACGCTTCGCCGCCACAATTCTTCACGATATCAGCGGCGATGGAAGTACACAACGCACTGATGATGCTCAGAGCTTCCACGCGATCCTTATTCATTGATCCACCGTACCTGTCACAAAGTCAGTTGTATCGATTGCAAACAGAGTGTCAATCAGAGTATCGCGGTCATCGGCGTAGTACATCTCATAGACACGGGTCCAGAACGATTTGATGAGTGTACCCTCACCGTTGTATCCAAACGTGATGGGTTCGCGATCCATCCGTTTGCGGGCAATCCCACGGCCGAGGGCCTTATCGAAATTGTCATCGCGGCGGCAGACGGAGACGCCCGCATAGACTTCATTCGTCACATAGTCAATCTGGAAAGCGTAGGCGACGCCGCCCAGATTATCAATCTCGCCCTTATAGAAGGAGCCGAACATATCGCGGACACCATAGCGGCTGTAGCGGTAGATGACGGGCGACAGATCATGATTCTTATCCATGATCTCCGTCCAGCGTGGCCGCGCAGGCGCACCGTCCTGGGCAACCCACTCGCAATACCATTCTGCTTCGTCGCTGTCTTGCCGTTCACCATTATACACGGCGGTTTCTAGGACTTGGAGGTCCTCATCCAGACGGGTGACGAATTCATCCAGATTATCCAGGCGCGTGGTGATGACTTCCTGATTCTTGAGCATCAGCTCCATGGCTTCGACAATCAGAGAGAGGGTGTGCTCGACGGCGGGGGATGCGTTTGCATTCATGGTGTTGTCCTTTCAAGATGTTGGAAGGTTACTGCTTTGAAGTGTTGTCAGTATACAGCATCTACTGTGTTTGTCAAGTCAGAACTCTTTGTGTGGGTTTCCGACTTGCAGGGTCTTTAGACCGATGGACCGCCATGCCCGACAGACGCGCGGGCGGTCCTCAATCACCATTCGAACATTGTATCGCGGCGCGATTGTCCGCCAGAAAACGTCAAGTTTGACCTCATCATCATGACGTTCGTCGCCTTCTGGTCGGCAGTGGAATTCGAAGAAACGAATGTCGTTCTTACGAAGCCATGCAAGGGATGCTTCTTTATGCTCCGCCTTGCGACCAGTCAGCACGATGACATACCATCCGAAGTGCTGCATGCTGTTAACAACCGTCTTGATCTCGTCATCACAGCGATCATTGATTGCTGCCGCGGCGTCGTAAATGTCGCGCTTCCCGTCATGGTGTGCAATCGTTCCATCCATGTCAAGAATGATGGCCTGCGGAAACAACGTGTTGCCGACGTATTGTTTCGTGAACTGGGCGTCCCATTGTTCCATTTGCTGGGCGATGACAGCAGGTCCTACCCCATAGCGCCTACGGCTATCGCGCTTAACTGCTTCTTCATATGAGACTGGGAACGGTCGCTCCTCCACATCATAGCCAGCCTCTTTGAATCGGTGGGTGAGAGAAGCGCGGGTCTTCGGGTTCAGATTCGCATCACTGACAACAATGTCACGCCCGTTCTGGATGGCGACATCAATCAGACGCTCATGCTCTCGCGTGACATCCTTTTCCCATTGGAATTTCCACTGAGTCCAGTCTAAGCCGTCATAACCGTTTTGGAACATGATCCCCTTACGGATACAGTCCCGTTCGATCTTTTGGAAACTGGGGTTCACTTTGACGAATTCATCCGCCCAAGTCGATTTACCGCTAGCAGAGACCCCAATGGTAAGAATGGCTTTCATTTTCAAATCCAATCAATGATGTTCAGAAGGGCCGAGACCAGAAGGAACCCATAGAAGACAAAGTTTCTCGTTCCCCCGTCTTTCAGGCCGTAGGAGCAACCAAGCCAGAAGACCAGTGCCCACAGACCTAGAGCATAATACACGTTGAGGGATAGAAGTGCAAGGAAAGTGAAGGCCCAAACAAAGCCGATGATGTACGGAATTGATTTCATGTCACACCCCTTTAACAAAGTCTTCTTCGCTGATACCGTAGAGGGTGAAGGAATCTCCAAACCAGTCACGATGGCAGACTACTTCCCATTCATGGCTATCTGGCATGCCTTTCCCGACCATGGCGTAGATGTCCACTACGCGGAGATAGTACCCGTCCAGCTCATAGGTTTCTACGCCCCAATCATCCGTGATGCCGTCATTCATGTCTACCAGCAACGGGTGTCTATAGAGACGGTCATGAATCTTACCAAAAGCATAAGCAACCGCTGCTTTATGCTTGATTTGTTTGTCAGTGATGATCTTCATGGTCTGGTTCCTTGTGGTGGAATCAATGTCGACATCATACAAAAAGAAAAGGGGGCCGTCAAGCCCCTTTCGTCGGTTTATCTCATCCGCTTCTTCTGCACAACATCATATCCAATAGCTTCGTACTCTTCGTCGTTGGCATATTGGTCTGGGGGGAGTCCGAGAAGTTTCATCAGACACTGCCACGACTCGCCATGTCCCCACTCGCCAAACAGGCTGTAGTCGGCAACATGCGCCATCTCATGATACACAACGTTCCGTAGAATCTCGCTGTCTTCCACGAACATCTTAGAGGCAATTTCAATCCAGAACTGCCCTCTGTCGCACCTGGCCTGTCCCATGGTGACGGAGAGCCTACCATTCAATCGAACCATCGGGAGAATAATCCGATGGCCCATCTTCCGCTGAAGGGTCCGATGCGCTTCCTTGGTGTATTGCTGCACCAAAGACAGCACCGCAGTTTCTTGGCTTTTCGGATACTGGCGCAATTCCTGCACGATTTGTGTAAACGGATTTGAAGCAGCAGTTTGGGTTCTCATAGCAGGGCTCGATGGCGAAGGGAGAGGGTTCCAAAGTTTCGGACATCATAACCTTGTAGCCCTGTCTTGTCAAGCTTTCGATTTGTGGAGTGTGACTTTCATCACTGTTACGGATGAAAGCAACCTGTTTCCCACATCCACACAATGCTTTCACGTTCATAGTCGTTTCCTATAGATACAAGAATGTTAACAGAACAATGACAGGATGTCAATATGGCTGTAAGCGACGCCCCGCAGGTCTACATGAACAACCCCAAGCTCAAGTCGGCTGGTGTTGATGTCGAATTCACGGCTCAGCACGTCGAGGAGCTGAAGAAGTGCTATGAGGACCCGATCTACTTCATTAAGAACTATGTCTACATCACCAACATCGACAAGGGTGTGATTAAGTTCTCACTGTACGATTTTCAGGAAGAGATAGTCAAGATTGAGCTGAAGAATCGTAAGGTCATCATGGTACTCCCCCGTCAGGCGGGTAAGTCGACCACTACGGGCGCCGCCGTTCTCCACTACGTCCTCTTCAATGAGAGTAAGACGGTCGCCATTCTGGCTAACAAGGCAGCAACCGCCCGCGAGATTCTCGGCCGCGTGAAAGACATGTACGAGAATCTTCCGCACTGGATGCAAGTTGGGGTCAAAGAATGGAATAAGGGTAGCATCGTCCTGGGCAATGGGTGCAAGGTCCTCGCTGCCGCAACCAGCGGCAGCGCCATCCGCGGCCAGTCTGTGGCGTGGCTTGTGTTGGATGAGTTTGCGTTCATCCCAACCAATCAGGCAGAAGAATTCTTCCAGTCGGTATACCCCACTATCTCATCTGGTAAAGAGTCAAAGATTACTATCTTCTCAACCCCCAAGGGAATGAACTTCTTCTACAAAATGTGGACGGAGGCCAAGGAAGGAAGGTCCGATTTTGTTCCTTTCCGTGTTGAGTGGCACGAAATCCCAGGTCGCGACGAGGAGTTTAAAAAGAAGACCATCGCCGACGTGGGGCAAGAGACATGGGATCAGGAATATGCTTGTGAGTTCCTCGGCTCTGGTGGTACCCTGATTGAAGGGGCCACTCTACGGACACTGACCCATCAAACACCAATCAAAGTTTCCAATTCGGTTAAGATTTACGAGGAGCCGCAGCAAGGGCATTCCTATTTCATCGGGGCTGATATATCGCGGGGCGTTGGCGGCGACTACTCTGTAGCCCAGGTCATCGACATCACAGAGCTACCATATCGCCAAGTCGCTGTCTTCAGGAATAATCGCACTAGCTATCTCATGATGGCAAGACTTCTCGCCGAGATCGGAAACAAATATAATGACGCTGCGATTCTGGTAGAAACCAATGATGTGGGCGAGGCGGTCGCCGATTCCCTATACGCTGAGGAAGAATACGAAAACGTTCTGACCACGGGGAACGTCAACGGGAAGACGATTCTCGGGGCATGGAAAAACGGCACCAATGGTCTGCGCACTACGGTCAAATCCAAGAGTATGGGGTGTTCGGCTCTAAAAGCATTGATCGAATCGCGTAAGCTGATCATCAATGACGCCGACACCATTCAGGAACTGACTTCCTTTATCGCCAAGGGGAAATCCTATGCTGCCGACGAAGGGACGCACGATGATCTAGTCATGTCGCTTGTAATCTTTGCATGGGCATCAACACAGGAATATTTCAAGGAACTGAACAATACAAACTTTAAAACGAAGTTCATTGAAGAGAACACAGATGCCATGATGGAAGAGCTAGCCCCATTTGGTTTCTTTGATGACGGAGCGGACGAATTTGAAAATGGTGTCCGCTGGCAGGTCATCAATCTATAAACAACGAGAGCCATATAGATATTTTCATCTATAGGGCTTTCTATTTTGAGGAATTACTATGCCTGCCAGCACCGAAGTCAAATTCTATCATCACAAGATGAAGAATGCACCAACAGTCAACCAAAACAAAGGAACAATCATTTCATTGATGGATGCAGTATTGGTTGACGGTTTCGGGGAAGCAACCGCCTCTAGAGTAGAAGTAACTGGTAACGTCGCCACAGTTCACCTTGCAGCCCACGGGTTCGACAAATATCATGTCATCTCAATCTCTGGCGCAACCCCACCCCAACTGAATGGGGAGCATCGCATCACCAATGTTTCGAAGGATACCTTCCAGATTGAGACTGTTGGTGTGTCTGACGGGGTCGCAACAGGGACCATTAAGGTTAAAGTCCCTGGTGCAGCGTGGAAGAAAGTTGCTCGATCGGCCGACGGTTATAAGGCGGTATATAAGTCAACACGTCTTGGGTTTGACCAACCATATTATCTGGTTGAGGACAACGAGGGTGGCGGTTATGGATATAAAGTGACTCCGCTGTCAAGCTTCGATAACTTCGATAGTTATGATAATAGTATGGAGACACAACCGAGAACTAGATTTCCGAAGAAAGGAAGCGGGCCGACGATTGCATGGTGTATTGTAGCAAATGATCATTTCGTTTATCTGATGTGGGATAACAGCTCCTATACAATCAATAATACCTTCGGAACATATAACAATGGTTCATCTTCAACGGTTGTTTGTTTCGGTTCGATGAAGACCACTAAGGCCAATAACAAATACAATGGTATAGTTGGCGGGTTGGCGGTGTCTAATCAGACACTCCAACCAAACATTCCCCTTGATACGATTTCGTTGTCAGCGTACTGCCCTGTGTCGGGTGGATCGAACTCATCGAATTTTATTACCATACAGAAAGACTACACTTCAATCGGAGACCCTGTTGTTTTGTGGAATGGTTTCACAAACTATATCAGCGCGTCAAGCGGTGTGATGTTTGGTAGCATTAATGCGGCTGATTATGCAGTTTATATCCAACGCCCGCTTTTCTCATCACCGACTGTTGCGTTTGGATATCTACCAGGCCTCTACCACTCGCCGATGTCTTTCAAGCCGCATAAGACGAACCCCGTATTTGTCGACGATGTTTCGCCAGTCAAGCCCGATAATCTTCTTATTTGGATTCCATGTGGGGTTGGTGGTGTGTATTTGAACGCTACAAAATGGTGATTCGATGAAACTATTACCACTATACGATGATTTGGACGGAAAGACCTCTGGAACGGCGGCCAGCCCGCTTAACTGGAGGTCGGATGGCGTAATCCCACCAAATACAAATTATCTTGATTTTTCTAAAACGGCGCCCAGTATTCGTTATGGTGCTGCTGGTAATACCTTCACTGTTGAATTCTGGCTAAAGGTCAATTCGCCCCCAGCCAGCGGTTATGCTTCCCTTTTCTCCCATGTTTACAACTACAGGAACCCGTTCTGCGGTGTTAACTCTGAGGGGAGGGTTGTCCTCTCTACGACATTTCAATCAGACCTAGTAACATCATCCGATCAAATTCATTCGATAAATCCGCTTAACGATGGGGCATGGCATCACATTTCCTATGCGAGGTCTGGTGGTAAACTGTTCCTCTGGGTTGACGGGGTGCACAATGGCGAAATGGCGGAGAAAGGTGTGCGCACTGCCGCTGTGGTTAGCATTGGGGCGGGTTACGGAATCGACGTGGCGAAGCCATTTGACGGTGGGATTGCTGGTTTCAGATTCCATGATAACTACAAAGAACCTAGGACGAATCTCCCGAGAGAAATCCAAGACCCTGGCGTCGGAGTGGAAACGATAGGTTTTGTTCTGATGGAGGACTTCATATCCGCGATCGAACCAGAAGAAGACCAGCAGGATTTCGGCGAATTCCATTATGAGGAAATGGAGGATGTGCTACCATTAGTCAGAGGCGGAACCTTAATCGGCGGAAAGTATTCGATTACGGGGACGGTCAAGAAAGCAGATGAAAATGGTATCTTGCGTCCTTACACTGAAGCAGTTGTCTACCTTGCCGATCAAGCGACGGGTAGTTACCATCGGGAACAGATTAAACCCCCTAATGGGTTGTTTGAACTTCGGGACCTTCGCGAGAACAGGGAATATTCCGTTTTCGTCAAAGACGGCAGAGGGAAAGCATATAAGGTCTTCATCGACGTAAGAGCCCCCTCTGTCTTGGATGTTATCCTGGAGGAAGAGACCCAGAAGCCACCAAAGCCTAAGGCCTATAAGGTGGCGGGTAAGGTTCTTGACCATACAGGCCAGTCGATCCAGCGGTACGTGGCCGTTCATTCCCGCACCGATGGCACCTTGTTGGGGATGACGAGATCGGCAGTAGACGGAACATACTCAATCGAACTCAGCGAGAACGATCCCGTCTATGTTGTCTGCCTACCCAACAATCAGGAAGACATCAATGCCAAGATTTTCGATCGCGTGATTCCAGTCCAGAAATGACAAAAGCCCCAAGGGGTCGCTTCCCAAGGGGCTTTTCTTTTGTTAGTCCCAGCTCCTGCTGCGATTCCGTTTGAATCGAGACAGCGGTAGGAACACGGCCATTACCCAGTGCTGATGATCTATATCAACGATGGGGCTTCTAACGTGATTGGCCAGATAGCGTTTAATGGAGTGGTTTAGGGACTTAGATGCGCCAACTTTCATGGCAACATACTCCGCCCGCTTCCAGTTCATCCGCAGCTTCATGCGCTTTGTGGTGTTGGCATGAAGCCCCTCTAGGAACCCCTCCATGATGCGCATTCGGATAGCAGGTGGCATGTAGTGGAAGTTGATCCCATACCAGCCGTCTTCCGTCACGGCCGTGCAGAGAATCAGCGGCATCGTGTCCCAGTAGGGCATCTCTTCCTTCGTCTTCGGGTCATACATGTATGCGTAGAACTTGCCTGGGATTGGCTGATTGGTGATTCTACCTAGCTTGCTAGTCCGATTCAGTGACGCATGGCCAGAAAGCGCACGGGTGTTTTCCATGAACCACTTAATAGCCTCGCGTGACATCCCATCGATGCCTTTCTCCCGTCTGAACTTTTCAAATTGCTGCCGTAGCTTGATATAACTCATTTCAGTTCCTCTAGAAACGGGAAAGCCCGCTGACCATATGATCCTATTTACAGGACCGCATGGAAAGCGGGCTTTGCTTTAATGGGTTAGCAGTCTGCGGCGCCAACCAGTTCCGTCGTGGTCGACTCTACGTAGCCGTTATAGCTACCAGCGGGGAAAACTGGAGAACGGCCAGCTAGTTTCCGCTCGCTGTTGTCGAAGACAAACAGGGTATCGCGGTTGGCCTTGACAACCTCCTTAACCAGATTAGCGGTCACGGGTTTGTAGGCATGCTCGCCAAGGTACACGAAGCCAGTCTTCGAGTCGACGAGTTGACCAGTCTTGATCCGCAGGGCGAGTTCGGTGCTGGTCATCTTGCGGCATGAAACAAACTCAGTACCGTCGTCGTGGGCGACCGCCTTCACATCAGCCTCAGCGATATAGTCATACTCATACTGAACACCGACCACATTCCAGTATTCGAAAGTGTCATCAGTGGCTTCATCGCGATCCTGTGGGGTGTCGCTGTCGTCGAAGCGAATCGTAACAACCGCTTCAATGATTTGAAAGTCGTCGGGCAATTCAACATCTCCGAAGATCGACAGACGGGCGGCCTGCGGGGTTTCGAAGATTGTTGCATCTTCACGATACCGCACGAACAGAGGCGCTAGCTGATCATGATCGCCAGCGGGTTGATTGACAAGGCGCACAAAGTCACCAGAAGAGTGACGGACGATGTAACGTTTCATGGTGTATTAACCCAAATTTTGATGAAGTTTTCGGCGCTGATTCCGTTCAGTGTGATTTGACGGTCAGCGAGTTTTGCGGACCACATCAAGTCTTTTGAAATGATGTAGTTTCCTGCGATGTTCTCTTCTACATGCATTGTACCAGACTTCTGCAAGTCTGTAAAGACGTAGGTCGGAATGTCGTTGTAGCCCCATCCACCGAAGTGGTCAACATAATCCATTTTACACTTTCTGAAAATGGAGGGGAGGTACCCATGGCAACCATTATATGCAACAAAGAACCCAGTGTCATATTTCTTGACCACTTTCCAGATATCCGTTGCCAGCTGTTCATCACAGGATTCGGAATGGATGCTGTCTGGGAGGACAAGGATCAAACCATATAAGTCCTCTGCCATGATATCAGAAACAAGACCGCGCAGGTCTACAATGTCCTTTACCTTGACATGAGGTTCTCCGAACCGCTTGGCTGCAGATTCTGCGACTTTATCCCTCAAACCCACAATTCCATCAAGTTTGTAGGAGTTGTTGTAGAGGTCAACAAACCCTCGATATTCAGCATTCATAGTCAGCCACCAGAAGAGTTCCGATAGGTTCCATTGTAGCAGGAATGTCGTCGAAGTCGGCGGGGAGCGTCACTGGTTCCATGGGTTCCAGTTTCAGGCTCTCTTCTTCGTCCCAAGGCATGGCCCATTCCATAACCATCGAATCGGGATAGTTTGCCATGTTCATCACCTCATTTGTTGATGGATTGGGCATCATTATACCCAATCCCTCCGAGTAGTCAAGTGAAATTTTACTCGTTCTTCAGCAACCAATCGTTACTGATGGCCTTGAAACTATCAAAGCCGTCTGCTGCCTTCCAAACGACACCCTCGCGCTTAGGCCTCGTACCGATCATGGATTGGCCATCCGCATCTTCGATGATCGCCCCGCGGCCCTTCAGAACGGCATGAGCTTCCAGGACGGGGACGTGCTGAAGCCCCAACAGAGCAACCCAATTGGTACGGATGTTCGGACGGACATTCTCGCAAGTCCCCGCATGTTGAATGTCAAAGACGAAGAATTCTTGATCATTCAAACCGTACTTGTTCCCCTGAATCTGGGGTCCGATGATCTCACCCTGCACCGCATACCCTTGCAGACCGATCTCCCGCATCCGTTCCTCAATCTGGTATTTCTTGGCGATCTTCCAGTAGACATTGCCTTCGTCTTCCTTCAGCTCAAAGTTCCGACTACAGACATGGAACTTATCGTCGTGGTCCAGATAGTAGGTTGCAGACATGCCGTCCAGTTTCTCTGTGACTTCGAAAGTCGTTCCGAGCTCATCGGTGACAATGAACCATTGGTCCGATAGATTCTGGATTCGTTCCTGATCCGTCTTGTTCAGTTCAGCGGGGAACGCCCCTGCTTGCTGGCCCGACAGAGACAGCGCCGTTTGGGGTTCCCACTTAACAACACCGTAGAATTTGGAAATGTCGTCACCCAGTAGTGGCTGCCCCATTTCCAGATACTCTACGCTGTTAACGTAGAGGATTAGACCTTGAGACATGGCTCCGCGAATCTTAACGGACTTCAGCCGCGCACCCTTGATTCCGTTATAGACAGCGGGTTCCTTCCCTTTTGAAAGGAACGGTGCAACTTCATGCGGAATCCATGAATCAATCTCGAAATAGGCGACTTCGTCTCCTACTTCAAATTCTCCTTTCTTAACCACAACCTGCCAGCCGCCGATATGGGCAAGCTCAATGGCATCAGCACCTCTAATGGGAGACAGGCGGTCAATCTCCCGATATGTAACCATTTTGCGCTCAGACATGGCACACCTCACTTAGTGATGGCATTCAGGAACGTTTCAAACACCCACAGGGAACCACCAACAATCAGTCCGACATAGACGAAAGTGGCGACAACCACACTGGCCATTGCAAAGTCTTGAGGTTTCATGACGTTCTCCGTTAATCACAATGGAGATATGATACCTGTATCACTTTGTTCTGTCAATACCGCCAGTCATTACTAGCATGGCGTCCGTCGGTCCACTGAAACCACGGAGGTAGATACCTCCTTCCCCTTCGTCTTCATAAAGACCGACTACACCCCAGTCTTTGAACTGGATTTCGATATCCGAACCAACACGCTCCACCATATCTGGGTGTTGCACCGCATACTTGAGAGCAAGATTGTAGAGACGGTCGCGTTTGGACAGGTACTCAGACGCATTCACCGTTTCCCGCTTCTTCATGGAAGAGAAGACTTCATCAAACACGGTGGGACTCGGACTATGGTTGATGATCAACGCACCTTCCCTCAGCGCGACAATGAAGCCCTTCATGACTTCATCATCAAACCAGAAGCGCGTAGCGTCCCCTAGGTCGATTGCCGTCTCAGTCCAACCCATGCAAGCAATGGCCTCAAGAGCATCGGCGGCATTCTTGCTGCTGACATTCAGGTAGCTATAAGGGCGACTCATGGCGATTTGGGTGCAAAGCTCTTGGCAGACGCGGCGACCCGCATCTTTGGATTGAGCCTGGACATTGACCCAAGCACCAGTGTGTGGCATGGTATTAAGCATATTGAGTCACCTCTTCCACCTTTGTTACAAGAATCCGCAGTGAACGGACGAGCAACGCATTGTTACAGATTTCACGGTTTGCCTTATCAGCCGCTTCGACTGAATGGAAATAGTGGGCCTCGGTCGGGTTCTCGGGTTTTGAATACCCCGTCCAGAACGCACCGTCTAGGTACTGCAAGACAAATACTCGTTTCATGGTTCGTCGTTGTCCTCTAGTGAGTCAATGGTGGTATTCTAGACGACTTTTCGCAGCAAGTCAATATCAGAAGGCAAATCGGAACAAAATTTAAGAAATATTTCACGTTTGTTTTAACGTCGGTCAAAGAGAGGCATTGTGTCGATTTCCAGGGACATCTTTCGTCTTCTGTCGCTAATTTCGGCCTAAAATCGCGCCGCGTTCTATTGAGTGCTGGTAAGGCGAGGATACCACCAAGATTTTAGAAAGTGCGATTTAAACGACGGAAATTTTGTGGATTGACTATTCATGCGGTTTTCCAGACACATGTATGGTTTCGCGACACCTCAAATTTTAGAAGTGCGTTTCATAATACAAAAAAAGCCCCTAATCCGCGAAGACTAGGGGCTAAAGTACAACCTCACTCTCAAGAAACTATGATACTACACATCAACCTGCATTGTCAACCGCGTCTTTCAGCGTGGACGCAATTGCCTTGAATTCTTCCTCACTGATGCCCTCAACGGTCACCCTAGTACTACCATAGCTGTAACGTTCCACTGCTTCCCATCCGTCCGCCGTATGGATGATTCGCAGGCAGTACCCACCATCCATCAGTTGAAACTTGAAGACGCCCCACATCCAAGTATCGACGGACCAGTTATCCATCCTGTTCTTTGCGTTGACGGGTTCCTGAAAGATACCCTTCGAGCGGATTTGCTTGGACAGCCAGTTGAAAGCGGTCTCTACGGTTTTGAACTGTTCCATGATGGTACCCTTAGTGAAAGTGTCATCATAGTATCATCAACCGAAGAAGTCGTCAAGTGTCGCCTTTGGTTCATGCGACCAATGGATGGCTTTTGTCACACGCTCCAATGGTTTGATAAACGAACCCTCGAATTGTTCACGGCGGTCTACGTATTTGTCTAGGCCGAACTCTGGCGGTAGCTTGTCAACGAAACCGATGGTGTCCTCGCCAATGGGGTTGGGGAGTGTTAGGGCAACCCGACGCATCTTCCCGCCTTCCTGAATGGGTGAATAGTTCCCCGCGATACCATGGGTCTTCAGGTAGTGATTGTAGAGTAGGGACGCACGGACATGCTTCGGACACCCCTGCTTATAGATGCCCTTGGCGTCGGCGTACTTGTCCAATCCCTTGACCCCTGAAGGAATGGCGATCTCATAGAGGGGCTGTTCCTGATACGTCTTTTCAAAGGCCTTCACATAGTCCTGTAGCTCGCGCTCCGTGCCTGTCAGAAGGATACGGAGACAATCACCCAGAGCATTGCGGCAAAACTTCGGTGTGCTAGACCGCTTGACCTCCAGCCCAGTGGCGCTGATATCGGGTTCGGTGTAGCGGACGCCCTCGTTATCCCATGCCAGCAAGACGTAGGCTTTCTTCTGGACGAAAATGGCCGACTCACTGATCTTCTCGCGCTTGACCGCTAGGTGATTTTCAAAAACGTTAGCCCTCTTGGCAACATTGCCGCATGAACGGTCAACCGCCTTCCCGATCTTCTGTTCGCAAATCTTATCCACCGCATCAATGAGTTTATCCTTCGGGAGCTTGTCTAGCCCGCATTTCTTGATCAGACTATTGACAGTCAGATACTCGGAGTCGGTGTCGGAATAGATCAGCGAATCCTTAACCCCAGACAAACCGTCAATGTATTCTGCCGTCTGTTCACCCACAGTCTTGATGAAGAACTGTCCCGATGACGTGATTCCCTCTGCACAGCGGAAGTCGAAGAAGCGGAAATAGGGGGAGGCCTGCGCACCATATCCGCTGTTCAGGAACACCTTTAGAGCATTCTGTTTGATGTTCAGGTTTGCCATAGCCGCCTCTTCCCGCAGCATGGCAGCCTTCAGCTCTTCATCGGTTAGAGTAGTGTAATCAGTCATACCAGACCCCTACGTTTCATTTCTGCTTCAATAGCAACCAATTCTTTCTTATGCTTCTTCATGTCGTTCTTTGCTACTACGCGGTCATTGTACACCTTGGACATGAGGAAAGGAATCACGCCCTGCTTATCCCGTTTGAAGAAGTGGCCGTTTGCGGTCATCGCAAGGTTATGCTTTTCTAGCAGCGGGGTCAACTCTTCATCGCGGGCCATGGTGTCAATCTGAAGACGATCATACCATGGCTGCAGCTCTTCTGGTACCTCATGTTCAGCCAGGATTGTCTCTGGGCTGATGTTGAAGGAGCGGATGATAGACGGGTATAGACTGTTCGCGTCAAATGACACAACCCATTCATAGCGGCCAGGGATGGGGTCTTTCACATAGCCACCAATGATTGACCTGTCGGGTTGCTTTGGTGAGAACACGGCAGGCACGAATTTCTTTTGACCGTAGAGGTAGTTCTGAATGTAAGCATCCCACGCCTTCACCGTCCCAAGCACGTCCTCATAGTTGACCTTTGTCATGTAGGCAACGCCCATCAGCAGAGGAATGAACCGCAGCTTCTCATCCAGACGATACAGGATGTGTACGTCGCGGCAGTTATATTGGGCGAACCGCTGGAAGTCCTTTTCATAGAATTCCCTGAAGGTTGCATATGGGTTCTCAAGTTTACCCTCATGTAGATGATCTTCCGCCACCGCGTCTAGGGTGAAATCGCGCTCACCTGGGATGAACTTCTTATACATCAGGATGTAATCAAGATGTTCGACGCCAATCAGACGATATCCAATCGTCTTAACGTCAATTTGATACTCTCTGACCTGTCCAACTGGAGAAAGGGTTTTCATCACCTCTTCCCCTAGGCGCTGGCGCACGCGATTGACGATATAAGGTACGTCAAACCGCGATGAGTTATAACCGATCAGCGCGTCAGGATAGTTCCCAGTCCAGAACGCCATGAAGTTTTTCAGCATCGCATCCTCATCCTTGAAGATGCGCTTCTCTACGGGGAAGTCATAGAGATTGTCAAACTTTGTTTCATCGAAGTCTTGGAAGCTCCAAATGACATACCGCTTACCTGTCAGAATTGTAATGAGGTTGATCCTTTGGTCAGCCCGCATTGGATCGGGAAACTCATCGCCGACTTCCGTTTCAATGTCGAACATGTAAACACTGACTTGATCGCGGTTGTATGGAATCTCTTCCATGGGCCAGCGTTCGTTAATGTAGGAATAGTCCCAGTTTGTGTTACCGAACAAGGTAAATCCATCCACACCTTCATAACGCTGAATGAAGTCCTTTGCTTCTTTGATGCCTTCCTGCTGGATAGGTTTCATGTTGTCACCATAGATTGACGTGTAACCAGTCTCCTCGTTCGTCTTGACGTATAGGGTGGGCTGGAAGTCGCGCACCACGGTGGTGCGCCGCTTCCCCTGATCGTCAACCCAACGAAGGAAGATTGCTCCGCCTCTTTGGTGGAAGTGAGTGTAAAAGGACATGGGTTGTTCTCCAATAGCAAATGAACAACCCATAATAGCAAAAAGCCCCTAGGATGTCAAGTCCTAGGGGCTTCCTGTTTGTTACAACACGGTGTTTAGACTGTCAAGAGACTTTACCGTAGACCGCTTGGAGGAAGGCGGGCAACTCTACCTCATTGCGCATGAATCGGGCAATGTCATCGACCTGAAAGACATCAGAAACTCCTTTGTCAGACTGTACGATGACAGAGATACCCCACGCACCGCCATCAAGCCTAACGCCACGCGGGGCCTTCCACTTTGTCCAGTCTATCGTTTCTTCCAGTGAGACTGGGATTTGTCCCTGTAGGAAGCACCATGACATGATATATCCTTCTTCTTTTGTTTCCTTCTCGGTCAAATAGCCATTAAACGATTTCATTTTCATACGCTGTACCCATATTTTCTGCAGTTGGCTTTCCACTCGTCAAGATCGACAATCTCAACTTTGTAGACCTTCTTGATTCGTAGCTGTCCCTTCTCGGTGAACACCGCCCACTCTGGAGACGCAAAGTCTTGATGATTGGTTGCATCGGCGAATCCACCAGACCGATGGCCGCACGTCACACCCTCATCTGGACCGCACGGCTCACTATTACGCACAGCAGGCCTGCCTATTTGCGCCTCCATTTCAAACAGATATCCAACGCTTCCAACTAAACGCGTGATTCGGTTGGTATCGTCCCGCAGATACTGTAGGGATTTGTCGGTGTACTTGGCGAAGTAGATTCCATTTCCAAGCGCTCGACCCGCCATAGTTGCGCGTTCATATGGGGTAATCTTGAAACCAAAGCGTAAGATCATGGAACCACCAACCGTCCCCGTCCCGTGCCATACCGTTTCAAAATACTGATTTCGATCCCCATTATTCACGCGTTCTACCGCGAAGGGATCCCAGTCTGGTCCGTTGGTAATGGTTGTATCATAAATTGCCAAAACCTTTAGACCTTCGGGCCCATGTTTCCTGTTGCTGCGGAATAGTCCATTCAGTCTGGCGGATGCTCGATCCAAAACACCCTGATCATTACCATCAGCTCGCACCGCATTTACGTCGGGTAGAACCGCCGAGTCAATACTACTATTCAAGGCATCACGGAAAGTCTTATGTCTCCCAGCAGCGCGCTTGTTTAGATCAATATTGTTCCTTGCCAGCATGGAGGGGACATCTTCTGGTTTAGAATCGTTCTCTGGGCGAATTTCCTGTTCCATCAGACGATCATAGATCGACTTATAGAGGATCGGACCAGCGATCGAGTTGATGAGTTTACCCTTTGCAATCTGCGACATACCGTTGAAGATATCTGTCGCGGCGGATTGGTTCTTCCCATCAATCGCCCTTAGTAGGTTGGCCAGGTGCGTAATATCGTTGAGGTCCTTAACACGGCCAATATCGGCATACACCCCACGGAATGCGTCTGTTAGTTCTGCAATCGATTCGGGCTTGGTTATGCGCTTGATAATCTCCGTCGTCTTCTCAATGATATTACCTTTATAAGACTTGTAGCCCGCGGTCTCACCATAGGTCATACGAATCTTATTCACATCACGTAGAATTCTGTCCTTCGTATTGGTTTCGAGTACATCATCGGGGGCGAACTTGATGGCGAACAATGGGGACGGGAAGTTAGGGTAAAGTTCGAACATCTTCTCCTCGAAGTAGCCCCTAACAAAATCATACATCCATGGAAGACTATTACGATCCCCTCCACCAACCACACGCAATAGGTTATTATCCAGTATGAAATCTACGGTTTGGTCCTTATATCCGTCACTAACATTACTTGCGCTTTGATGATTCAGAATATTCAACACCCACTGCTTTTGCTGTTCATAGGAGGCATTCACGAACCCCTTTTGCAAAACATCATCATACAGGGTCGATGAAACATCCAGAAGATAGACAATCCCTAGCCCAGCAACCATGACGGTAAACGGCACACCGTCTCTCATGAGCTGGCGGAGGCCATATCCGTCTTCCTTTATCAGAGATACAAACTCAGACGTAATCTGTGAAGTAAGATTGTGATAGTAACTGCCAAGACGCTGGATGTTCTTCACATTACCAGTCTTCAGGTGAGTATAGACCTGTTCGTAAATCCAATCGTCGCTAAACCCTAGTTCCTTCAGGTTATTGTAATTGATGACATCAATAACCTTCGATGGGTTCTGCTTTACAATCATCATCGCAATCCGCTTCCGCGTACCGACATCGAAAAGAGAAACATAATTCTCCTTCAATACGGTAAACCAGAAGTTTGTAGCGTCGTAGTTAATGTCAAACTCAAGAGAATCACCCTTCTTCTCTACGGCAGCGTCTAGGAGGGTTTTATGAACCTGTTTTATCGTGGTTAACACGGTGTCATTGTACGCGCCAGTGTTCACGTTAGACTGGTTCAGTAGCTTGCCCATGTACTTCTCGAACTCAGCCACAAAGCCTGGCATATTCACTATTTGTTCTGCAATCGTGGCGACATGATACGTCTTGGTGATTACAATATCACCAATAAGCGCCGCAAAGCCTTCCTTAAACGGTTTAACAAATTCCCCACTAGTACCCTCTACAATTTGCAGCGGACGGGTAGACGCTTTCATTGCGCCTTTCAGCAACCCCAAAACCTTTGTGTCAGTGACACCACCAACACTGCGAGTGCCCGCGTCAAGGACAGTACCTTTACTTGCGAGTCTGTCAACCACATTAGCAACCGTACCAGAATTAATCAACCAAAACCTTTCAGCTGGACTGTTCTTCGGGAAGTTAGCAACAATCATCCCAATGATTGTCAGTGTAATAACATCGGTTGTGTAGCCGTTCTTCTCCATGTAGTTGAAAGCGGCTGCGGGGTAGATGATGCGTTCCGCCAGAATCGCACTTGTTACTTTATTAAACTGGTTAGCATTCAGTGCCAGAGAGATAACATACGCGTCTTCAGCCATCGTATTGATCCGATCGATCCACGATTTTAGGACGGTGTCGCAAACACGTTCGGCGGTCTCTTTCGGATCGACCCCACGGTATGTTTTCTTGCCATTCACGAGAAACGCACTGCGACTGATCAACCTCTGTAGATCAAGATTGACAACTTCATTAAAATCAGTCAGTTTCTTGACGTTGGATTCCACCCACAGTGCCATGAGCGCGAACGCCTCATGTGGGAATTCCGCCTCAAGGAAAGCACCGAAACCGTCATTAAAGAATGACCAATACTCTTTCACTGTCAGATTCACAAACCCATTGTTCGGGAACGCAAAGTCAATCAGGCTATGAATGGAGAATGTGATATCGGTGGCAAACCTGAGAAGCTTGTTCTTGATATCCAAGACATCCACTTGCGTCATGAACGTGCGATAGCCCGTTTTGATCAAATCGGCAGCCAGTTTTCAATAGTATATTTCTCATCTGAGGGTGCTCCCTTGCTGACCGTCTGAGTCGGAACAGGGACAGCGGGTGACGCAACGGGGCGCACGCTTTGAGCAATTACCACTGGCTGAACCACGACACCACTTGCCGTCTGTATTGGGGCTTGCGGTTGCACCTGTGGTGATGTCACTTGGGACTTTGCAGCCTGCGCTTTAGTCGTCAGCGGGATATCGTCAACCTTGGCAAAGTATACGCTATACTGCTTGGCCAAATCGTAGAACTCGGTCGCAAAAGGCATTAGCTCTTTCTTGCGAGTCTTGATTGCGAGAAACATCTGCTTTGCAACCTGCTGGATGTTCAGCGCACCATCCGCAAACCCTTCGATGATCGGCAGCAGCGAGACATGCGGTCTATGGCTTTTGTATTGGATTTTTGAAAGGATGTCGCGTAGCGGAGCGTCTGCAATGTCCTCACCTTTAATCTGCTTTGACTTCAGGGCGAACAGAAGACGGGTGATTTCCTGTGCAACACTGAACTTAAGGATACCAGCGGAGACGGCCAGCTTCACGCTCAGGGAAATATCCTTGTTCGTATCCGCGATGTTGCTTAGACGGAGTTGCCCATCGTCTTGTAGGTGGGTCTTCATCGTTCCGCGCTTGGAACTGATCTTGAGAAGTCCAAGAGTTCCGAATAGGTTGATGAAGAAAGCGGTTGCAACACCCTCCTTATTCTTCAGCAGAGAATTCATCTCTGCTGGTGTCTTATACAGACTGTTTTCTACTAGTAGTTCTTTGCCCATATTACCCCATGACGAAGGATCCTTATAACCACAATATCTATTTCAAAAAGAAAAAGGCCATGTGGAGCTAACCACACGGCCTTATAGGATACTACATTATCTGATTTGCGTCAAGTATGTTTTGACTTGCTGACGGTTTGCTGGATCGCGCAGCCACTCTTTCGTATCCTTGATATAGAACGCCCCACCTTCTTTAACGTTCCTAATCACAACCATCGGACCCTTAGCGGACACGTCAACCATACCGCGACCAACACGTGACAATTTATCGAACGAGCGAACACTATCAGCTGAAACTGGGATGAGGCCATCCATGAAGACATAGTTCGCAACTTCTTTCCCGCGAATTTCATCTAGGAACGACTCATTCAGACTCTTCTGCTGAATCGCGAGCATTTCATTCTTACTGATCAACTGGACTTCATATGCGCGTTTGATCCTCAGCTGACCATTCGGTTTGAAGACCGCCCATTCAGGAGACACTACTTCTTTCTGAAATGTCGCGTTCGGCACGCCCGCCGACTGATGGTCGGTCCAAGGTTCACCCAACTGCGCATCCATTTCGAAGATATACCCCTTCGTACCGATACCGCGGGAGTAGCCACCATCACCGATATACTGGGCGACCTTGTCCACCACATCACTGAAGTATATCCCGTCACCCAACATCCGCCCTACGACACTCTTATCGGTTGATTCTACTACAGCAAATCCATAGCGGAGAATCATACTAGCGCCGATTGAACCAGTACCATGATACACTGGGCTCATGACGCGGTTTTCCTTACCTTCCTTCTCATTAGCAAAGTCTACCCACTCAGAAGCCTGAACAGGGATGTTTACATCAAAGGCACGTAGGACTTCAAAGTACGTCCCATGACGATGGCTGTTCAGCGATTCGAATTCAACAGTCAATCGCCGCTTCTCAGCTTTGGAGATTTCGATCTCCTCTGCATGAAGATCATTCGGCTTGGCGTTGGTGGCGTTCTCTTTCACTCGCTCAAGAAACGCGGTGTAGCTCTCACCCTGTTCTCTCGGAAGGATTGGGAACTGGATGTTATTGTAAGCCATCACCTCACGGAGGCGGTCAATCGTCATCTTCTCATAGGGTTTAATCGGCACATTATCCGAGAAGATTTCATTCATTGCTTTCTGTAGGGTGTAGTGGTTATTAGCCGCTTCCTCCACTGCAACCTTTTGGAAATCCTGAATGCGATTGAAAAGATCATCGGAGCCGATTGCATGGAACAATTCACCGATTGTTTCACGGGTTGACCACGCTGTCGGGCTATTCACCACGGCATTGCTAAGAACAGCCTTCGTGTTTTCGCTTAGCGCCTCGGCGCCACGATCCCTGAAGAAAGCAGCAACTGGGGCATATGAATAAAACCCAACCCCGCTGCTGATCGCCTGGGTATAAAGCCCCTCTAGTCTATCTTTGGCGACGAATTCATTAACAAAATCACTTTCGCGGATGATCTTCAGCACATCGGAATCTGGAAGAGATTCAACCCACCCACTAACCAGCGCACCACCGAAAATGCGAAGAGCTTGCAGAGCATCGGTGTTAACTACACCGCCATCGAATACAGAATCCGCGAAGTAATGGATGATGTCATCGACTACAGAGGTACCCTGTGTCGCTAGTTTCATCCTTTGCCTTTCCTGATCATTGGCCGCATAGAAAACGCTGGCAAAAGTTTCAAATGCGTCACCTTCTCGCACGCCAATCAGCGGATCGCGCAGGTGATTCGTTAGAAATTTTACAGCGCGTACAGCAGACGGCTCGCCTTCAACTGGAAATGCGTAAATCTCGTCCAAAATCTTGTCATAGTCTTCTTCGGAGAGATATCCGACGGTGTATTCCGATGTAAGGAATCCAAGTCGTGTGCGGCGTACACGATAATCTGACAATAGATCGACAACCGCTTCTCCGAAATCAATGCCTATGAATTCGAGTCGACGACGAACATTAGCAAAGTCGAACTGGGTCTCCATCAAAACGATTTCCGAAACAATCGCTGGATGTGTTTGCAGATATGTCTTAACAATCTTCTGCATGAGTTCGATTGCGGCGGCCCGCCAACCACCATCATCCAGCGCTGCATTTAGGAACTCAAGAATAACATCCTGCATTTTGTCCGAGGAAAGACGCTCAGGGTATTTCAATGCGAACTTTGCGAACGGTTCCCACACCTGCTGCATGATTGAGTCTGTGACGAAATCACTATGGACTGATTTCACGTTCTCAGTGTTGAGGGCGATTCTCAGTTGATCTTCGTCATCGATGAAGCGAAGGGCAACACCGAAAGCAGGAACAATCTCAGCGGCTGATGCGTTCGGATTCGCGCGGGCATAGGCTTCTAGAGAAGGTTTCAGCTCACCATGGCGCACGATCGCGTTTACGTCTGGCTTGATTTCAGTCGGCTGTTCGATTGGATCAAGCGACAACTCAAGGCCCTTGGATTTCTTCGGCTCCTCTTTCTTCGCAAAGAAATCGGACGGGGTGAACTCTATTGGGGCGTCTAGCTCGAAGTCTTTGGCTGGAGCGACCGAGGCGGCCATAGAAAGATTCACGTCGTTGTCACGTTGATATCCGCGCTCATAACCAGAAGAGGTAACGGGCTCCATAGTGAGGTCCGCTAGCGTGACTTTCTTCAGGACGGGGGCTTTTGGTTCCTCCTTGGCCTTCACATCGGCAAAGTTAGTCAGATAGCGGCGCGCAACTTCCATAAACTCACCCGCCAATGGCTGATACTGCTTCATGGCCTTGATGAGCATGTATAGTGTCTTACTGTACTGCTGGATGGTAATTTCACCCTCTTGCCAAGAGGTGACTAGTTTCAGAATCTTTGGACTGGGGCGGTGGCTGATGATCTTGATCTCATCGATCAATTCTTTCAACTCAGCCTCATCGAAACCAGTTGACACCTTGCGCTGTTTCAGGGCGAAGAGTAGGCGGCTGATCTTGTTAGCGGTTGCTGGAAGAATGGCACCTGTCTCCATATAGAGCTTTACGGACAGGGACATATCCTTGTTCGCGTCACCGATGTTCATCATCTTCAGCTTACCGTCGTCCATAATGGACTGGCGCAGTACGGTCTTTCCAGCGTCGATGGATACAAGACCCATTGTACCTAGGAAGTTGATGAAGAAAGCGTCTGCCACTTTCTGAACGTCCGAAAGTAGTTCCTCGCGCTCCTGCGGTGTTTTGTATAGACTGTTTTCGTTTAGGGTTGTCATGGGTCAATCCTATTCATTGGACTAATTGATATTTACCAAAAGAAAAGGGACACACTCAATAAGAGCATGTCCCTTCGTTATTAGCGCCCAACTCTCACGGGTGAGATTAGACGCCACATATATTCCTTCGCTTTCGGCACCACACACAGACGTAGGCTATCAGCCCTGTGCATCCGTTCTTCCTCGTTCACCAGAGTGCAACACCCCCAGCGCTCCAACAGGGAAGCCGCCTGCCTCTGGATCAGATAGTCAAAAGTCGTCATGCTTGGGGATTCGCCCTCCATTTCCGCGAACAGTTTATAGTGTCCGATATAATATCGCCCCTTCTTGTGCAACAGGTAACATTGCTGTGTTAGGGATTTGGTCTCGTTCTCTTGTAAACCAACCCTACGTAGCGTCTCACGGATGATATGAAAACTGTTTGACGAAGGCAGAGACACCTCTACCATATCACTGATAATCTCGGCGGCGCGCTCATTGCCGACGAATTTGATTTGATCCATTTCTACCACCCTTAAACAAATAGTCCTTTAGGCCATTGAGTTCTTCCTCTGTCAGAATATCAGCAATCTCTTCGGCTTTCTTAACAGAGACGTTATAGCATTCCACAATAGCATTTATATCATCGTTCTTGGTGGCTTTCGCCCACTTGGAGAACCGACGGTCTTTTGGGACTAAGTGGTAGTAAAAGTCGTATTGTAGCTTAGGATCGAGTGATGGGTGATTGCTCACCTCGGCGGCAATCAAAACCGTGTCCTCGTATTGGGACATGGCGCGATTGATCATGAAAGCAGGATACTTCTCCTCGATTGCTTCTGTGTTTCCATCCTCATACAAATATCGATCCTTTGTATTGATGGATGGAATCCACTCTTTGAACAGATCGAATTCCATCATCAGACCCTCACTTGTATTCCAGACCCATCATTTCGATGCAGAATGCAACAAAGTTGATTTCTGGATCAGGGGAAGAGACACCGCGATACTGATAGTCTGCAATCTTGATAATGGCATCGGGGATGTATTCTGGCTTGAGCATGTCTTTCAGGTTGTCGTAGACCTTGCGATAGAGAAGGTTCACGTCGTCCTGTGCGTTCTGGGCAACCCACTGGCGCATGGCAGGAAAGTCTTTAGCCGACAGTAGCTTGACCAGTTTTGAAATGTCCTGATCCTTGTCAATGAGGCCACATACATCATCGTCAAGCTTAGCGCCCGTCTTGGACATACGCTGAAGGGTGTTCAGGATTTTCCGATAGTCTGGGAACAGACGAAGGATTAGCTTCCCGACGGCGGCCTTATCGTGTTCTACACCCTCGTTCTTCAGGATATTGAAGACACGCTTGCCGAACTCCTTCACCATTTCCATTTTCTCCTCCTTCGTGACTGCAAGGGAGATAGACGGGCAGCGGGAATGGATCGGGTCTATGATTTTGTTGGGGTAGTTACACGTGAGCAGGAAGCGTGCATTAGTAAACTCTTCAATGGCCGCGCGCATCGCAGTCTGCAGCAGCGGGGTTGCTTGGTCGAACTCATCCATGATGATAACCTTCACGGGGTTATCGCTGAATGAGACCGTGGAAGCAAACTGGCTGATTTGGGTACGGAGTACGTCAATACCGCGCTCATTGGATGCGTTGATCAGGATATTATCCATACCCATTTCTTGGCACAGGGCGCGGGCAACAGTCGTCTTACCAATACCAGCCGACCCCGCAAGGATCATGGAAGGGAAGTCGCCGCTTTCCACAAAGCCGCGGAATTCCTTCTTAATGCGCTCAGGTAGGATGCAGTCGGAAATGGTGGCGGGGCGGTACTTTTCAACCCATAGGGCTTGCTCGGGGTTAAAATTAATTGTCATGATTGAAACCTCAATAATGAAACGGAAAGGAAGGATTCTAGCACAGGACGACGATCAATGCAACACCCTCTTTTCCTTCGGCTTCTCTACTTCGCTGTCCTCTGTGAGGAACTGGGGGATTTCCGCTTCTTCACCAGTCACAAACTCGACATACAATTTCAGAAGCGGGGTGCTTGGGCTTTCGAATTGCATGATCGCGTTGTCAGTGAACAGCACGACATCATGATCCCCCAGTACATTGTACTTACTGATCCGCACCTTATTACCGTCTTCGATAAAGCTAATCAGGCACGGATTCAGCATGGTCAACATGCCGCTTTCCTCGCTCAGTTCCTCATCAACCACCCCAATAACATACTCACCCGTCATCAATCGGACTAGGCTAGTCTGATCGGTTTCCTCTTCCAACAGCAGATCATCGTCACTCATTTCTGTTTACCTTAATGTCAACCTTGTTCACTGTGTATTCAAACCCTTCCTTGACGTAGATTTTCACTCGCTCAAGGAAGTGCTTAAACGTGTAATTGAAACTTGAAGGGTCCTTGTAGTCCCCTCTGATTTCGTCGAACAAATCATACACGTCACATTGGGTCTTTGTCAAGCTGGTGCGCAGACCGCGACCGATGGATTGAATCACCCGTGAGAAAGATTTGGTAGGGCTGGCGAAGATGATGTGACGAATGTTACGGATGTTGACCCCAGTTGAGAAGGTCTGATAGGAAGCAAGGATGATACAGCCTTTCTGGTGAGTCTCCGCTAACTTCCTGATCTTCTCCCTGTCGTCTACGTCAGTGCCACCATAGACGAAGAATAATTCCTTTTTGTATTTCTTGGAAAGCTCCTTCAGCGGTTTTCCGTGTTTCTCCACCAGACCAAACAGGATCAGGACGTTACCTTCCAGTTCATTGGCCATCTCCATGATGAGTTTGTTGCGGTCTTCGTTCTGAACAATATATTCAATCTCTTTCTGATAGCTGCCGCTGAAGTCGTTCTTCTCATACTTGAGCTGAATGCAGTTGACCTTGAGTTTCGCCACTGTACCCTCATCCATCAGTTGCTTTGTGGTGACTGTGACATACTTTGTCCCGTAAATGCCAGTCAGGGTCATGTCAGTTGCTTCGTCTTCCTCATTGATCGACCCCGAAAGACCGATGCGGAACTCGGCGTTACATTTTTGCCCGATTGACACTAAACTATTGGCCGCTGCTTGGTGGACCTCGTCGGTGATGACGGCGCGAAATTGGCTAAAGTATTCTGCGGGGAGCTTGAAAAGCCCCTGCCAAGTTCCTACGAAGATAGAAGCATTTTCATTTCGCTTCCCTTTACTCTCCGTCGACAGAACCATATTAGCGTCTGCGTCCCATCCATTCAATGAACTGTAGTCGGCGAAGTCGCTTTTCAATTGGGTCACGAGACCGACGGTTGGAACAATGACAAGGATTCTTTCCCCTCTGTCGAATACGTTATCCAACAGGTAGCGACAAATACCATAGATGATTGATGACTTACCACTACTGGTGGGGGACTGGATTAGCTTCCGCTTCTGGGTCATGCAGACTGCAATGGCTTTCTTCTGGTAGTCGCGGAACTCAATCTGTTTGCCATGGGCCGACATGACAAGACCGTTGACGTACTCATTGACCTGTTCTTCCGCGTCGCCTTTGAACATCTCTTTAACTTCGGGATCGATCTTAACAGACAGTTGATTGTCACGACAGTAGTCAATTAGGCGATTGATCAGGCCCGCATAGATCAGCCCAGTCTGATACTGGAAGAATCGAATCTTCCCGTCCCATATTCGGGCTTTATACTTCGGTTGAAACTGGTATCCTTTAACAAAACGTGCAAAGTGTTCCGACATACCCATCTTAATGGATGGTTCTGCTAGGACATGAATGTAGACATTATTATGTTTTTCAATTACAACGTCAGCCACGATAGAACCCTTATATGAAGACAGTGCTTGATATAAGGATTTATCAAAAGAAAAGGCCCAGATTTCAATCTGGGCCTCTCTTATTCACGTCACCAATGTATTGTCATTCCCACTGATATTTCAGGAAGATATCACCACACAGACCCCTGTCAGCACACAGACCAGGATTCCCTACATCCTTATGATCAGCGGGGACCCCATTCACATAGTAGTATGCTGCCATGGCTTGACCAGCGCAGAGGTAACGGGCGTTGCGAGCCGACACCGCGTCCAACTCGATCGGACTACCATCCTCAGCCGCATAGGAGCGCATGCAAGCATTTACGATATATTGGATAACTTCCGCATACTCACCCTCACGTTTCAGGGCTCGTCTGAAATATCCCTCAGCCGTTCGAACTCGACCAAGGGCATCCCGTTTGAATGCTTCTGGGTTCTCCATCGCAATATAGTGGGCCTCAGTCATGCCGCTGTTAATCGAGACAAGAACGGACTCACAGGAGTCTTGGTCTCGCAGACCCTCGCGCTGACATATCGCAAGCTCTTCTACTTCATTAAAGGCTGGATTGCCGTTTTCGTACACGAAATCCTGGATGTCGTGAACTACAGACTCACCTTTCTGGAAGTGGTATTCGGGAACATCCTTCACGAGACTTTCGCCTTTCTGGCTTTCACCATAGGCTTCTTGCCACTGAACAAGAGGCTCGCCTTTGGATTCGGCCTCAGCATAGACTAGCTCACCGCGAAATGTTGAAGGGCCGTTAACAGCATAGGGATGTACGTTGACAAGCCCTGGTCCATTAACCCCGAGGGGGCGTTTCTCCTCCCGAATCAATGCGGGTCCATTGACGCCAAGGGGACGATTCTCTTCCTGAACCAGAGACGGGCCTTTGGCGGTTTCGATCTTGTATTCGTCGACAACCAGAATCTCTGGGTCTCCTTTCTGGCTTTGATACTCAACAGAACTACCCGAACCACATGCGGCCAGTAGGGAAGCGATCGCTGCGGCGAGAAGGGGTTTCGAAACTTTCATGTCCTTTACCTTGAGTGTTGGTGTTGATGTCTGCATTCTACAACTTTGGTTGAGGAAGTCAAGACCGTTCGTCGGTTTTATTCGGCTAAGCGGTATTGCCCACCTTACAATCTACGCGCCTGCGTGAGGCGATGTCCATATTCGTCGGGTCCTGTTCCAATACCAGATTGTTTCAATCCACGCACCTTCTCAAGTGCGACACTTCACACTATACACCACCATCCTATGAAGTCAATTGCCGCTTGTCAGGCTCTAGAAGCCGATCTTACATTTCTGTTACACTTTTCTGGATTTTGTGGTCATTTTCGTTGGTGAAAAAATTAGGCAACAGGCTGAAGAACCGCATGGATAGCCAATCTACAAAATTTCCGTGATTCTATTGAACTTTGGGTAGCATGGTGATGTCACCTTGATGGAAAAGTCGAAAGTAGCTCTCGAAAACCCCTACAAAACAAGGGGTCTGAGAAGCCACTTTTGAAGGAGGGTGGAATGATATTTCGTTCTTTGGATTCATGGTTGGAAATTGGATCAGAAGATCATCATAACGTGATACGTCATTGGCGTCTTCCTCCCTTCGGTCGCCATCCGCGTATTCGTTCGCTATCGCTCACTCATACCCGTCTCTATTGAAGTCTTGATGTAATCCTTAAAGTCTCCAATCCTAAGTCCCATGGCTTGAGCGATAAGCGAAAGCCATGCGCCATAAAGGAACGATAGTGACTGAATGGCGATTATGGATTCCTTATTCGTCCTTTATGGTATCTCATAATAGAAGGTGTGAAAGTGGGGTTAAGCTATTGATTTCATTAGATGTCATCATGGACCCTTGATATCCCATTTGGCGTCTTCCTCATTCCCTTCGGTCATTCGTCATCCGCGTATGCCGTCGTCACTATCGTTCCTCCGTCATACCGTCTTGATTGAAATCCTTTATTGAATCTATAGTACTCATGGCTTGAAGCGATAGCGTAAAGCCATGGTCCCGTAGGGACGTTTAATCCTTTATGGTTCCTTTATTCGTCCTTTATGGTATCTCATAATAGAAGGTGTGAAAGTGGGGTTAAGCTATTGATTTCATTGAACCCACATCCAGAAAACAAAGGGCCAGATTCCGAAGAATCCAGCCCTTGTTATTGCTTACCTTTTAAGCACTTCGATCTCAACTCCCGTAAACTTCATGGAGCAAGTCGCCACCACAGGAACGCTATCACTGTCAGTCACGTTGACCGCAAACCCGCTCAAGTTGACTGGGAAGCAGTCCCTCATGGTATACTTGATTGATGGGTTTTTGTGGTTAGTGAGAATGGTCACGGTGATGTCACTGAACTGATTCCCGATCTTGCTGTTTGATAGGGTCAGTAGCTCTTGACTCCCAGTCTTCCCACTGATAAAATTGTCGTAATCCTCGTAGCAGTCTGGGAACGATAGTCCTTTCATCCATGAAAGGAGAGCCCTATAGTTCGCCATGGCTTCATCCACCAGAAAGGTGAATGTGAAGTCTTCTTGTATGATATGATCCCCAACGGCATTGACTGCACGGAACGGGTTCCCCATCTTCACCTCAGGAAGGCTAGTGTCTGGGAAGGTGATTTCCTGTACACTAAACTTCATGACTGGAAGGCGGGCGATCTCCATCACGAAGGAATTGATGTTCAGAAAGTTGAGTTCGCGCTGGGCCATAAATGAATCACCATTTTGATTGTGTAGACTAAGAGGTATTTACCATGATTGAAAAACACCTGCTCCCCGTTGAGGAATATCAAGAACCGATTGACTTTGCCACTCAGCAACTGTCGGTGTTCTGGCTCCCCGATGAGATTAAAGTAGAAAAAGATATTCATGACGTGCTGACAAACTTCACTGAAGCCGAAAGGCATGGCGTCATTACTACCCTGAAACTGTTCTCCCTCTATGAGACCCACGCTGGCGACGAATACTGGGGTGGCCGTTTTAAAAAGATGTTCGACGGTGCCGAGTTCCACCGCATGGCTTCCGTCTTCAGCATGTTTGAACTTGCCGTCCACGCCCCCTTCTATAACAAGATTAATCAGCTCCTGCATATTGACACCCCAGAATTCTATCTCTCATATCTGGATAATGAAACGCTGAGATCGAGGATTGACCATATTGGGGAAATCATCAATCATCCCGATGACGCTGTGTCTCTGGCGATGTTCTCATTTGTTGAAGGGGTTGTCCTCTACTCATCATTCGCCTTCCTGAAGAGCTTCCAATCCAACGGTCGCAATAAGCTCGCAAATGTTGTCCGCGGTCTTGACTTCTCTGTGCGCGATGAGAACTTCCACTGCATCGGTGGCGCATGGTGCTATCACCTGAAGACGAAAGGATATACAAAGGAACAATTCGAATCGGTGGAGAGGGTTGTTCGCGAAGGAGCCGAAAAGATTTACGAACACGAAGACCATATCGTTAAAATGGTCTTCGAGAAGGGCGATATTGATGGTATCAGCCCGAACCAAATGCGGGTATTCATCAAGTCGCGTATTAATGAAGTCCTGCACATGCTGAACATGAAACCCCTTTATAAGATTTCCGAAAAGGATAACAAGGTAGCCGATTGGTTCTATAAATCGATCAACGATTATCAATTTAATGATATATTTGCGGGCGTCGGGCGAGACTACCATCGTCAATGGGACGAGCGCGGTTTCCTGTGGGATTCTCCTAACGTAAGCGTCAACCGTTGATATAAGGGGTGGATATATTCCACCCTAAATCATAAACCATTAACAGAAACGGGATTCGGAAATGTCCGACGAAAAGGATTATTATCAAGAACTGAGCGATACACGTAAGCGCTTACAGAAAGAAGGTCTAGTCCCTAAGTGGTACACCACAGGCGGCTACCAAATGTTCAAAGAAAAATACGAGTATCAGACTGAGGGGCGTTCGGTGCGCGGACAGTTTGAGCGTATTGCAAAGACAGCGGCAATACACCTAGAGGGAACAAGTCTATACAAAGGAGCCGAAGAGAAGTTCTTTAATCTTTTCTGGAAAGGTTGGCTGTCCCCATCAACCCCTGTATTATCCAATATGGGCACCAATCGCGGCCTTCCAGTATCGTGCTCAGGTGGTGTTATTGATGACAGTATTGAGGGGTTTTATAAAAATCGCCTAGAGACCGCACTACTAACCAAGCATGGTTTTGGGACCTCTGCATATATCGGCGGTATTCGTGCCCGCGGAACCCCAATCAGCGTCGGTGGAAAGGCCAGCGGTCTGGTCCCAGTATTCAAAGGACACGTGCAGGATATGCGTGAAGTGTCACAAGGCCAAGCGCGCCGCGGTGCTTGGGCTGGATACCTCGAAATCGACCACGGTGATTTTGATGAACTTGCCGACCACCTCCTAGCGGAACCTGATGATTGTAACGTAGGTTGGATCATCAAGGATGAGTTTATTGCAAGGCTAGATGCAGGAGACGAGGAGGCAATCCGTCGTTATCAGAAAGCCTTGAAATTGAAAATGGTCACAGGCCGTGGTTACTTCTATTACATAGACAAAGTCAACCGTCAGCGTCCGCAGATTTACAAAGATCATGGGCTGATGGTTAAGGCATCCAATTTGTGTCAAGAAATTGCATTATTTGCCGATAAAGAACACACATTTAGCTGCGTTCTGTCGTCAATGAATGTTAGCCGCTGGGATGAGTGGAAAGACACCGACGCGGTTTTCTGGGCCACGGTATTCCTTGACTGTGTTGCCGAGGAATTCATTCAACGAGCCAAGCAAATCAGCGGACTTGAAAAGGTTGTCCGATTCACGGAGAAGGGGCGGGCGTTGGGGCTTGGTCAGTGTGGACTACACACCCTGTTTCAAAGCAAGATGATATCCTTTGAATCTCTGGAAGCTCAAATGCTTAGTCAGCAGATTGCAAAACATATTCAGGAAGAATCGGACCGCGCTAGCCGTGAAATGGCGGGTATCCTCGGTGAACCAGAATGGTGTAGGGGGTATGGTGTTAGGAATACCCATCGTCGAGCAATCGCCCCAACCAAATCGACCGCTCTTCTAATGGGCGGGATCAGTGAAGGAATCAACCCCGATCCTGCGATGACGTATACACAGAAGACTGCAGCGGGTGATGTGGCCAGGATTAATCCCACATTCCTGAAGTTGATGAAGGAACGCGGTCACAATAATAAGGCTACGCTAAAGTCAATCACAGACAAGTTTGGTAGCGTTCAGCATCTCGATTGGTTGACTGATGAAGAGAAAGCGGTTTTCAAAACAGCATTTGAGATTGACCAATACGTCATCCTTCGCATGACGGCCGCCCGCCAGAAGTTTGTAGATCAGGGTCAGAGCATGAACCTGTTCTTTAGCGCGGAAGAGAGCCCAGAGTATATCGGACGGGTGATGACCTCAGCAACGCGCAATGAGGGTATTCTTGGTGTGTACTACATCTACACTCAAGCGGGCGTGAAGGCTGCTCAAGAGACGCAGTGTCTTGCATGCCAGTAAAGAACTAACAGCAAGTTGACAACGAAAGCCTTGGGTTGTATACTCTAGGCTTTCCTTCATATAGGACCAATACCATGAAACTACTGAAACTAGGCGCCGAATGGTGCCAGCCTTGCAAAGCTCTATCCAAAACCATTTCCGAGAGCAACCTACCGATTCGGGTCGACGAGGTGGATATTGACGAACACCCCGAGATCGCCGCAAAGCACACGGTGCGCGGTGTACCTACCCTGATTCTTCTGAACGATGCTGGTGACGTTCTGAAGCGCCACACTGGTACTATGAACAAGGCTCAACTACTAGAGTTCATCAAAGCCTGATACTTGACAAAGCCACTATGACCGTTTATACTTACGCGGTCTAGTGGCTTTTTTGTTATGGAGGTTATATGGGCGGCAATGCGTTGATTGATGGTGTGCGTTCGGAACGCATCATTTTCGCTAACAGTGAGAATGCTATCGGTGCTGTCACACGGAAGCAGTTCAAAACTGATCTAGTAAATCTAATCATTGCAATGGATCAAGCGGTATACGCCGACCATGGCGGCCTAACCCCGTTTCAGACAATCGGTTTTAATCGGCCCGCCTTTCATCCCATGTCAGTGGCTTCTGGGTCTACTCAGTTCCTGTTCGATGAGAACATTAGCGATTCGGATTTCCTACGATATAAGCCATCTATGGGGGATGTTGATCTTATGATCAGCAATGTCGCGCGTCTGGATATCCTATGGGATATTGAAGACCAACAGTTTACCCTGATTGCCATGAAGGAGGATATCGCGCAAGCTATCACTATCTGGCGTTATGGGAGAACTGGTAAGAACGTGCAGATTGACCTAGAGAGAACCCACTATGTTAACGGGAAACCTATTAGCTGGGAACGCTTTATCCGTTCCTCATCGTGGGAAGATCAGGTAATGGGAATCCGTGGGGTATTTCATAAGTGGCTGCTGCGCGCTTCTACGTGGAAGGATGCACATTTAATCAATCTGTGGAAGCGCGGAGCAGTTGAAGTCGTGTATACAAACATGCTTTCCTTCAGCGTCCCCATGGGGTTACGCGACAAGTATATCCAGAACGGAGACGGGACGTATCGCACGCCAAAGCGGGAAGAAATGCGATTTGTTAGTAACATGGAGGCTATTGCACGCGGGATATTCGGAATTCCTGGTGCTGATATCACTTCCTTTATCTCAGTGGCCAATATCATTAACACTACGTTCAGCGATGAAGAGAAAGCGCGGGTTGCCACTGCCTTCGCTGGTATCATGTTTGACAAGGGGGCGCAATCCCTCTATAGGGATGACAAGATGCAGGACTATCGGGAAAAGCTAGGAGCTTATAACAAGCTTCTGAAGCTAATCAATATCGCTTCCCCGCTGAACATTAAAGAAAAGGCTGGGGTCTACTATGGCGAGTACTGGAGTCCAGAAATGGAAGAAGTATTTTCACGGCAAGACTGAAGTAGCGACAAAGACAAAGGGAATATCGGCCGTCTATGACTCTGTAGACGGTCGAGAGACCAAATATCACCTAGCAGACGGAACCCCAATTACCGTTATCCCCTGTAGCGAATGGAACGGCCGATATCGCATCAAGGATCATGGTTGGCTTAGTGATAACTCAGTAGCAAAGCCCCTGAATAGAAACACCAGCCTAGCATCCATCAATTCCCTTGCCTTCGCCTCACTGGGCAATGATGTTACGATCCAGTGGGGCGACACGGCTGTAGAGTGCAAGCGGTTCACTAGTCTATCGGTATTGAATGAATCTATTCGTCTAGGTCTTCCCGAATCCCTTAGAGACATAAACGGTCTTCTGGGCAACGAACGAGACACATTAGGTTGTTATCTGGGGGAGGTGCTGATAGGGGTCCACGCACTATCAGGCGGAAATGGTCCGTGGGTCTGGCACCCGACGGCTTTCTACCTTCCCACTGATCCTAGTTTCAGCGGAGTGGATTCATTCGTAGAGACGGCTAACGGTTTGACTCCGCTATCCAGCAAGTATGGCGCGGGTGCGGCGGCTTCCTTCTTTTCAAATATCCTGATCGGCGGGCTAGAAACAGAATTAGAACCGTCCGTCTTCAGCGGCGTGGTTGCTTCAACAAAGGACAGAGGAGTATCAGCCTCCGATCTTTTCAAAAAGCAGAAGTCAAAGCACGTCCTCTATGAGTATGGCATCAATAGGATTCTAGGTCTAGGGATATCAGACACCTACGCGGTGTATGAATCAATCAAAGATGGGGTGTTGACTGAGAACCGCTACCGTGTATCCAGTGCGGTTCGTCGGCTAGGGGAAGAGGTTGACCCTAGGATCGTTGAGTATCTGGACAGCTCAATGACAGCGTTCTTTAGTAGGTCAACGGCCGAAGCCTTGAATGCCTGTTCAAAGAGCATGGAACAAATGAAAAGGATTCTCATCAAGAAGGACTATTGGCAGGTGAACTTGGATAAGACAGCGTGGCGCAAGAATGTGATAAAGTTCTCATTCATCAATTCAGGGGACGCTAAGTTGCAGATAATCGGCAGCAAAGCAGCGATGAACGATATCACTGGGTCGCAGGGCATGATCAATTACCGTCTAACCTATTGACAGTGCGGGTTCATGGTGCTAAGATTCTCCAGTCGCATATGGAGAACTTCACCATGAATCTTAAGCGCGTTTCAATCCCCCATCTGGAAAACTTGACAGACGAAGAGTTTAACGCGGTTCGCTGGGCTCATAAGATCGACATTGACTTGAAGGTTGATGGTGCAGGAATCCGTTTCTGGAAAGAAGACGGTAAATTCATCATGGGAACATCGCGGGTTGCACGGATTGAATCCGCCCAGCAGTTCATTGACCATAACCCGAAATCCGCCCGCTGCAGAGCGTATGCCCAACTCTTTGAGGAACTGGAAAGTAGTTCAATGGTGACGGTCCTCCCAGAGAACATTACTGTTATCGCTGAAGTCCTGTATAAGCCTTTGGGGTATCGGGAAGGATCAAATCATGTCTATGTCAAGGTGCCATATCGGATCGGTAACAATCTGGCCATTGCGGTTATCGATCTTCTGGAATCGGATACTCTGATGCCGATTGACGATAACAAACGCCATGAGATCATGATGCGTATGATCGTAGAAGCTGGGGCAAGTGGTGTCCTTCTGTTCGGTTCTCGTTTGTTTTCGGTTGATGGTGAGATTCTTCCTACCACTGGTTCGCGGGAAGAGTTCCGCGAACTCCTTCTTTCAATTGCTGAGAAGGATGTTTTCTGGACTCTTCTAGGTGATATCAATGAAGGGATTGTCTGCCGTGTTGGCGATCTTGTGTTTAAAGCAACCACCGATGAATATCGTCAGCTGAGGAAGCAAAAATGACAGTCTTCGTCACGTCCGACCATCACTTCGGCCATAAGAACATCATCCACTACTGTGGGCGTCCATTTCAGGATGTTGTGCATATGGATGAGTGTCTGATTGAGTTATGGAATGCTAATGTGGGCCCAGAAGATGCGGTTTTCAATCTGGGGGATGTCAGCCTTGGGAAAGGGCGGTACGTTGAGGATAGACTAAAGAAGCTCAACGGTCGCCAGTGCCTCATTACAGGGAACCATGATCAGCGGTCGCTGCAGGAACTGTCTGTGTGGTCGAAGGTAGTCACGGTCTTCCACTGGGAACGGAAGGGGCGGGTTATCCACATGCGCCATCTTCCTTGGACGGTAGAGGATGTGATGGGGATTGAAAACGGTTTCGACTATGAACGTCATGTCTACCTGTCTGGGCATGTCCACGGGCAGAATGGTCTGGTATACACAAACGGGGTTAGGCAGGTTGATGTCGGTGTCGACAACTGGCAGTATCAGCCTATCCCTATTGAGACTGCGATAGAATATTTTGATGAGTATGATTGCATCAAGTCGCTTGACAAGTCTTCCGACATGGGGTATAGTTCTAACCATGGTCGCAACGGTGTGACCGCAAACACGATTAAGGAGTAACACACATGGAAACGATTAAAAGACTGGGCGTTCTGGCCGCCGCGGTAGGTGCTCTGGCTGCCATCCAAACCTGCACCGTCAAGAACGCTCAAGCACACGGCTGCGATGCATACAATTCCTGCAGCCAGAATAGCCCGATCGTCAACAATGATCCGCATGTGACTGGTAACGTTCAGCCGAACATCACTACGAACAATAACCAGCACCAAGACCAAAACCAGAACAGTCAATCTGGTGCATGGGCTGGTGGTGGTGCTGCTAACGGCAACGGTGGCAGCGTCCAGAACAATACGAACAGTCGCTACCTGAGCGTTCGTCCTGTGAGTGTGCAAGCCACTCCGATCGTCACCCCGTCTGCTACCGTGTCCCGTTATGCTGGCGGTGAGTGTGGTCCTCGGATGAAGATTCTGCGCAAAGCCGTCCGCGGTCTGAACAATCGTCCGATGAGTGTGCAGGAGTTTGAGGCTGGAGAAGATCAAACGCTGTATCCCGATGACGTTCCGTTTAAGCGTGTAACCGTGATTCCTGGGCTTGATGTTCTGATCGGCCATCGCGTCGTAGAGACTACGGCGGTTCAAACCGTGTCCACTGGCGGCGGCTTCGGTTTCGGTCTGAACTTCAACCAAGGTTCGGGGGGTTCTGCTGGTGTGCAGTCTTCGGGCGGCGTTCAACGCATGGTTACCACGATTCGGCTGATTGACTGCACATACCTCGAGGTAGACACGCGCAACCTAAAACCGCGTGGTTAAACAGGAGGGGCCGAAAGGCCCCTTTTTTGCTATGGAAACTCTGAAAGAAGAAATTAGAGCAAACCTACTTTCACCAGACGGGCGTATATACACATCAAGGTTTCAAACAAACAAGGAACTCGTTAGCACGATATGTGCCGCAAGACCCGCTGCGACGGTCGCCGCGTCAATATTTCTCATTCTTCATGATCTTGATAAACAACCCATCTGCCCAATATGTGGTAAAGTGCTGGTCCTGCGTTCTTTGAATTCTGGATTTCCGCAATACTGTTCAAACAAATGTAGGTACTTGGACCCTGCATATAACAAAAAGATGTCCGAATCTGCATATAATAGGGACAATGCATCCTTAGTGGAGAAACGGAAAGCCACCTATATCGAAAGATATGGGGTTGACAATCCAATGCGAAGCGAAGAGATTAAAAGGAAGGCGGTTCAAACATGCATTGAACGGTACGGGGTGGAATACTCCACACAATCACCTGAAGTTAGACATAGGGCGATACAGACGAATCTGGAGCGTTATGGGGTTGAGAGTCCACATCAGACCGCCGAAGTAAAGGAGAGGAGAAAGAGAACCCTTATAGAACGCTATGGAGTTGATAACCCGTCAAAGATAGACGGGTATCGCGACAGATTCATGGCTACGATGAACGAACGTGATGCATGGGGAAGGCGGCTAGCGAGGTTTGAGAGGACTTGCATGGAACGCTATGGGGTCCCAAACCCATCAATGACAAATAAGGTCAAAGACAAAGTAAGGGAGACCATGCTTAATCGATTCTCAAATGACGTTTATCCTCATTATGAGGAATCGACCCCTCATAAAATCATAAAAAGCTATCTTGAGGATGTGTTATCGCTTGAAGTTAAAAGCAACGATAGATTGATTCTATTCCCTAAAGAGGTTGACCTATACATTGAAACGGCTAAAGTTGGGATTGAAGTCAACGGGGATTACTGGCATTCCGCGCCGAAGGAGAAAGACGCCAAGCTTAGAAAGATTCATGCTTGGAAGGTTGATGCCATGAATTCAATCGGACAAGAACTCCTGCAAATTAGAGACAGCGACATAAGAAGAAACTGGGGTGCATTAACATCGTTCCTTTCCCAGTATCTTGGGTTCTGTGAAACAATCCCACTGGACCATTGCTCGACAAAGCATGTCACAGAAATGGGGGCTGTATATTTCTATAGGGAAAATTGGTTCAGGGATGCCGAAGGCGATGGGTTTTTGGGCATCTTCTCTGGCCAAGAACTGTTAGGCATATTCGCGTCTTCTAATGGTGTCTTTAGACCACCAGTTTTCAAAATGGGGTTTGTGGTTGATAAATGGTGGGAATTGTTGCGGCCTGGGTCGGTGGTTATGGCAGAACGCGATCTATACAGAACTGACACCATCCCCAGAGCATATGAGACGGTGGAGCAAGGTTTCATATGGATTGATTCTAGAAAGAATCCAACTGCATGTGAATCTGAAGAAGTGGCGTGGGGATTGGGCCTGCGCCGTCTATGGAACTCTGGATACAATCTTTATCGTCTATAAACAAAGGGCCCTTTACTGGATTGACAGGATTGGGCCTTTTTGCTATCATTGGGTATCTGTTAATCTGGTTTGCGCACCATGGATATCACGAAAGAAAACATTGAAAAGTATCTGCTGGACAAGAACGGGAATCCGTCGCGCCCGATGGCCATGGAGAAGGTGGCCGAATTTGTCAAGTCCATTGGTTTCGAGATTGTCGAAAATGACAGAAATATCCTCCCTAATGGTGATGGGATTGATATCTGGGTAGGTGAGAAGCGGGTTGGGTTCGAAGTCAACGGTGTATATTGGCATTCGTCATGGGACCAGAGATCGGATAGGGTTGCACAGAAGCGCCACATAGAGAAGTCGAATTTGGCCAAAGAGGCGAGGATTCGCCTCGTTCACTTCACAGACGTAGAAATAGAAACAAAGTGGCCAATCGTATCATCCATGATCAAGAGTATCCTAGGGAAGTCCGATTGGCGCATCTATGCCCGCAAATGTGAAGTGAAAGTCATTGACTACCAGACTGGCCATGACTTTCTGAATGGAACCCATATCCAAGGCGGTGCACCGTGTGCCATCTGGATTGGTCTATTCCATGATGAAGAGCTAGTGTCTGTGATGGGTTGGAACAAAGCCCGTTTTGACAAAAACTATGATTGGGAGCTAGTGCGCTTCGCCAGTGCATTGAACACCACGGTAGTGGGCGGGTTCTCAAAATGCCTGAAAGCCTTCCGTGAACTTCATAGGGGGTCTGTGGTTTCCTATGCGGATTACTCGCGGTCCAATGGGGACGTGTACCGTAACAATGGGTTCATTGAGAAAGGGTTAAGCAACCCGTCTTATAGGTGGGTGAAGGGGAATCGACTCTTTAACCGCCATAGCTTCATGCACAGGAACCTAGCAAAGATGTTGGGTGAAGAAAACTACAACCCCGAAGAGACAGAAACTGCAAATTGCTGGCGGAATGGATACAGGCGGATTTGGGACTGTGGTCAACTCAAGTTTGTGTTAGAGTGATAGTGCGTATGAACATTACTGACTTTGAGGCGGTGGCGTTAGACAAGAACGGTCGCTACTATTCGAGGAACGACCGTTCTTCTTTCGAAAAGAGGGTCTTCTGGATGTCTACGAATGGTTCCTAGAGGAAACATCCTTTATGCCATCAGACCTGTCGCTATATCATCGTTATGCGTTTTACAGGGAGGGTCACACGAAGGAATTCCCCAAGTGCTTCTGTGGTAAACCGTGCGGGTTCATGAACAGGAAACCTTCCAGATATTGCAGCCCCTATTGCGCTTTGCGTTGTCCGTTGAAAATGGAAGCGATTTCAAAATTCCATAAAGAAAACAGGGAAGCAATCGTCAGTAAGTGAAAGCAAACTATGTTTGAAAAGTACGGGGTGTTTACTAACGGACAGAGACCAGAAGTTAAAAAGAAACTTGCCAAACGTGACACTTTGCCACCGAACGCCAGACCCCTACTCATGGACCGCGATTGGCTATATCATCAATATATCACATTGGATAGAGCATCAACGGAGATCGCACAGGAACTAGGTGTTTATTATGGCACGGTGCTAGACTACTGCAGGAAACACGGATTCGAGATTAAGAATCGCGTGAATGTATCCAAGGAAGAAAGGGCCATCGTTAGTCTATTGGAATCACATGGATGCAAATTCAAGCACAGTGACAGGCGCCTGATCTATCCATATGAAGTGGATATCATCGTAGGGTCTCTAGGAATTGAGATTGACGGGCTATTCTGGCATTCTGCACCAAAGCGTGATAGGTGGTATCATTTGGACAAGACAAATCGCATCATGTATAAGGGGGTGTCTTGTATCCATATTCTGGATTCAGAGTGCGCCAGCGCAGACACCCACTCCTTTATCTTGGATAGGATCAATTGTAAATTGAACTGGCACGGTATAGAGAAGGGAGAGAATGGGAAGTTCATTGTAGATAGACGGTTCCACGATTTACCAGAATTGCAACGGCACAGATTCTCCCTAGTGGATATCGAACCTCCTAAGCAAATAAAGCATGATGGATATAACGTAGTAGAAAACGGAGAACTGATCTACTGGGATTGTGGTAGGCTGATTATGAAGTAGGAAAAAGAAAAGCCCCCTAGGATTTGTTCCTAGGGGGCTTTTTGCTTAGTTAGCCAAGTGATTAGATCACGTTAGCAACGTTAGCGATGCGATAGTAAGCATTCTGACGTACAGCGTTCTGGGCGTTGAACAGAATGTTTTGGCTGATAGCGCTGCGAGTTTTGAAACCCAGGCGCGGCTGCATCGAGGCAGGGTCAACGGCGCGATAGAGTTGCAGGGGAACGTAAGGTGACCAGATTACACCTGAGTCCATCGCCGACTCACCCTTATAACCAAGGCAGTAGAAATCGTGCTCAGCATATGGGTCTACGTAAACTTTGATACGGCCAGCAATGGAACCAACGAAGGTTGATTTTGTCCAGTCGCTCGAAACGTTCACGTCCAGATTGCTGGTGCTCAGGATGTTAGCGGCAGCCAGAGCTGAAGCAACGTCAGCGGAAACGATCAGAACGTTACCCTTACCGCGCTTGGTGTCGAAAGCGATTCCGTTAGCGTCGCGCTCGATAGCGAAATGCAGACCCTTGAAGCGCTCAGCTGACCAGCGACCGTCGGCGTCTTTCTGGAGGTCGAAAATACCTGGGATCGTGGTATCTTTGATGGCGCCAAGTTTAGCGGCACCGTAGATGGTGCGCAGAACTTCGCGGTTGATCTCAGCCAGAACTTCATTGCTGCAAATGTTGATCAGTTCATTCTCGGCATCCAGACCGTGAACAGCTTGCATGTCTTGAGCTAGTTCTACTGAATACTCGGCTTTCAGGGCACGGGTCTTGGCTTCGATTGCAATCTTTTCGATTGACACGCCCATTTGAGCGGAGATATCGCCTTCACCTTGAGCCGTGGACATGGAAGTGCCAACGGTTGGGATGAAGCTCAGAATAGCATCGGCGTTCGTGGCGGTGGCACCATTGCTCAGGGTAACGGTGTTGCCAGCAACTGAAGCGACGGTGGTGTTAGCGGGGATGCCTTCACCATAAACTAGCATGCCTTGAGCAACGCGGCCAGCACCATCACCAACGGTAACGGAAGTGCTACCAGAGGCCAGACCGCCTTTACGAACAACGTTCATCACGCCGCCGACGGTGTGGGTGCCAGTGCCAGAGAAAGCGGTGTTGGCTTCTTGGAACAGGGCTTCCGTGCCAGACTGGGAGGTATAGCGGCTGCGCAGGGCAAACACTAGACCAGTGGGCATGCTCATTGGCTGTACGCCGCAAACGTCGAAAGCGATCATCGCGGGGGCAGTACGACGAACCATTGACATCAGCACAGGGTCAAACTTAGCAGCACCACCAGTCACGTTCGTGGGGGTTGACTCGTTGATAGCTTGACGCTTGTTCTCAGCGGCTTGGTTCTCTAGTAGAGCTGCCGTTACTTGCTTACGATAGGCATCTTCGATCTTGGGCATAGAAGCATGCTCAAGAATCGGGGCCCACTTGCTAACTAGCGTGGGGTCTTGCTGCTCTTGTAGGATATGATCCATGTTTGTTTACCTCAGAGGATTTGAAAATTGACAAATTTATTTAGTGAGGCAGAAGACAAACGGCCTAAGTGCTCGCTGGCGTAGTTTGAATCCGTGTCTTCTGCGCATGACTTTATCTAGTGCCGAAAATTACCGCATCATCGAAGCGAGACGAGACATGTAGTCGTCTTCTACTTTCTTCGCAGGGGTGGCTTTCTCAACAGCTTCGGAAATGATCGGGGCTTCTTCAGAAACAGCCTTCATGGCTTTCTTAGTGAAGTAGCCTTCTTTGATGATCTTGGCACCGTTGGCGAAAGCTTCGGCGCTGGCGTAGGTTTTGCCTTCGACCAGTTCGCGCATCTTCTCTTTGTCAAGAGTAGACATACCTTCCGTAAGTTCGGTGAAGGCAATCTTGCGCTGGGCTTCGTCTAGGGCTTGCTCAATCCGAGCGGCTTCCTTAGCAGATTCGGCTAGCTTGGCTTTCAGAGTGCTAATCTCTTCGGCTTGCTCATCCACCTTGGCGATTTCGACCTCGGGGATGTTGAAATTGTGCTCAAGGAAGAGTTGACGTAGGCCGCCAATGAAGCTTTCCATGATGTCCACTTTCACGCTGTGACGGAGAGCAACGCGATTCTTTTCGGCCCACTCATTCACGGCATAGGACAGATATTGGTCAGCCTGTTCCTCAAGTTCAGCCTTAGCGGCAGCAACTTCCAGATCCTTTTCTTCCTGTAGGCGCTTGGTTGCAGCGGCTACTCGTTTGTTTACCTCAGCACCGATGGCGCTTTCAAACAGGATGGACAGTTGGCCTACGGATTCTTCTGAAAGTTCGGTGCCTTCAAAAATGGCTTTGAAGTGGGTGCCGAAGGATTCCTTAATACCATCCTTGTCTTCGGCTTCTTTCTCGTCGTCCGCGTCTTTGTCGTCGTCGGCCATGTCTTCGGTATCGGCTTCTTTCTCTTCCGCGTCGTCTTCCATGTCTTTGGCTTCGTTCGCCTCAGCAGCTACTTTAGTTGCCTCTTCTTGAGCAACCTCAACCGCGTCTTGCTTTTCGAGTTCGGCCTCTTTGTTGATCTCTGGCATAATGCCTCCAAAATGATTCATTGATGAAACTTATTTAACCGCCAATAATCTTGGCCAGCGCGGCCTTAGCGGATTCAAACATGGCCCGTTCGCGTTCGGCCTTGCTTGGGATATTCTTTGCGGCTTTCTTCTGCTCTAGGAATTGCATGAACTCTTCAAATAGAGCATGATTAGCACCTAGGGCCGTTTCGATTGTCATTTCATTTTCATAGACAGCGTTTACCAGTGCTTTCGGGGCTGACGGGTTCATGACAGCATCTACCGTGAATAGGCGGAAGTCGTCTTGGACTTCTGAAATGCCTTCACGTAGGGTCTTGACGGAACCACTTCCGCGAGTTGAAACGCCGAGGACTACGCCACCGTCTAGCATCGCTTGGATGATCTTCCCGCACGGGGTGTCTAGGACTTTGGCCTTACCGATATAATCGGTGCCTTCCTTGACGATGGACGTAATCAGAATGGCGGCGCGGTCTGGGTTGATTTGGCTATCATTAGGATGTGACAGCTCACCCACGGCACGCCGAGTTGCTACGTACTCTTCGGAGAAGCGATTCACTTCCCGATCAAGTGTAGCCTCTTTATAAATGCGACGGTTTTTATTGACGGTTTCGGCTTGAGCGAAAACACCCTCAATATACCAATCTTTACCTTCTTTAGTCGATTCGGCGACCAGTTCATTTTCAATCAGTAGCATGATTACCTTCCGTATAGGGTTTTCATTCGGATTTTGGAGCGGATCATAGTCCGTTTGGCTTTCTGTTTGCGTGCCGCTTTCCCGACGCGCCACGCTTTCCGTGCAGCTTTGCGTCGTGCGCGCTTCTCCTTTTGAGTCATGCGCACAAATTTGACGCTATTACCCTTCCGAACGACTTTAAAGCCCTTGCGCTTGACCTTGACCTTACGGACAATCTTGCCACCGCGCACAACCCTTTTCATCGCTACTTCATCTAGGAATTCTAGCGTATGGGCGGCTTTCCAATCTTCCAGGAGGGCATCCATTCTTTCTAGAATTTCCTCTCTACTGAACATCGCTACCTCTTTGGATTATAGGCCGAGTTTGTTCTGAATATCGCGCTCAGTCATGACGATTAGATCATGCTTATCACCCTGTGCGCGCTCGCGTTCTGCCCGTTGTTTGGAATCGAACGGGCCTGCTACCACTTCATCGCCCTTCTTGCTATACACGTAGAAGGCTTCTTCTGATAGGGAGTCAAACATGGCTTGCGCAATCTCGTGACGCATCTCTTCGATCTTTTCATTCGCCTTGATCATCAGAGAGTCTAGGATTTCGTCTTTATCAAACATCATGATATTCCGTAGTTATTAAGAAGGTAAAAACAACCGTCTAAGTTTATTTAGACGGTTGTAAGCGTTTGCTATCGCGAAGATTGGTATATCAGAAATTCACGCTGTTTAGCGCGGCCTTTGCTGTTCTGATACGCTTGCGGTCAGGGATTCCATCGTGGTTGCGATCAATGAAGTTTGGGCCGTCTTCATCGTCGTCTTCGTCTGGAGGGTCTTCTTTGTTCTCATGATCCATCTGCTTCTGCATGTCGTCTACTTCATCTTGAGACAGATTAAGGACTTTGCGCATCAGCCAATCCTTACTGAAGTATTGACCTTTGAATTGCTCTAGCTGCTGAAGAAGCGCGGCCCGTTGCTGCCACATTTCATTAAACATCAGCTCATCCCAGTAGGCGGAAGATTGCCATTTGAAGGTCAGACTAGGGGCCATCGCTTCAAAGTCTTCAGGGGTGACAATGTTCTTTGTGACGCACTGGGTCTTCAGCATCTGAACAAAGAGCATAGAGAACTTATTGCGGAGATAGTTCACAAATTTGGTGAACTTGATTTCCTCGCGGGTAATCTCACCAGATCGGCCCATGGAGAAGGTACCTTCTGCATTTAGACGGGTACGCGGAATATTCAATGCCTGATACATCTTTTTGTGGAAATAGTCTACATCATCCATTTCCCCGAGATTCTGGCCACCAGGCAGGGTAGTTACCTCAGTCCCACGACCACCTTCCCTACGCGGAAGCCAGTAATCTTCCAGCATCGACATAGTTTGGCGCCCGTCTTTAACCTCGCCCGTCACGGTATCATAGGTCATCTTGTTTTTAAAACTGTTCTTGACGCTATTCAGATACTGTTCGGCTTTAGTACGAGGGAGGTTGCCTACGTCCACGTAGAAGATACGGCGCTCAGGGGCGCGAGCTAGGCGATAGATGACTAGACTATCCTCTAGCTGCTTCATCTGATTAGCTACCTTCAGGGACTTGTCAAGGTGGCTGATCGCGATCGTTGTCCCGTCGCCCTTGTCGCGAAACACCCCGCTATTGGCATAAGCGATGGAGTCGGGGTGTACCTTGATGGATTGTGTTTGGCGTCCTAGTAGATTGGCCCCTCTACCGTTTGTGGAAGACGTGTACACAAAGTACGTATCTTTGACCCTCTCAGCCTCAATCCCATTCTTTAGCTTTACCGTCTCCGTCTCAATCACTTTACGGATAGTGCGCGGGTCAATGATGCGGATGGAAGTAATACCCTTGCTGTTATCGTCTGGGTCGAGGACAAGATGAATCAACATCCGTCCGTCTACGTACCATTGGCGGAATTTGTCGGTGGCTGTCCGATTGAATTCTAGTAGCTTTAGGCACTCTAGGAACTCTTCCTGAATCTTGTCTACTACCTTCTTCGGAATCTTCAGTTCTTCGGGGATTTCGATGTCCACGGGGTAACTTGCATAGTCCGTTTCGATTGCCTCATTAACAATCTCTTGGATGGCATAGTCAATTTCAGGACGGGAGGCTAGTTCGCGCCATGCGTTGATCAGCTCCACCTCATTGGTTTCGTTGGACGTTGCACCAAAATCGATAGAACGGGCGACCACGCCCCCAGTCTGGATGACAACGGCGTCATCAACAGTAGGTGGCACGAAGGAGGTATCCTTGATCTCGGGTTCCTCTAGCGCCTTCTCTTGCTTCTTGCCAAACTGGCTGAAAAAATCGAACATTGCCATAATCGGGTCACATTTAGTTAGTGATGTTAATGGTTATTTAATGGGCAAAAGAAAGCCCGCTTTATGCGGGCTTCTGTTCAGAACTCTAGAATGAATTTAGCGTTCCCAGCATTGTAGAGCTTCCGATACCCTCTGGAAAACATGATGTCGTTTTCGGTCATCTCTTTTGGGAATGTCTCGTTAAAGACCTTCTCCAGTTTATGTCGCTGATATTTCTGGCGGGATTCTCTGACATGTTTTCCATACCAGAAATAGCCGACTTCTGTTCTCCCGATTTCCTTAAAACCACACGCTTTGTATCCGTTACCCGTCCCGTGCATCAGATCGGCGTAGGTTAGAAGACACGTCATTTCTTGACCGATGTGCTTACGTGCTGCTGCGATGAGTTTTGAAGCGCCGCCGACTACAGCATGATTCAGGATAGAACAGAAGCGGACGATTTCCCATGCGCCTAGGTGCTTCTCATACCGCGACGGGGAGAATGTCATAACGGAAACCAGAACATCGCCGCTGTATAGGCCAATTTGTAATCTGGACTGTGCATATCCATTGATGTGATTGGCCTCGCAAAAAGCTCTAGCAGTCTTTGAATCGATAATCTTGGCTTCCGTCCTACGGGCATGAATTTTCTCTGACCTACCGACCGCATTAAGGATCATGGAAGCGACGATATCAAATTTATCGTTAATTTCATCCTCGAAGAATTGCATGAGACGGATGCCAGCAGCCTCGGCGGCCTCCAGTTTCTTCCTATGATAGTTCTTGTCTTTCAATCCGATGGAATCGTCGGGGTTGTAGGAATGGAAATAGTTGCCGTTGCATTCAACACCCACACCAGCAGACGGGATCAGGATATCAATTTCTCGCCCACCGCCAAGAATCGTCCGTACGCTTTGTTCGACATCAACACCGACAGATTTCAAGAACTCGGAGACCTTGGTTTCCAGACTGCTAGTCTTATAACCGCCACATTCAATCCCGTTCAGCTCCGCCATGAACTTGATACCCTCTTCAGTTATCTTGTATTTGCGGGCCACCGCCATTAGACTATTTTCGGAGACCTCTTTACGGAGGAGTTCAACATCTTCAAAAAGAATCCGTTGCTCTGGCGAGAACTTACTAAGCCATTTTTCACTCCCAAAAGCCCTTAACTGAGTCGGGTTCTCTACACCATAACGTGCCATGAGTGTCGCCTTTCTGCGTTCGCATGCCTCTGGTAGCATCAGGTAGCTTTCAACCCCATAGCGGTCCAATGATGTTTTGCGCACCTTGGCTCTAACCTCTTCATTCTGAGTCGGGTTCATTGTGCCGAATCTTTCTAGATTAGTCTGTCGGCGCTTATCCACAACACCATCAATCTTGCTGCTATGATCAACCCCATAGCGTTCCATTAGCGTCTTTTTGATTTGCTCTTTGTTATGGTCGCTTTGCCAAGACCATTCCACACCAAATCTTTCTAGATTAGTCTGTCGGATTTTCTCTATCACCTCTGGGGCTTTGGAAGGGTTGTCTACACCATACTTTTCCAGACAGACCTGTTTGGTTTTCTCTACCCGCGCTTTAATTCGTTCTGGGTCTCTCAGTTTCTCATTGGCGGATTCTCTGATGTGTGAATTTCGGCCAAGTGGGCTAGTGTCCCCGAACCGCGCCATGTTAGTCTTTTTACGCTTCTCCAGCGCTTCAGACTTCCACACGCAAGAATATGAGCAACAGAGTTTTACCCACCCCTTACCAAAGCTCTCTATGGGGAGAATACAGCCACAGCCGCCGCACCGTTTTGGTTCGATTTTGTGAAGTTCACAATATGCAGCAGTTCTCTTATCTGGAAACCCATCAGGGATTGGGATATCCTTTGCCTTATTCGGGTTCCATCTACCGTTTTCCGTGAAACAATTCTCAAACATAGTAATAGCCTATGTAATTATGGACTACTTTAGTCTACCAAAGAAAAAGCGGGCCGTCAAGCCCGCTTTGTGTACTACTTCACAGTATATCACTGTACGTTTTCGTTAGTCCAAAAGTCGGTGCTTATGCTCACAGTGGTTTCTAGCACAGTGTCGGTTGAATCGTAAGACATATCCGCCGCGCTGATATTGGTCGGGAAACAGCCTTCAAACTTATAGGACTTCAGGGCTTTACCATCGCGGCCAAGAGCCGTCACGATGATATCCGTTTTGTATTGGTTTGGATTAACGACGCCCAGATTGGAGCGGGTGCCGTTGATTAGGTTCATCCACTTCTCGAAACTAGTGCGCGGCTCAAAGTCAACGTCGGTAATAAACGTTAGTGTAAACTCTTCCGACGTTCTGTCCCCAGCGACATACGTTTGACGGCCCATGTAAAACACTGGAATAGCAGGGATGTTACTAGCAGGCAGTTGAGCGCCCTTGCACAGCAGCTCCGCCTTACGTGGGTTGGCGCCCTGAACACCAGCGGGAAAGCTTAGAGAAACACGGTATAGAGACGGCCGCGCACCGCCTTGGAATACCGATTTAAATTCCATTAGAGACATAGGTTATAACCTCTTTGAAAAGAGAAATGTACACTTCTGTATTTAAACGAAAAAGCCCCCGATCCGATTGGAAAGGGGGCTTTCTTGTTTCAACTGCTTACGCGATCTCTTCGAAGTTGACGCCCGTCGGGGTGGCAACAAAGTTGAGGGTCACATAGTTGATGCTGCGGCTTGGTTTCAGGTAGATGTCAGCGACAAACCCGTTAGAGTCGATAACCTCTGGTGTGTTATTTGTAGCATCACACTGTACGCGGAAATCGGTCACGCCGCGTCGCCCTTGTACTTCGCGCAGATACGGCTCAACACGGGCAACAAACTGAGCGCGGGTGAAGTCGTCGTTAAACTCGAACATCACATACTTGGACACGGTGGCGATTGCCTTTTCCAGTACGATGAAGAGACGACGGACGTTGATGCGGTCGAAGGCGCTGGGTTTGGTCTGTAGCGTCTTGTCACCATAGAGCATCACACCCTCACCAATTTGGCTGGTAACAGGGTTGACCGCGTTCTGATAAAGTGTATCGCGCTCGGTCTTGGAGCCAGGATTGTAAGCGAGACGCACGGTGTTGCGGATCATACCACGAGACCGACCAGCGGGGGAGAACCACGGGTCTGCTACGTTGTCCGTGTTGGCGCATAGACCAGCAACGTCGCCGCTCAGAGGAACCCAGCGATTCAAGTCGCTGTAGCGGTCATACATCAGTTTCCAGCTAGAAGCCATAACAGCATATGACGTAGAGCCCAGCATCGCACGATCATTCAGAACTGCCTGGAGCTCATTGCCCTTGTTACCAACAACCGCATTCTTACTCGGTGAAACCAGCGCGATGCAGTCTTTGCGATAGTTAGCGATGTTCTCAATGACGTAGTTTGAAAGCGTGGCCTGGTCGGAGGCGTTATCCAGACCAGCAACGATTACTAGGCTAACATCAATTGATTCGGCCTTCTGGAACACGTTGTAGCCCTTGATGCGATCGCCAACAGTAACACCGTCGCCATTGTCGTCTTTGCCGTTCAGAAGGGGCTTATCATAAGCGGCTGTCAGTGAACCAAACGTGCTAGTAGCATCCTTACCGAATGAACTTTCCTCATGCGTACCACCAAACCAGACGTACTTAGAAGTACGGTTCAGCACATCAGCATAGTAGTTCAGCGCGCCTTGATAGTCCTTGGAGTTGCGGGCTTTGGACAGACCTTGATATTTCTCTAGGACCGTGCCAGCTTGACCAGACCACTTGCCTAGCTCATCAACCACCACTAGATGCAGCTCATCATTCTTACCGCCCTTGGAAGCGACATAGGATGACGTGGCAGGGGCACCAGTGTACGTCGTGAATGTTAGGGCAGTGTCGTTGCCATCAGCGGTCGGCGTCTTGTCCAGCTCAATCTCAGTAGCTGACGTGATGGTTTTAATGTGCGTACCTTCAGCGATACCAACTCCCTTAACAAGCATACCGACAGCTAGGTTAGCTGACGTGACAGCGCCTTTGAACGTCACTTTAGCGTCAGTTGTATTAAAGCCACCGACCTTGTTCTGGGTGATGGCGGAACCGAATAGCTCACGGTATTTCCACGTTTCAAAAGTCGCGCTATCAGCGAACGAAACACGGAGACTGTTACCTAGCGCACCAGGATACTTGGCTGCGAACTTCACGCCAGTCAGGCCGTCAACTTTCGCCTCATGATCGTCAGCATTTTCGATCAAGGGAGCGGTGCCGCCATCATGGGCGTTCCGTGCGGCTTGACCGACTACGCGTGTTAGGCGAAGGTTATTACTGTAGGCCAGATATGAAGCGGCGGTCAGGAAGTCCGTAGCCGTCTCATCGTTGGGTTCGCCGAAGATGGAGACTAGGGTTTTCTCATTGTCAATAACCGTAGCTTCATTGACAGGCCCCCACTGGAATACACCAGAGAAAGCGCCGATTGACGTAGAGACAGCGGGAACGATCAGGGTTAGATCGGTCTCTTTGACCTCTACGCTCGGCGATAGGGAAAATGATGCCATTATAGACCTCTTTGATCAAAGAAATTAAAATTCTGGGCAGAATTCTATTAAGTTATTTATTGACGACTGCCTGATAGATTTCGGCAAGCAAGGCGCGCATGTCCTTTACTTCATTCTTGAGGGTCTGGAATTCCCGTTCCCTATCCTGTTCGCGTAGCAAGTCTGCTTTACGTTTACGGTACCGCTGCAGCTCTTCCTCATCAATGTTCAGGATAACCCCAGTGCTGCTATCCCTAACGACGTCATCATGATCTTTTACTTTGATATCCATTTCCTATCCTATCAAAAAGAAACCCCGCCACCATTGATTTAGTGACGGGGTTTTGTCTATTACACCCTTACTACATTAACCTGCTACTGCGATTGCCCTTAGTTCCTTCAGGGAGGGTCTGCGCGCAGAGTCGGTTCCTTTCAAAACAATCTTGAGCTGGAACTCGTCGAATTCAGGAATACCCTCCACCCGACGCTCATGCTCAGTAAACGTATCATTGTCGAAGGCCACTTGAGACGCAACGGGTTCCATCTTCGTCCAGCCTTTCGTTTCAATGTCACGGTTAACCGAAGTACGATACCACACCTCAATATCGTCATTTGTCGCCTTGTTCTCCGACGTATAAACGCGGAGAGTGTCGGACGCCGCCTTAAGTCTGATCGTCTGGGTTACTACCTTACTCGCGGCTTTACCGCCTTCTGGTAGATTCTCCTGATCGTTTTCTGGCTTGTTCAGCGCAAGGGAAGCAACCACTACCGCATTGTCATCCAGAGACATCATCGGAGACACGTAGTTATTGCCTGTCTTCACCGCACAGCGGATCATCATTGACTTGGACGTTTCGTTGTCGGCGGTCTGCACTAGGCAAACATCCTGTAGCGAGTTGTCGTCTTTGTCTTTGATTTGGAACTCGGCTAGTTTGACCTTCGGGGTCTGCCCACCATCGAAGTCCTTACCAGTAATCAGGTTAGCGAAGTAGCGAACTTCTCCCTCTGGTGGGGTGAATGTTTCGGTTACTAAGCGGAACTGGTTATAGTTGATATTGGATTCAATGTAGACGTAGCGGCCGACATCCTCAAATTTGCCAGTCACCGTCGCAGGGGTTGCTACTTCAATCGTGTAGCTATTGATCCCGTTAACCGTCTTGACAATCTGATTTCCATAGACCTCCGACATCCTGATACCGTTGAAAATCGTTGCTGCATCTGCGCTTTCTGCCAACATCGTTACTGCTGATTCGGCGCTGATCTTGACGATATCATTAACAGCCATGCCGTGGTTAGGATGTTCGATTGTCAGGAATCGGCTACCTGCTGTTGTGCGGAACGCGGAGAGGAGAACCTTGCGGGTTGCTGCCTTGCCGTTGTTCTCAAACTTCCAGTCACCAGATACTGACGTATTGAACTTGGCGCGATGAATGCGGAACTTCAGGTCTTCCAGTTGGAACGGGGTCCATGTCGTGGCGTTCTGTGATTTAAAGAGGGAACCCATTGAAGGCTGCTGGCCTACGATGCGGTCCTCGTTAATCACTTTCTCGCCCATTCGGCTGATGAACACGCGATACTTTGCGCTGTCACCAAACACAACGATGCAGAACTCTTTACCACTTGGAAGCCACACAGGTGCGTCAAACTCGAATGACGTTGCCACCGTGCTATCCTTCGACACCTTCACGTCAGCGGCCGCTACAGCAACCATGGTACCAGCGATGCGCTCACTGGAAGGCATGCCGTTCATCATTTCGCGTAGCTCAATGAACACGGGGGCTTCTGGGTCTTTCGTCTCAAAGAAGAGATCAATCTTCGTAGCATACATTCCAGCCGATTGAATATCCTTTGTGAAGAAGGACTGTGCCAGCGGATCGCCTACCTGCTGCTGACGATTGAATCCTAGATCAAATTGACTTGAGTTGCCGTCTTTCACTACAGTCACACGGGACATGCTGTTAACGCGATTGATGGTATTAACTGTCACGTTAGTACGGTCAATCTGTTCTTGCATCGTCACCAGTACGCCAGTGGACTTATAGTTGGCCGAAGCCTCGCACTCAGTAGCAGCATCGGGGAACTTCAACACGTTGACATCGGCTAGAGCAAACGTCTTCGTGCCAGTGCTGAATGTGTTAGGCGGTAGCTCAAACTCGCCTTCAACTGTACCCATATTGTCGCTAATTAGAGCCGCGCCCCATGCACCACCTACAGGACGGCACCATTGATTCACGTCGGTGGCATCAAAGGTTGCCCAGTAACGGGTATTTGGTTTTGCGCCCTTGACCGTGAAGCGGATAACCCTACTACGCATATACGGGATGATGCTATTCCCGAGGAACCGCGTGAACTTGCGTTCATGGGTCTGCGTCACACTAGTAACCGTCTCACGATAGTTAACCAGCGTACTAATATTGCGGTTAGTAGGTCCGATTTGAGACCATCCAGCGAACTGGGAAGCAATCTGGGATTGCGAAACACGCTGTACGCGCCAGTTGCTTTCCACTACGTCCCGAGTCACGGTCTTGGAAAGATTGGTGACATTCGTAACAGTAGGTTCCCATTTGGTTTCCATCCATGAGTCAGAGGCGGGCGCCATCGTCATCTGGGGATTCCATTTGATGATCAGATACGGGTTAATGCTTTCCGTGGTGGTAGCATATGGCTGCTCAATCTCTACCACATGGCTATATGGCAGGAAGACTTTACCGCCTTTAACAACGTAGTTTGAGGACGAATTCTTGTTCAGTTTCAGACCGATTGATTCGCTATACTCCATCGCCCCTAGCATATGCTTCTCAGGAATCAGGGTGGCTTGGAAGCCGCCATCAAACGGAGAGAACACGCCAAAGTCGGAGAAGTCGGAAACGAAGAAGCCCGATTTGAACCGATCCAGCCCAGCGGTATCGGTAATCTTCATGTCCTTAGTTTCCAGCTCACGCATGGTTAGCGTGGTGTAATACTCAAGGTTTTCGATACGGCGCTCAAGCTGACCGATATCGCGCATTGTGTAGCGACGGTTGTCGTCCTTCACGTAGCGGACATAGGCGGCCTCACGTGTATATGCTGGCACGATAAGAGTAGCAAGGGACATAGCATCTACAGGTACATCAGGATACCGTGTAATCCCAGGCACGCCATAGATGTACTTGATCTCGCCATTCTTATAGTAGACCACGCGGTCCCAGCGGTCGACAAAGTAGCTCGCGTCATAGACGATCGATTGACCAGCAACCGCACTCCATGTTGCCATGGCAGAACTGAATGGTTCAGCGGGCGAAGCAACACCGTTGCCGTTCACCACAACATAGACGGTAGCCGTCTTGCTTGCATTCTTGCTCGCAGTGATGCCGTCTTTGTCTACGCTATTGACAATCGTATCCGCTTCAAAGCCGTCAGAGTGAATCCGTGATGCTACGCCGATTACGTTACTGTAGTCGTGCTCTAGAGCAATCTTCGCCTCACCCTCTTTAATCTGACCTTTCAGGATGAAAAAGCCATCACGCGGAGACTGGCGGAAGTCCAGATAGTCGCTCAGGATATACGCTTTCTCCTTGGTGCGGAAAACAGGGATGCGGCCAATATGAGTTACGTCATTGTCGTCTGTTGGATTGTCTTTCAGTGATTCGTAGGAATCAACCGTGAAAGCCTCACCAGCGCTGTGCAGGAAGTAATCATAGACTACCTTGATTTGACCAGCAGGAGCGGCGAATCCAGCCTTAGCTTTCAGCAACGTGTTCTGATAGAAGTCCAGCGTATCATTGTTGACAAGCTCATAGTACTGGGCTACATCTGTATCGGTTTCCTTCGGCTCAGTCGTCTTGTTCTTGCTCATGTAAACGTGCTTGATGCGATACACGTCTTTGTGCGCGAGAACCATATGACGATCAGACGGGGACTTGATTAGGGTGAATCCTTCAGCTAGCGTCTTGCTGCGAATGCTGACCGATTTCTGTAGCTGGGCGCTGATGGCGAACGTAGCATTAGGATACTGCACGTTATTGATGACAAGCCGTTTCCCGTCGTTCTCGATGTTAACGATATTCGAGAAGTAGGCATTGTCAACGCCAGTATGCGCAGCCACTGGGCGACCAACAAACACACCATTGCCAAGATGATCATACACCCCGTAACCCTGTGCGTTCGTGCGAATGGTAGTGGTGAACCCCATTGGCGTTGTTAGCTCAAAGTTACCAGTGCCGTCTTTCGTCGTCTTGACGTTTGCTACGTCCATCTTGACCAGATCGCCAGTGCCGTCGGCATATGCTTCCTTCTGACGGACGCCAGTGGCATAACCGCTAGCTGGGGCTTTCTGGACTTGCACAGACTTGTCAAATGGCGCCGCGGCCTTGCTCTTCTTCACATAAAGATGGGCGTTAGCACGGTCCCAAGCATATGGGGTCCAGCCACTATGAGAAGTCAGCGGAAGACCGTCATCTACCTTGAAAGTCGACACTACGTTCTGTAGAGTTACTTTCTGGAGGATTGGGCCGTTTCGCAGATCATCCAGTTTCCAACCGCCAAGATGCTGCCAACCGTAGGTCTGAGACTGGGAAAGATGGAAGGAGCCGAACAATTTAAAAATCGTCTGTCCGCTGATGCTGATGGCTTCCATGTATTTCGGAATCACGTAGCCCATGATATCAGCCGTGTTTTCCTGCCCTGTTGTCAGCCAGAGAACTGGATGCTTTGAAATATCAATGAACTGGTTACCAGCAGCAAGATAGACGTATTCGCCATTCTCGTTAGACTGAATGACGTTGGTCGCCACCTTCACGCTGTCGGCCGTGCGGGCCTTGTCGGCAGTCAGATACAGGGAAGCAAGGTTCTCTACCTCATAGCCCTTGACATAGGCTTTACCAGCAGTAATTTCAATGGCCAGCTTATTGTCGTCGCCGCCTTCCTCTTTGGTCTTGAAGCCAGTCGGGTGAGCGTCGTCTTTCAAATGGTCCACTACGCGGATGTCGAGACCGTGTACGGCATAGTCCCCGCTTTCCTCATACGTCCGACGGGCTAGGGTGTCCTCCAGCGCATTGTATTGCGTATTGAGCTTGGCAACCCGTAGGGAACCGTCTTCATAGCGCACCAGTTCGATGAAGTCTGCCGCTTCCTCTTCTAGCGAAGTCGTAATAAGAGTCAGGCCGATGTAGAAACGATCAGCGCCTACGGCTGCTTCATTGGGCGAACCTGCGGCGTTATCGAATAGGGACTTATCGTCATAAGCCGTCTTTACCCCCTTCTCTACGCTGAAACCCGCTTTGGCAGATAGTGTCTTGACCTTGTTCCAACCGATCAAGGTTTGCTGACGTGGCGTGTAGACAAAATACCCGTCAATGTAGAAGACACCAGATTCCACCACTAGGAAAATAGCTGGACCAGTTGCGGGCTCATTCTTCGGACCCTTCTCGGCTACAGCCACTTTGATGGCTGGCTGGTCGATCACTTCTAGGGCTAGGTCGCTTGAGAAAGCGGTAACGTTCTGGACTTCGCCAGCTACAGTCTTTGTAGCGCTGTTCTGGTAACGGACAACCGCTAGGACTTGATCTCCCTCTGCTTTCGTCATCAGAACGGTAGCCGTCAGAGCATTGCCGCTCACGTCTTGGGACAGCTTCACACCTTCTAGTTTCTTGATTAGCTCAGGGTCACCATCAACGTTCTTCAGCAGCACATACTGGGCGTCGCTGTTTAGCTTGCTTTGCCCCAGCACTAGGGAACCCTGTTTGAATAGGTGGGTTCCGACGCGGCTGATTTGCTGCTGTAGGATTTCCTGTAGCTGATTCAATTCCCGCGCTTGGACGGCATGGGACGGTTTGAAGAGGATTTTGTGGAACCCTTTCTTTTCGTCATAGTCGTCAAAGTACGGCTTTGTATTGAAATTCTCGGCCATATTGGACACTCTTGGGTTAGTAATAGACTAACGTATTTACTGTCAGTCTTTCAAATCGAAAATCGGAAAATGCCAATTGGCTTCCATTCCGACCACATCGCCATGTGGCATCGGGTACGAATCAAGCACATCAATGGTGTACTCTGGTGGTGATGACGGCATCAGAACGTGCACAGTCTTCCCCGATTCTGAAGTCACTAGCTGATCGGACGGAAGATTACCCTCAACATTGATCAGACCCATCTGTTCCTTTTCTGTCCAACGCACGAAGGTGGCACTACCACCATTCCATGTCAGTTTCTCACCTGCTTTGAATTCTGGGTCTACGCCCGTGTAGCAGTCTTTCATCCGCGACAGGAAGCGCTCACCGTCAGTATTCATCGAGACGACGCGGACACCATAGTAGCGTACAGCATAGTCCACGTCATCAGGATTAAAGTAGACGGACACTGCTACATGCGTGGCGTTCTCCTTCTCGGCGGTCTCTGGGGTGACGGGGAGCCAGTTTGAATCATAGAATGTGCCGAGCTCATCAAGGTCCACGGTCTGGATATATTCCCACACGCAACCGTCTGAAGTCGTCACCTCATCCAGAATCGTGTAGCGGGGCTCCACCCCACCAGAGCTAAAGCCCTTCGATTTCAGGCGCCAGATAACTGACTGAGACTTCCCGAAGACCAAATCCCCCTCTTTGAAGTCCCCATCTTCGGACCACACCTTATAGGATCCGATGACATAACTCACCTCTTGCGGGAGGATTTTCTTTGCAAACAAGTCATCGCTATCTTTCAGGGCAAGCACTTCACCATCGGCGAATGGCGTGACTCGGCTGCACGTCATGTAGATGTGCTCTTTTTGAAAACGTTCATAGAACGCTTTCGCTTTATTGGATACAGGCATTCTCTGTTCTCCATAGTTGAATCAATGGTATTTACGAAACGACAAGGGGCTGGCCCCGTTTGGAACCAGCCCCTCTATTGTATCACTCTACGTCAGGTTTGACAACTGCTTCGTAGAGTTGCTCGAAGTCGTCTTGCTCATCCACGTTATCTTGATAGTTTTGCTTATGGAAAGTCCGTGCCATCTTGGCGAGGAACTTCTTAGGAATCTCAAACTCTTCTGCTAGAGCTGCAATTTCGTCTTTGATCAGATCTTTCTCTGCCTCGATCCGCGTGTAGCTGTCGCTGATCGTCTGAAGGCAGTTCTTAATGCGCTTCTGATCTTCGGGTGAGCTTGGAATAACAACTGACTTTGCCATGGTATTGTCCTTACAATAGGATATAGGGATTCAGGTGGAAAAACTCGTTCTCGTAGATGCCGTTCAGGTAGACCTTATCACCCATGAAGGTCGCAGACCATGCGATTTCATGGGGCGAATCGGTTTCGACTCGATGGATGCTGGCGTAGCCTTCGGATTCAATCATCTCCCACCCGTGCCATTGACGAATCGTGAACTCCCCGTCCACGATTTCATTCATGGGGAGTTCTTTCATCAGCTCTTGGAGTTTTTCAAACTTCCAGAGAAGAATCTCATTATCGAACTCATCGGCGGGTCGCTCCTCGTAGTTTTCATTTTCTACGATGGGTTGCTCGGGGTTCACATCAGTAATCCATTGCATGTCCGTATCCTCTTGAGAAGGTACCGCTATAGTACCCCCTTCAAGACCAATCGTCAAGTGGACTTCTTCACGGATTGAGGCATTCAATGACATATTGCGCTTGCTCTCGGGCGTCCTCTAGAGCGTTGTGATGTTTGTTTTCGTCCCGCTTGATCTCGACATTAAGCAAGTGTTGGAGGGTTCGACCGTCCATCACGTCCCAATACTTCCACGGGGCTGGTAGGTTAAGGACTTGCAGAAGGGCGGCTTCAGTATTGACGACATCGAACTGTGGACCCCATGCCCATACTTTCTGTCCCTTGAATCGCTGGGCGTACTCGTAGAACTGGCTATAAGCATCCTTAGCGGGGAGTGGATTCTTGATAGCCTCTCTCAATGCCTCGGGTCTCTGACCCTTCCACCATTCCACTGTTTCGGGGTCCGTATGGAGGCCGTATGACTTTGAGTCGGCGGCGTCAATCGTGACATAGAATTCGTCACTGATCTTCTTGGTGTCGATGTCAAACCGCACAGCCCCGATTGACAGAATGACACAACCAGCCCGACGGCCAAGAGTCTCAATGTCAAACATTATCCCGCTAAGGTGCTTATAACTCATAGATCAATCCTTCAATATTTCAAGAACAGCTTTATTGTATGCGAGAAGAGCAAGAGCATGCTTTACAGCCGACTGCCTGTTCTTATGAATCAGGCCGCTTGTCTCTTCGTGGATAGTAGCTGGCCAAATACCAGTGTATGGGTTTAGAGGATACCGCAGGTTGGGGATATAGTAAAGCTCCCCGTCGTTGACCGCCTGTGGATCGGGGACCTCAAACGTAATCCCCTGGACCATGGCCCTCTTTGGGGGCGGCGCGGTTGGCTTCTCTTCCGATTCGGCATACTCTAGGAAGTCCAGCCACTGGAGCGACGGAACTTCAACCCATTCTTTCTGGTCAGGGGACCAGTACCATTTTTTCAGCGCCATTTCTTCGTGTCCTCTTCGAAGGCCCTGTAAGCCTGTAGGTTGTCATACAAGCATTTAGCCTCTTGCTGGGATGGCTCAACGATGTTTACGATCAGTAACTCTTCCCCGAAGCGGAATGGCTTGCATTCCGCAAGTTCGGCGACGGCCAACATAGTCTCACTGTGGGGCAAGCACATGGCTAAGCCGTCGTCTTGTACCATACACCGAACCGCGTTGACTTGATGATGCATTGGTGTGTTGTTGTGAATATCCACAACCAGTTGTGGCATGTTCTGGTTGAATGGGACCTCGGTCGGAAGTTCCATGCAGCGATCGTAGTGTACTTCAAGGGCCCGACGGACGGCTACTTCATAATATTTGGCATCGAAGCTAACACTATGGAGATATAGAGAGTTTCCTCTTGGGTCGCGGGTCAGCTCACAAAGCGACTGTTCTTTCTCCTTTGAAATGACAACAGGGGCAATGGATTTCATTGCCTGAAGATCATACCCCTTCGTGTGTACTAGAATCGGGCAATCCTCTCGCATGGTAACTTGGAATAGGTCATTCTTCGGGCCTCCATCTTTCAGGGTCTCGAAGATAGTATGAATCAGGGTGATGACCACATCGTCGCCTACGGTGGAATCAGGTTCCAGCGATCTCTGGTAGCTGATACAACCCATGATCGGGGTATCATAGCGTCGCCCGTTTTTATATTCTGTCCGCATCAACGACAAGAATTTGTCAAACTTGGCCGAGCTGAAGAAACGGACACTATCAAATTGGTGCGAGTATTCACGAAGAGTAACATTCATGATTAGACCTCGCCTGCTACAATCAAGCAGTATTGTTCGATGGAAGCCAGTCGGCTATTGAGGGAATGCAGCACTTCATAGTCGTCCGTGGCGGAGCGACGGCTGATGTAGTATTGACCTTCGTTGTTATACAGGCTGATGACGACACGTGACGTTTTCGAAAGTGTCTGCAAGACAGGCACCGCTTTGCCGATCATTCCAGCATGGAGGCGACCGAAGATATCGCGGGCTTCCTCTTCGTTTCTGTATTCATGGCCGTTCACGTTGGCTGCACTGCGACGTGCGATGATCATTTTGCTTACCCCTTGATGAGTTTCAGTGTCTTGCAGACATCATACACCACTCCCATGCGTTCGTCAAACGAGACGATTTCTTTCGGCATGACGAAGTAGCGGTTAGCTGGTAGATATGCCTCAGCGGCCTTGACGATCAAATCATTGATGATTTGCTGCGATTCTTGGCTAGCCTTGGTTGTGTCTTCATGATACGGGATTCCAGTTTGGATGACGAAGGTGAAGTCTTGCAACACCATCCGTTGGACAACTTCGCCCAGCAGGCGGTACAGAGCTTCAATATGGCGACCGTCATGATTGAAGGTGTTCATCTGCTGACGGAGATAGTATGACGTATATGCATACACGTCAAGCATAGTCCGATCAAAGACGGATTTCGGTTCGCTGTAGATCAGGATTTTCGCAATATGGTGCGTAATCATTTCCTGCTGGGCCAGTCGCGCCTTAAAGCCTTCTGGCCCAGTCATGGATTCCATGGCGCGGGCGGACTGCTGGGCGAAGGTTGACGTTACCTTTGTCTCATGAAAGGCGAATCCGTGTTTCTCCGCGAAGGCCTTTGCCAGAGTCGTCTTACCCGTCCGATGCGCACCACTGAAACCGATCTTTTTCATTTGGGGAAGCTCCGTTGATTGAGTGAAGACATAATAGCAGAAAGCCCCAAGGGTGTCAACACCGCTAGAGGCTTTGTGTGAACTAAATCACTGATTTTCCATGTCAGGGGCCCATTCCCCGTTTAGGGTGTGGCCCCAAATCAATTGGCGATACTGAACCCAACCTTTGAAATTACCAGACCAAAGGTTTCCGTGGATGTCCTTATGAGTGACACCGAGTTCTCCAATCTGACCGTTCATGGGGGTTGCGCAATGCTCGAAAGCCGATGAGTGTTTGCGAGAAGCGCCTACAAGACGGTCATAGAGCTGTTCCGCCTTCTCGATAGAATCATCCCGCTTTCGATAGGAGACCTGAGCACAGCACGACGAGGAGACCTTGAGTGCAGTCTCGCGGTCATACTTGCTGTCGGGGGTCCAGTATCCTTGCTCAAAATACGGGGTGTGCCACTGACCGACCTCCAGATTGATCGGTGTGGAGGTGGCGCGGGCAGTGTACATCTTACGGGCCAGTTCCTGAATCTCTGGCTGAGCGCTGGATTCGCAACGAAGCCAGAAGAAGTTACCCCACTCTGTAGCAGTGGCAATGGTCTTAACGGTTTGGAACGGCTCAAGGATGCGGTTAACGATTTGCTTGTGTGCACCCTGAGAAGCCATGTATTCGGCTAGGTCGCATGCCACTTCCTTGGCTACGTTCCATGCGTCTTGGACATTACGGAGCGCCTCGCCCTCTAGCTCACCGTTTGCTTGCATACCCGCCTGATTCTTACCCCAATGAACGATGACGCCCTCTTTGTCGTTGCGAATGAGTTCGATCATCTTTGCGACAGGGATCGCGCGGGAAGATGCGGTGTTACGGCTAAGTTGTCTATGTGTATTCATTTCCGACAAAATTAGTCGGGGATATTCCAACTCAAAGGTAGTAATCCGACTACCGTTAGGGGCAAGGCTATCTGCCACTACGCGCGCTTTAATTTCCATTCTCATTTCCTCTATAGTAAAAGGGGTTGCCAGTGTATAACCAGCAACCCCAGTTGTCAATTCTCTTGTGTCCAGCCAAGCCAGCCTTGTTCGGCGGCGTGATTCATTATTAGGTTGGCGAGCCCGCCAGATTGAATCCATGCCCCAGTGTAGAGCTCTGAGAGGTCATCCAAGTCTTCGACCATTCCATTACGGAGATACTCATAGAGCATTGAGTTCTCTCCCTGATAATACTCGTAGACGGTCTCAACTTTCTCTTCGTCGCCCCAATCGTCTGGGTCGCCATCACCTCCCCAGCACATTTGGCACATCACTTCCTCCCGTATTCGTAGAGGGCAACTGTCACTGTGTTGACAGTGACACCGAAGATTTTGGTTTTGAATATCAGACCGCTTTCTTCGCGGACAATCTCAACGCTGCGGGGGTTGAAGCGCGCGGTGCGGAACACCATCCGTTCCCGCGGGCTCTCAATCGCCCAAGTCCCAAACGGGATCGTAGCATCCAGATACACCAGGCCACCGCGGGGCACTTCAGAGGTCCACTGCATGGCGGTGTCGGAGTTAAGCCACTTGCGTGCGTCGTGCAAGGCGACTTTCAAATCAAGGGCGTTCAGACGGGCAAACTGGCGGCCTTTCAGATACAGCTGACGGTTTTTGATTTGCACTTTCATGGTGATGAACTCTGTAATGCGTTGATGATGGAGAGGATTCTATCGGAACCCTCTCCACTTGTCAAGGGGCTTAGACCCACAGATTCATGAAATACTTCCCAAACAGCCGATATCCATTTTCCATGCGCTTCTCATGTGCATCGCGCTTGGAATAGTCGGGGTCGGTGTCATAGTACTGTTCTTCCCAAATATAGTTGGGCTGTACCTGTTCCATCGACCAAATGATTTCGTCGAGGACCCATTCCCAGCGAGCATGGACAAGGCGTTCCTCTTCCTCATCCTTCAGTGCATACTCTGGCACGTCTTCGGGGTCGACCAGTGCGCTTCCGCGAAGATCGCCGCGCATTTGCTTTAGCAGGGGTAGAGTCACTGCAGCGATGATCACATATGCGTCGAAATGGTCCCAGCGATCAACACGAACCTTAACAGTGTCTTTGCGCTTGGATTCGATCCAGTCAAAGATTCGATTCAAGGGCTTGATGTTTGAAAACCGCATGCCCCATTTGTCAACGAATGCTTCGGCCTTGGACTCTTCCTTCCAAGGGTTCAGGGTGCGGGCCAGTGAGAAAGGCCCATACCACGAACCGCGGGGTTTGTAGATGAATTTCATTTCAGAATCTTCTCCATCATGGCTTTCATGATCGCGCTGTAACGCACGCGCTTGACTTTGTTGTCACCAGTCTTCATCTTGTAGCGGCAGGTGCCGCCGTCTTCGATGTCGCCTTTCAGAACCTTGAGGAACCCATCGCGGTCAGACAGGATGCGGCCCGTCGAATCGATGTAGTACTCGGAGGTGATATGTTCGAAGCCTTTCAGGCGGTTGATTTGGATGCGGGTTACGAGAGACACGGTGTTTACCTCTAATGGTGTTGAAGTGTTGCTATTATGGCAGGGTTGGATTCATCTGTCAACCCTGCCTGTCGGGTGTTTACAGCCGTGTAACCGTGACTTTGGTTTCCATCTTGCCAACCGCAACATCGCGGATGGCAAGCTTAACAAAGAAGATGTCGGGATACTGGGTTGCCAGTCGCCCCATCTCTTTGTCGCAGGATTCCTCGTCTCGGTGGGTCTTCGGGTTGCGGGCAATCCGAATCACACCGTTTACCAGTTTACCAATGATGAAGCCACGATTGGAAGGAACTTCTTCACGTGTTTCTACGGGTTTCGGGGTCATTCCTAAGGCCTTCATGATGACGCCGACGGAGATAGGATACATCCTACCATTGTTTCCCGCCAGCACGTAGACCATACCATGAGACATCACAACGGGATAGACGCGCTTGCCCAACTCATTGGTGTAGTATACCTTCTCTTCTGCCATCGAGAAGCAGTAGTCCTCTGCTACCCAATGGAACCCGCCAAGGGTGTTAACCTTGACATCCTTGGCGCTGGCCGAGGTGGCAGCGCGGGCATAGTCAACGCATGCGGAGACAAGGCTTTTCATCCCAACGGGAACACTCTCCCCATCATCGGCGCGATTCAGGAGGATAATTCCCTTTGCGTCTGGCATGAGATACCATTTCCCATCGTCGTACGGCTCATACACCCGTTCTTCACGGACGGAATAGAATAGGTTGTCGGCAACCCATTCATACCCCTTGACTTTGCAGATTTGAACATTGTTTTTCATTTCTGCACCTTCTTGTGAGACATATATCCTTCCATCTTAACCACGATGAAAGTCTGATCAGGGAACTTCTTCAGCATGTTGCGGGCCATGGTTTCGGCGGCCTGCCTCGTCTTGTGGAGGATCGGCTCATCAGCGAAGCGGATGATACCGTTAATGGTGTAGCCGACAATGTAGCCTGCTTTGTGGCGCTTCACGCGGTCGCGGTTGACGGCATAGACTGCAGTGGCTTTATCCATTTCAAGTTACCTCTGTGTGGTGAGTTGATGGGATGAACTATACTCTCAAACTTTCTGTACGTCAACCCCCAGTTTCTGTAGGAACTCTACGCCCTCTGATGAACGGTAGGTATTGCGGTAATAGACGGTCCTGATACCGCATGTCTTGATGGCTTTGGCACATTCCATACAAGGGGCATGTGTGACAAACATCACGGAACCTAGGGCGGGCTGACCGTCTCTGGCCATTTTGAAAATCGCATTCTGCTCGGCGTGGATGACTTCTGGCTTCGTGATTAGCCCTTTGTCTGTCTCATCCTCGCAGTTGTTATCATAGTCTGGTGGTGTCCCGTTGTAACCAATGGACAGGATACGATGATCCTTGACGCAGACCGCCCCGACCTTTAGCTTACGCGCACTAGAGGTCTCCGCCACCGTCTCGGCGATGTTCATATACAGATCAATGAACTTCTGCTTCACGTTCCTTTACCTTTTCACCGTTGACCTTGGGTGGCTCAATCTTCTTCAGCCACTTGACTGGAATTATACACTCAGACACTACCTTCCCGTCAAGTTGTACTAGCTGATACCCGACGATGTATACCATCCTCCCGAAAAGAGGCCACTCACCAAGAGTCTTACCAACAGTGACAATCTTCCCAACATTCTTGGATTCCTCACCTCTCGCACCTTTAATCACAACGGCCAAGTCGCCTGCTTTCAATGGTTCCATGCTCTTCTCCAAAAGAAAAGGGGTTGCCTCATATTGAGACAACCCCTATAGGTTACTACTCTTATCTAATCAAGGCGCATCGCCAAACCCAACGAACCATACGGGTATAGTCTTACCAGTGTCAGAACCGCCATGCTGGTCAACACGGAATCGCAGGAACTTATTCACGGGGTGAACCATTATAGTGATGTTACCGTTACCAGCGAACCCGTTACCAACGGCACCATGCCACGACACATCCTTACCGACAATGTTCGTCACGGAGATATCATGTAACCCGCCGTTAACCCTAGCGTTACTACAATAGATTCCATACACAAAGAGGCTACCAAGCCAGGACGGGAACTTGATACAACGGAATGTACCTACTGGGGTCAAGTTACCAGCAGCCCCGAATGTTACACCGCCAGCCTCATGGCCCCGCGTGATGTTACCAGACCGATACTCTCCGCCAAAGGCTTTGAACGCCCACTCTACTAGCTTCTGGAATACCTTCCGCGTGACGAAAAGATCATGCGTACCTGGGAGTGAAGGATTCTCAACAGTGCTGATGAACTGGCTTAGTGTATTGTTCCGATGAGAATCACCAGTTACCGAAGCGGCAGTTTCAAACGTCCATGACCCCTTAGCTTGCCAGTTGAGAATCCTATTAGCAGTGTTCGCGTAAGCATTCAGGTCTGTGGCGCCAGCCTGTGGATAGAACGCCATGTTCACATATGCGAAGTTTGGCACGTCTCCATCAGTAGAATAGCGGGCCGTGTGTTGAATGCGTCCCGCTGTGATGGTATGGCCTGAACGGATAGGCGCCTGGGGGATGATACACTGGACGTTATCGTATCCCTGCGGGTTAGACGTGTATGCGTCGACGTTATTGACCTTGAATACGCGGTCCAATAGACCACGGGTCAGGATCAACTTAGGATTGCGCGTCAGATATGGCGTATTGTTATTATAGTTCGCTGTAATGCCACCACGGAAGTCGGTGTTCAGCGTGACGCGATTCAGAACTAGGCTAGAATTCGAGTTGTAATACAACCGATCCTCTTGAGCCAGACCTGGCGTAGTACTATAGGTCATGGGGTTGGTAACCGACGCTTCCCTTACCTTCGTGTCCACATAGTCGCGGTTAGCCGCGTCGAATGCATCGGTCGGGGCTGATACATGGCGGATGCGATTATGCTTCATGTCTCCATCAAAGGTAACACTGATAGCAGCAATCTTCGTATCAACATAGTTCTTCGTCGCGGCGCCGTCAGCCTGTTCTGGGTCGGCCAGACTAATCAGCTTCCGAGGTGATGATGGCAACCCACCAAGGATAAGACCGTTTGCGGTTGGGTAAAGAATATCCCGAATCGCAGTCTTCACATACTGACGGTTTGCCGCATGATCGTCTGCTGTCGGTGTAGCCACCCCGCCAATTGGCTTATCCTCAGCATCCCATGAAGTCTTATTCTCATCCGCATATGACATGTAAACATCAAGGTATTCCTTCAACACCTTATTGTTCACTGCATGGGTCGGCTCATGACTGTCTGCTACATTGATGATGCGCTTCGTGCCCGCATTGAAGTCGGCGGTCATCGCTACCGTACCATCCGATTTCAACACGCCACCAAACTTGCCGTCAACGTAGGTTGTGGTGGCAGCAGAGTTCAGTTTCTGTAGGTGGGCATCCGTAAAGTCGTTACTGGACAGACCCTTGCCCACCACAGCATCTACCTTGTTCGGTATTGCCGATTCAAGACGTCCAACTTTCGCAGTCAGATCGATAACATCACTGGCGGCTGCTTTCTGTGTCAGTACACTGTCAACATGATTCATCCTAGCCAGCAAACCAGCAACTGTGCTTCCATCCGCCTTATTGCTCACCAGATTGTCAATTTGAATTACCTTGGTTTTCAACGATGACACTTCACTGGCGGCCGCTTTCTTCGGTAGCTCTTCCTCTATGGCAGTTACCTTGGTCACCACACCCTGAACGGTAGTACCATCGGCTTTCCCACCGACAGCGGTTTGTAGAGATTGAATCTTGCCGCTTAGATCATCAGTTGTTTCCTTGGTTGCCTTTCTGGCTAGCTCAACCTCGGCGTCGGTTATCTTCTGTGAAAGTGCGGCTAGGTTTTCGCTAGATGCTTTCTTGTCAATCTCGGCGCTGTTAGCGGCGATCTTGTTCTCTAGTGACTTATCCGCAAGTTCCAGTTTCTGAATGCTCTTGGCAATCTCTGTAGCATCCCCGCTTTGCTGACCCAGACGCTGAACACGTTCCTCAAGACCGTCAACCTTGCTGCCGAGTTCGGTAACAGAAGAAGCAGAAGCTTTATCGTTTACCGAAGTCTTGAGCGTCTCTAGGGTCTCCTTGGTCGCATAACCTTCAGCGGCCGTCTTGAGCATCTGGATTTCCGTTTCATGAACGGTCACCTTAGCATCCGTTAGCGCAAGATTCTCTGCACTGGCCTTCTTCTGGATATCCGTTTCAAGACGATCAATTTCAGTACTGTCAACTTTTGAAAGGATAGACTTCTGCAGAGCTTTCACTTCGATCTTATCGGCCTTACCATCAACAGCAGTCTCAAGAGTCTTTACAGTGTTCTGCACCGACGTTAGAGCACTGGCATCGGCCTTAGCCGCAATCGCTGCGTTTTGAGTCTTAATCGTCTCGGCGTTAGTATCCATAGTGCGGCCGAGTTCGGTTACAGACTCTTTGGAGGCCTTGCCGTCAACCGTGTTTGATAGTTGCTGTAGTTCCTGCTTGCTGGCCTTAGAATCAATGCTATTGATCTTGGCTAGAGTCTCGCTATCCAAAGACGGGCCTTGGCCCTGTGGCTGGTCTTTGTCCGCCTTCCCGTCAACACGTTTTGAAAGCGCGGTGAGTTGCTCACCCAGTGACGTGACAGAAGCAGTGGTGGCTTTAGTGTCGACGGCGGTGCTTAGAGTGTCGACCTTCTGACCAAGAGTCGTTAGATCAGCAGCTGAGGCTTTCTTGGCTAGTTCTGTCTCATTGGCGCTGACACTGGTGGCCAGTGAACTCAGCTCAGTCGTCGAAGCCTTGGATTGAACAGCAGTGTTCAAGGCGGCTAACTCAACAGTTGAAGCCTTCGACTTCAGGGATTCCGTGTTTGCCGTAGCCGTCGCCTTGACACCTTCGATTTCCTGTTCAAGCCTCTTCACCGCCGCGGCATCGGCTTTTCCGTTTACCGCGATGTTGGTGGCGTTCAGCTCTACCTTAGTAGCAAGGTCGCTCAGCGCAGAAATATCAGCCTTCCGATTCAGAAGACGGGTCAAGTCGTCGCGCAACTGATTGGTCAGCCCAGTAGCAACACCAGTAGCGGCATCTAGGGTCACAGACTGATTGATCTTGTTTTTCAGATCAGGGGTGAAGCCTACTTTGTCAACGATTTGTGCGATCGTCGCTTTCTTCGTCTGTGAGCCGTCTACGAGAGGAACAATCTCGCCACCGTCCAATACGTCGTCTTTCGGTAGCTCTCCGATTTTCACTGTAGAAAAATTATCCGCCATTTCCTACCTCAAAGTTTGATCAATGAATCGCGATAGAAGCCCAGCAATTCATCTCTACCGATTCCAAATACGCTATATTTATAGTCGCTGTAAAGATGGATGTCTGGATTCCCAATTGTCGTCACTGAATACGCACCACCATGAATCACACTGTTACCGTGACCGTTCACCTCAGAGAACAGAAGCTTATGTTCTTGGTCTGCAGTAATCCTGTTATTGAATAGGATGTTATCTCGCATACCACGAGAAGCATATCCGTCGTCATTCGGCGCATTGAAGGCTCTATGATACGGATTTGGGAGCTTACTATCCCAGTCACTTTCGATACCAATGCAAGCGCGCAGCCATGCCCCTTCAAACTTGTTGTCGGTAATCCAGTTGAACGAAGACTCAACACCGATATAGGCATGGAACTTCGGCCCAGCGCCAGTCATCTTAGTGTGATTTAGGAAGAAACGGTTATGATTGCTGCCGACATAGGCCTGCAGAAGCCCTTCACCATGGGCAACAGAACTCTCCAGCACATTACACCCGACTTCATTATAGCACGAACCGTAGGCTAGATGGATACCAGCTGAAACGTTCTCAATGATCCTATTGAAATGGACCGCGTTCCTGCATGATCCGTCCTGCATACTGATACCGCGTGTATTGTTCTTTAGTGTGCAGTGATTGATCTTCGAATCAACAACACTTGAGAACATAATACCATAGTAACCGCCGTCTACGGTGGTGTGGCTTACACGGACTCTTGATGCTGGAATTTGGCTCACTAAAGGGATGTGCGTTGACATCCATGTGTTGCGGGCGGTGCCGTTAAGTGCACCGTCGATGCGGATCGGTACTGGTGTATCTTTGTCAGTGCCGATCTTGCACATCACGGAAATGTCGGTGATGTTTACCTCCGATACAGCCCTTTCCCTGCCTCTGACGAGAATAGCCGCGCCCTTTTGGATTCGAGCATCCGCGCCTGAACCCACAAAACGAATACCTTGTATATCGACTTGATTGGCGTCAAGGAAGTGTAGGATGGCTTCATGGTGTTGATATACCCCCTCTGTGACGAAGCGACCACCCCTCACCATACCATGCGCGTTGCGCCAGAGTAGGCCGCTCCGTGTCTCGTTTGCGTCAATTTTGAAAGTCGTGCCACGTGCATAGATGCCACGTGCGTGCGCTGGAATAGTAACCTCACCCTTGATTGTCATTGAGCCCTCGCCAAACTCCAACAGTTCACCCGCTGGAAGATTGGCGAAGGCCCGTCTAAGGTTTTCTGTTTGGTCACTACCGTCTAGCGTCACTCCTAGTTCGGTAGCTCTCATGATTTCCTTTATTTCTTACTCAGTTGCGTAATCACTACGGTCATATCTGGTAGCGGCTGGCGGGTTTCTCCGACAGTTGCCAGAGGCAGGCGAACTAGACGGTTAGGAATGTTCGTACCGAAGACGAAGCTAAAGCCAGTGCCAACAGGAACTGCTTTGGATGCTTCGCGAGGACCCTTGTAACCGTCCATCGTACCTTGAAAGTCATGCAGGTAGATTTTCGTCTCTGATGGTTCAGACGGGATCAGCTGACACATATACATGCCAGCTGTAGGGAGAGTCAAAACCCAATTATCAGCAGCTTTAACGTCGGGCCATGTCAGCTTCACGGAACCAAGGTCAGCTTTCGTCAAGGTCGCCACAGGGACCAGAGCTGGGGCAGCAGCAGGTTTCGCGCCCGCTTGACCACCAGTGTATTCTAGCGTGGCAATGTGTTTCGGGAAGACATCTTCAGTCGAGCCGCCCTGCGGAACCTTGGCGATTTCTTGACGAACAAAGGCCTCGGTGGCAAGACCGTTCAGCGCAGTCTTGTCGGCCTTGTCTTTAACAGCATCATTGATGGCCGTCGTCATCTGAGTAGCAGTAACGGCATCATTCAGTTTCTGAGTCTGAGCTGGGGTGAGACCAGCGGCCTTGGCCACAATGGCATTAACCGTTGCTTTCTTAGTGGTTGCACCGTCTGACACTGGCACTAGTTCATTACCCGTCAGGGTTGCAGCAGCCTGTAGCTCATCAATGGTAACAATTTTTGGATCAGCCATTATTCAACCTCGATCAGATTATTTTCAGTGGTCAGTAGTGCAGCATTATTTGCGCCAGACAAAACCCGCTTCGGTGTTTTCGGGTTTGTCGACTTTGAAATTTTAATCAGGAAGTCACCGTGGAATTTAATCATGGTGTCTGATTTGGAACCTAGGACCTCGTCTACGCCAGAAGGCGGATTCGGTTGCGGTGTAGGTGGCTTGGGTGGTTTTGGAAGAATTCCCTTCCCGCTGTAGATTGAAATTGCGGAAGCAAAGTCGCCATAGTCGTTCCAATCCTCAATGTCCCTGTTACGGAAGTCGTCTGGAATGTTATCCTTGGCCGATTTATATGCGATGTGATACTCTTCCCACGAGTCGTTACCGCTTTCATAATGGGCTTTCTTCAATGCCCCGAAGATATCCCATGCGACGGCTCTAGGTGACATGATAGGAACGGGATTCCCCTTTACATCCACCGCGTTTCTATACTTCACCCACTTTGCACCGCCGTCTAGGATGGCAATTGCTCTTGCCAGTAGTGCCTTAGCATCCATAGAGAACCCTTATTGATAACACTGCTATTATTTAACTAGCTTTCTGTTAGCGTCCTTATGTATACCAGCAGCCCCAGAAAGAGCAATCGCATATGAGTCCACAATATCATGGGCTGGACTGTCCAGTTTATCCATGTAAAGCCACTCAAGGATATCAACCCCTTCTTTCTCTTTGAGGGTATCCACCATGGCTTCCTTCTTAGCATTCCCTTTCCCCGTCCAGAACTTTTTAACCATTGTCGGTGGGACCACTTCAGGATAGACGCCGAAGCATTTCCATAGGTGATACTTGAGCATCATTCCATTCTCTGCGATGTTGAATGAGAGACCAGCGGAAGCCCCGAAGGCATACCCTTCCATGATGATCTTTGTCTCTGCTGTCACATGCGGCTGGATATTCTGGCACACTGTCCGTGCAAGGAACTCATAGCGCTCGGCATCATTACGCCATCCCTTTTCAATCAGAGTGCCCTTATAGTTCCTAGCTTCTACTGCATGCTTCTTCTTTGCATTGCAAAAGTAAAATTTGGAATTAACAAAACTGTCACCAAGGATACAGACAGCGGGGGAGGTGTAGCTATAGTCAATGCCGATGATATTCATTTTTGAGGGTAATCCGTTTATAGGGTATACCCTCATTTATCACTTCATCGAATCCACGGCCCGCGAACCGCCTTCGTTGTCTGTTTCCGCGCCCCCTTCCAGACCTTCGGTTGACTGGCGACCCGTTTCCATTTTGAAAACTCCAGCATAGCCCGCACCCCTTTGAAGACACGCGAGGCAATGACTTTCAGAACAGGGACACCCGCCAATACCATCGCGTTGATATCCTTCTCTTCGATGTCACTTGGGAAGATTACAACTCGCTCGCCCGCACTAATCGCCTGTTCGATCCTGCGGCAAGTATTGATTGACCTCGCCTCGTTGTCCCAGATATGGATGGCGTTTTTGATCCCCAAATCCCACTGCTGATATGCTAGTAGGTTGGCGTCAAGAGTCGCAATTGAATTCGGAATGAACAGACTATCAATCGCCCCCTCCACGACACAGACTGGTTTGCTTAGGTCTAGATCATGCAGCCCGAATAACTTCGGAGCTGTCTCATCAACCTTGATGGTGACATAGCGCAGCTCACTAGTCTGTATTGCCCTCGCGATCATCAGCACCAGTTCCCCCTCTTTGTTAGTCTCCACCAGAATCAGACGGGGGTCGGCTGGCACCACTTGATCTAGCCCAAGTGACTGCACAAACTCCCTGAAGTTTGCGACATACCAGAATTTTGAAAGCTTGCTCTTCGGAATCTTCCGCGACTTCAGATACTCACGTACTGGGTGGATACGCGACAGCTCTTCCACTGGAGTTAGCTTCTCCTGCCATGCCTTTTTACTAATGCCCCCTTCTGTGGGTTCTGGTAGACGCATGATATCCGCAAGTTCCGCGGCATCGTCACACTTCAGGGTCTCTAGAGTGTACCCATCATAGAGCCGCTTATTCAGGAAGCGGAGGAACGTCTTGAATTTGTGTGCCTCTCCACAGTTATGGCACTGATAGGATAGTAGACCGTCCTTGTTACGATAGACATATCCGCGCGCCTTCGTCTTGCTCTTGTCACTGTCGCCGCAGTAGGGGCAGCGGCAGTTCCATAGAGTAGCCCCTTTCTGTTTGAACATGGATAACTGGCCCGATACAAACGAAAGGTATTTCTGCTGCAAGAAAAGTTGTTCCATAGTAATAAGACTCCTAGTAGGAACCCTGATACTACCATAGTCAAAACGGTTTGTCAAACAAAAAGCCCCTAGACCGTGATGTCGTAGGGGCTTATCATTACTTCTCTTGCTGATTGATGTAGGCTTTAAAGCCTTTGATCTTCTTCCGCGTCACTGGATCGATTTGACCAGTCTCTATGGATACATCCTTCAGTTCCTTGGGTTGCTCTTCATCCCGCCGAACGATTTTTGAAAAACTAGGAACATCCACGTTAGTGGCCACTGCTGAACCCGTGACATTCGCTGGTGTGTCTTCATTCATCATAACAATTCCTTCCTCAATTGTTTTCATTTGCTCCTCGGAGAGAATGACACCCTCTTGCTCTAGCCCCTCCTTCAACAACACAAGGGAAGCGGTGGCAGCCGCGGTCCAAGTCTTGCCAAATGGGACCTTCTCAAGAGCACGCTTCATGTTGAAGACCATTCTATGAAGGTACGTGAAGCTATCCTTTTCTTCACTGGTCTTCAGGTCCTTTGAATGTTTCAGAAGGTTCCCTTGATCATCAATGATACCCTGCTTATAAGCGGCCTGTTCTTTCCATGGTGTGCATAGAAGGGTCACAATCCGCATTGCATAGGCGAAGTCTGTCAATCTGGAAATACTCATTCTATAGCCTCCTTTAGATCAGACCGTAAGCGTTCTGCGAATTGATTGATGAACAACCCTTGCTCATAACGTGAAATGGGATGATTTCCTAGTACGGTGGAAAGGAACGTCATCATGATGGCGTGATGCTCTGGTGGAAGCAAGACGAAAAGTGTATCAGTTACAAACTCAGTGCCAAAGCAATTACAAGCAATAATGAACTCATTAAGGACTAGCCTACTGCGGAACTCTTTCCCTTCAGCGTGTTTGATGAAGTGCCCAGCAATGGATTTAATCCTGTTCACCTCACGTAGGAATTCCCGTGTGTTGTAAACAGGATGTTGGTAGAGTTTCGCGGCGACCAGTTTGTAATTGTCGGCCGTGATTTTCATTTTAGAACTCTTCGTCGTCGAGATAGAAATCTTCGTCGTCGGTCTCCCACTCATACTGAAGCTCTAGATCGATCTCATAACTGCCGTCATCCATAAAGTAGGTAACGATCAGGTTATATTCCGTCTGATCCTCGGCTTTGTATACTGGGATATTGAAATTCACGGCCTCGCCTTCTTCTGGAGTTTCCAGTTCGGCTTCCACCTGTTCTAGGTCAGCACCATCTAGGTTCATACCGTGGCGCTTGAGAACCTCATCCGCCTTCCGAACGCGGGCAATTGTTTCGGAAAGATCGGTGTACAGGTCATTAGTTAGTTCAGTCAGTTCATCATTGATGGCGTCCATCTCGTCTGCGAACTGTTCTAGTTCATGAAGGTTCATTTCTTCTTACCCTTCTTCGGTTTCTCTTTGGGTTGCTCTTCTACCGCAGGTTCTTCTACGGTCTCTTCTTCGGCTGAAGTCTCTTCCTGTTCCTCTGGAAGTTCTTCTACTTCCTCTTCTTCCAGCGACTCGTAAGCTTCAGGATGGCAGCCCCCTATTAGGGAAACCAGCAGTTCATTAGTTTCTGGATGACGCCATCCTTTATCAGTTGGGATCGCGTTCGGTTCCCATGTTGGTGGGTACTTTGTGATGTCTGGTAAGGGCATTAGTGAATACCTCCGAATTGAGTGCATCAGGGTTTGACGCTTCTACAATCAATTTATAGAGGTAAAGTGAGGTCTGTAAGGAAAGGTTAGCCAGACCGCCCCAGAAATTACAGAACTCACCTTTAACAGCGAGAACCCGCACCTCACTAGCTGACAGGAATTCGTCATCTCGGTCCCCTGATGAGACAAGCGCAACGGATTTGAAACGCGTCTTCTGTCTTTCCACCAGATCGAAGTATTTCCCGATGCGGTCCCCGCCAGCAACCATCACCACTTTCTCATACCCTTGTTCGGAAAGCCAGCGGAAAACAGCTAATGGGGATTTGACAGTGGCGATGTCTGGAAACAAGACATTCGGATACTCTTCACGGAAAGCCTCTTGGCAGGCTTGGCGTTTGACGTCAAACGGAAGAGGGTTTTTCTTGTCACCCTCTGAACGGGACAGGAATACCATGCCGTCTCCGTTGTTCTCGGCTGCAATCTGCTGAATGGTATTCACGACGCGAATATGTCCCTTGGTGGGTGGATTCATACGTACAAAAGCAAAAACGGCAGTTTTCATGGTTCCCTCTCTAATGAAGTCTTGAGGATACCACTACTCATGCCGTTTGTCAAGTTCACCAATTCTTATCGGCGAACAGGTCTTTCTCTGTGATGATCTTGAAATGCCAGCCGCGGTCGAGGCAGTACTCTTGGGCCGCCTTCCACTTGGCCAGATTCTTACTGTAGGTTGTCACCTCATGAAGTAGGGTCTTCTGCCGCTTACCCTTCGTCTTCCTGGGCTCCTGCGTCTGACTGTATGGCTTCACCTCAATCATGACACGTTGTTTCTTCCCGTCCTTCGTGACAAACGTCACCATGAAGTCGGGATAGTATCGGTGGTGTTTCCCGTCTACTTCCCAGTAATAGGGGACAATGAGTTCTTCGGACCCCCATGAAGCGACGGATGGATGATTGTCAAGGAAGACCATCAGCCGCTTTTCCCACGAGGAGCGGTAGATGACGTTTGTCGGGTCACCCTCATATTTCTGAGGGTTGCGAAGGGAATAGCGGCCTTGATGGAATTCCATATCAGTTGACAGGTATCATGTAGTCAAGATCAAAGTAGCCGCCGACGGACCGAAGATGGAACTTTTCAAAATCGGAATCGGGCGCTACTAGTTGCTGAAGCTCTACCGCAATGAAGGTAAAGGCATCCTTGCTGAAGCCCTTTAGCTTCGGTTTAGTGGACCGTTGATCAAGGTAGGCGATGATCTTTTGGATATCAAGATCGGAGACCTTGAGAGTAGCATGGAGGTCTAGGTTGCAAATGGAACTCCAAACCATATCTTTAACGGTCATTTCCCTCTCTTTGGAATCCATCTTCTTCCACGTCGACCCCAACTTGATCCATTGGCTTTCATCGTTATCAAGAGTCATGATAATAGTCCTCTAGTATTGTTAAAGGTATCTATGGTGTGTTGACGGTCTTCCTCCTTTCCTTTCGGTCACTCGTCATCCCGTGTATTCGTTCCGCCT